>QWBZ01000123.1_pt1 | contig 82388 bp, 76 predicted proteins | sample 1972441 | NCBI WGS metagenome assembly QWBZ01 (sample SAMN09866721, study PRJNA288562) | Human oral metagenome isolate term6_saliva, whole genome shotgun sequencing... | isolation source: mouth | host: Homo sapiens | place: USA: California
CGGGCGCTGGAACCGAGGCGCACTCATCCAATGGCTCACCCACTACGTGTCTCAAAACGGCGGGTGGGCCGTTGCCGTAAACCCGGCCAACACGTCGCAACTATGCTATAAATGCGGGGCGCGTGTTTCCCACCCCACGCACGATGTCTCCGCATGTCCCGAACACGGGGCGATGGATAGGGATGTTAATGCTGCGGCCAATATTGCCGCACGCGCCGCGCCGCGCGTGGCTAAGGCGAGGGTGACACGGGCGAAAAACCGGAGGCTCCGGCCACAGGCGGCGCTCAAAACTCCTGTGGCTAGGCGCTCGTTGAAGCATCCTGGGTGCGACAGGACGAAGAGCGCGCCTACGCCAAAAAGGAAGAACCAGCCTCGAACTGTTAGGGAGGTGATTCTTCCTTCTAGCCCCGCTAGGGTCATTATTTCGGCCAGGGTACTAGCGGACTGTGGCGCACAGGGTGCCACGGGGACTTGCCAAGCGGCTATCAAACAAGGAAGCATGACTGATAAATGTAAGTTATGTAACCTTGATTGATACTCCAGGCGAGAAATGGGTGCCGCCCATTTACGCGGCGGCACCCACCGCCTTATCCCAGAAGCGCGCGCCGCGCTCCACCAGGTAGTACGTGTACCCCTGCGCGCCATGGACGGCAATGAAAACAGCGGACACGGTGTCGGCGACGCTGTACTCGCGCTCGTACTCGTGGCCAAGGAGTGCGCGAACCGTGTCCCGAGCGTCCGCAAGCGAATAGACCGGGAGAGCGGCGTCCAGGCTGCGTCCGAGAGCCGCTTCCGCCTCGGCCTCCGTGTTAAAGATTCGCATGATCGTTTTCCTTCCTGGCGTTGGGTGGGGCACCCCGTTGGTGACCGTCGCGTCCACCCGCTTTATCATCGTTGACGAGAACTAGTATAACACGCCTGCAAGCGGACACGCAACAGCATACAAGCTGAACACTGGAAACCGTTTTAACAGCCCCAAACAGTATCAAATAAGGCCACATAACCTACATTTGTAGGCCACGTTTCCCTGTTTGAGCGCCGCCACATTGGTCCCCAGAGCGCTACACGCGCCCTGGTCCGCTAGTACCCTGGCCTCCAAACACCGTGTTTGTGCCCTAGCGGGGCATACTGGAAGAATCACCCCCTTAGAAAATGGGCGGTGGTTCTTCCTTTTCGGAGTAGGCGCGCTCTTTGTCCTGTCCCTGCCAGGGTACTTCAGTGAAGCCCTGGCAGGCGGCGTCCTGAGCTGGGCTTGTTGCTGTAGTTTCCGGTTTTTCGCTCGTGTTACCCTCGCCTTAAACACGCGCGGCACGGCCCTAGCGGCGATGTTTGCCGCAGCGTTCACATCACGGTCCATCGTGCCGTGCTCGGGGCACACGGATAACTCGTGCGTGGGATGCGCCACCCTGGAGCCGCACGCATGGCATTGTTGCGAGGTGTTGACCGGGTTCACGGATACGACCCAGCCGCCGTTCTGCGACACGTAGTGAGTCAACCACTGGACAAAAGCGCCCCGGTTCCATCGGCCGTTCTGCATGGTATTAGCAACCCAGCCTAAATCTTCCACGGCCACGACGGCGTTGCCCCACGCGTGGGAGAAGTAAGCTATCTCCTGGGCAGCGAGAATCGCCAACTCACGCTTCTTCCGGGACGCCGCCTGCCGGTGGAGCTGCGCCTCATCCAGGACAGACATCCTACTTTGCTGGTCACGGAGTAGCGTCGCGGCTTTCTTTCTCAGGACGCGTACCTGAGCCTCAGACGCGCGCACACCGTTCCAGAGCGAGTGAACCCGCTGGGAAAGCGTGGTTTCATACACTATCCGCCCGGTTTTCACGTCACGCACCACGACGGTGGCGTAGTTGTTAATTCCCACATCCACGCCGATAGTATATTCGCCCGAAAACTGGACGACAGGATTACCCGTCACGACCGTGAAAATAAAAACCGGCTGGCCATTCTCGACTTTAATGACAGGTAGAGTAACCTTGCCCTCAGTGAACCTCTGGTTGTCGAAGTCGAAGATCAGACGGTGCCACTCGCCTTGGATGACCATTTTCAGGACAATTTCACCGTCGGCGAACGGGTTATTTTCAATGGCCGCATACTGTCGGTCTACAGCTCCAAGATTTATATAATCCCCACCATACGACGGAGCGGAACCGTTTGCGGTGCGTTCCCATCCACGAGAAACATACTTAGAGCTCTCACCATTCGCGGCTTTGTCCCTTTCTTGTCAGGAGCGAAACTCAGTGACCACGCGATGCTGAACCAGCATCTCCTTACGCGACCGACCACTCTTACCCGACACCAGAAAATCAGGCATAGTCACGCCAGCCCGGCGCCCCGCCGTCGTAGGTTGGGTAGCAGCAACACGCGCCAGCTCGCTACCTAAAGCCTCGTCGTTACGAACCAGGTAGGTCGCATAAGCCGAGATGTCTCGCACCTCAGACGCAAGAGACACCAAAACACGAGCGCTATCTAGTAGCTCACCGTTCAAGTCTAGGACGTGAGAGGGGCGCGCGGCAAACACCCTGTACGTCTGGTTTTTAGCCAACGCACCCTCCCAAAATACACTCAACACCAGCTACCAGCCATACAGCCAATAGCAAGCAACGAACCCCTCAACCGCCACGTACACACCCGTACGAGTCAACACCCACGCGGGGGTGTTTTGCTCGCGCGGCAGGCAGGCGCATGTTAGGCGGGCGCGCCGCCCTCAGCGGCCAACACGCACCACGACAACACTAAATCGTCGCTCACCGCACAGCCGCCAATGCGCTCAGCCACCGGAACATACGCGCCCACAAGAAGCTCACACGCCCCCAAAAAATCGCCCGCATTGAAGCGCTCCTCCAACAAGCCAACATCCAACGGCTCGCCGCGCACCTCCACCGGCAACAACAAGGGCGACGGCAACAGTGTACCCCCTCTCGCCGCGCGCCTGCGGTTCTCCTCCCACAACCTGCGACGCAACCCCACCGCCGGAGCGAGCCTACGCGCAAAATCGACCACGAACCAGTCGGCAAACGATACGGGGGGAACATCACCCCACTCCACAGCCTCACTCACCGCTTACCCTCACTCTCCGACTCATCTCGATTGTCTCCGTCACCTTCCGGGGACTCATCCCCGCCAGTGTCTTCCGTGTCGCCGTCACTCTCACCCTTCTTCCGCGTTTTCTCCCGAAGCTTATTCGACCGCGCGAAATCACTCAAACCACGATCCCTGCTGCGCGCCAACGCGGCATCCTCCAACAACATCTCACTACTCGACGAGCCAGTCACAGGCAAACCCGCCCGGTAGTCGCGGCCAGTACGCGCCGAATAATAAGCGATAACAGCGTCAGCGACAAGCTCACGCGCAGCCTCATACTCGCCCTGAGAAGCCAACACGTCCAACGCCGCCCGATCCGCGTAAGCCTCAACCTCCGCAGGCAGCCGGAAGGTGCCAGCCCGCTTAAAGTCGCCGCCCCAATGCACCGCGCGCTCCATGTGAGCGCGCTCCTCGCACTCAAACGCTGTCATCAACAACGACAATGCGCTGCGCATGTCCGCGTCCGACATCGCCGCACGGTGATACCCCACAGCCTCAACCTTGCGGATAACCTCCGCAACACCATCAGAATCCATCACAGACGAGCCGTCCCCCATGAGGCGCTTATCCTCCTCATACACGAGGTTCTGTACTTCATCACGGCGCGCCTGCTCATACTTCTCGTCCGCCGCCTGGTTAAACCGGATCGTCACCGCCATCGCCGGGTCGGACTCGTCAAACAAGCTACTCTCATAACACGTGCGGCAAATGTACGCGCCGGACGCGAGACGGCCCCCCGTAAATACGCCCACACCATCCTCAGCCTCACTGTCCACCAGCGGCCCGCCGCACGACGCGCACGAACGCCCAGCGAACTTCGCCAACCCGTCACGCCTGGCAGCCCTGTCCTCATACACGCCCACAGCGGTCTCCAAACCGGGGCGCGTGTACACGAACAGCTTCCCCTGCTCGCGCACGCCATCCCAAAAACCACTCTTCGCGCTCCGCCCGTACGAGCGGGCCGTCACAGCCCCAGCAGCCCCGGCAGCCACCACGTTACCCGCGCTACGGCCCACACCCAACGCGCTACGGGTGGCGCGGCGCATACTACCCGCCAGGCCAGACAATACGGCGCTCTCAGACGCTCCACCCCACGACAAGGCAGACAACAGCACGTTATACAAGCGGCGGCGGCCAAGCCACACAGCCAACCCCACAACGACGAGGAACACCATCGTCGTCCACCAGCCCAACTCGCCCAACATGTTCAACAACGAGCCGGTAAACAGCAGGTCCACAATCAGAAGCAGGCCAGCGCCCAGCTTGAACGCGAACACCTTCACCAGTAGACGCCACCACTGACCCAAAGCGCGCCACCCGGGTCCGCTCCACAACCCAAACAGCAGGAACAAAGGCAACAAGCACATGACCATGACGAGACCAAGACCAAACACGACACTCGACAAGGCGAGGAGGAGAGGCGCACACAGGGCCACAGACGCGACCACCAGAGACGAAAACACCGTACCCAAACGCCCCAACATGTCGCGGCCAATCCACGCGCGCCAATACGGGGACGGCGCATTATCCTTCGGAGCAGTATACGTCACAGCGGCGCTCGCACCAGACGGCGTTTCGCTCCTCTGCTCCTCCTCATAATTCGACAACGCGTCCACCACGCGATACCAGTCCGTCTGCACCGCCAAACTCGGCAACGGATCCACCCCATCCTTACCGACAAGAGCGTGCGCCCGCGTCTGCGCGCTCACCTGGAACAACGCCCAATTGTGCGTGAACTCGCCGCCACCCAACGGCACGGGAGCATCCCCCACCATTGAATCATTCACGTTCCCCAACTCACCCACGCTCTTACCCTCAGCGTCCACAGCATTCTCGGGAGCGTACCCATTCGCCCACAGGTGGTTGTAGTCCACCCCGTACTGTGCGACACTCCACGGGCGCAAGAGAAGCTGCTCCCACAGTTGGCAGCCCACAGCGTTCGACGCGTCCACGCCAGCCCGTGTCAGCGCAGCCTCCACGCTCTCCCCATCGCTCACACCGCCGACGCTGGTTTTCGTAGCCCCGCACATCGTAGATTGAGACTCAAACCGCCCAGACACGCCAGACAACACGACGCCATGCACCAGGGACGCAACCCTCGACGGCGCAGACACCACCACGGCAGGAGCAGCCGACAGTGCGCCCGCAACAAACAAAATCACGAACGGTCGGACAGCCAGCCGCGCGGCGGCGCGCACGCTCCCCGACTTCACAAACACCCACAACGCCACCATGAGACTCAAAACAACAGCCAACACCGACAGCGGCGTAAACACGCCCTCCATGAGACGCGTAAACAAGCCGCCATCACCGTCAACCACACTCGACAAACCAAACGCAGACGCCGGGTCAGCGAACGACAAACCCACGAGAGCAATCGTCGCGCCCACGACGATCTTCGCCAACAAGAACACGAAATTAGCGGCCCCGTTAGCGAAACCAACGCCCCACTTGTACACGGTAGACGCGTCATACGCCTGAGAGCGCACATCCTTGGACGCAGACAACGCGCTATACGTGGTTTTCGGCTCCAAACGCCCAGGGTAGAACACGCTACCCTTCAAATCCTTCGGGTCCTCGCCCTTACACGCGTCAAACTCGTAGTACTTCCACTCCCCGTAGTAGGCGCTCAACTTCAACCCGGACACGCCGAAACGCTCATACGGCGTCACCCGCTCGCCGCCATTAAACGACAGAGCCTCCGCGTCCGCCGCCCTCGGGGACGCGGACACGTTGTAGCCGACGATGCGGCTGTTCACCTCAGCGAAATCGCGCCCAGAATAAGCGATCATACTGTTAATCCCAGCGTCCACGCGGTCCAGGGACGCGGCGGCGCTCTTCGACAACAGCTCGTACGGCACCACGTCAGTGCTGACCAGGTTATAGATAATGTTGCCGCCGGGGACCAAGTTACACATCGCCCAACCGACCACACCCAAACTATCCTGCTTATCGTCGTCAGCCAACGCGCGCGGGGCCGCCCCCTGCCCGAACACCACCAAGCACGCCAACGCCACGGTCAACAACGCACTCACGGCCGCGCCCACCATTACGCGCACGCGCGGGCGGCGCGCACACTGGGCGCGCGCGCCGCCAACACTAACAGTAGCCATCAGTCATCACCCTCATTATCGTCACCGTAATCGCCGTGCCGCCTGCCGCGCTCGTAATCGCCGTCGTCGCCGCGATGATGCTTACGGGCGCGCCAATCATCCAACTGGCTGCCAGCGTCGTCCGGGCGCAGGTCGCCGTCACGCCACTTCCCGTGCTGCCTGTGCCCCTTCGCTTCCCTCTCCTCGGCGCGAGCCTGACGCTGCGCGTCACGCTCCAACAAGCGGTCCTGCTCAGCATCCAGGCGCGCAATATCTGCGCGAGACTGCTCTAGAACCTCGCGGATGCGCGCCTTCGACAAGCGCCCGCCTCCGTCCAGCGCCTCATTGTGGGCGCGCATAGCCGCAGCAGTGGACGCAACCGCGTCCACATCCACCAGGATCGTGTCGCGGTTCTTGTCCAGCTTCGAGCGCACCGCGTCCACACCCGCGTTCTGGGACTCCACGTAGCTGCGGCGGTCTTTCGCCGCCAACATCACCGTGCGGCGCACGCTCCGGTCGGCGAGCACATCCGAGCGCTTCGGTGGCTCCGGCCTGTAGCGGCGCTCCCCGTCAACCAGCTTGTACTGGCCGTCACCGTCAGCGAGCACGCGCCCCGACAGCTCATTCCACGCGTCCAGCAGTTGCTCATACTCCCGGTATTCGCGTGTTTTCCTGTACTGGTCGCCCACAATATGCTGCACATGCTTGTCCTGCATGGCGTCCTCACGGTACTTGGAGCCCACGCTCGATGAGACCTGCTCGGCGGTCTGCAAGGCTGCGAAGCCACGGCGGCGCTGACGGAAGAACAGTTGCTTGCCTTCGCGGCTCATAGCGCTCCCGGCTTCGCGTAGCCCTTCACGCACGTCGCCGCGAGCGCTCACCGTGCCAGCAACGAAACCGCCCGCAGCGGACACTACGGCGACGCGCGCCTGCTGCGCCTTGTTGGCGATAAACCCGGTGCCCGTGGAGCGCACCTGGAACGGGTCGCGCACCAGCCCAGCTCCGACGCCGCCTACGCCGCCCAAACCGGCTGCCAGCTCGCCCGTCACATTCAGGATAGTGCGTCGCTCCATCATGAACAGGACGCACACGATGAGCGCGAACAGCATGCTAGCTCCGCCGCCCACGCCACTGTTCCCGGCGGTTACGAGGATACGCAGCATCACCGCGAGCATCATGCCCAGGATGACGCGCTGGATCATCAGACCCGCGACGTTACCCGCGTACATGGTGAACTTACGCCACCCGACGGTGGGATGCAACGCAACCAGCAGCATGAACGGCAACAGCAGCAGCATGAGAGCAGCCGTAAACGTCACCGTGATCTTCGCGACACTATAGGCGACGACCGTCACGCTGCCCGCGATAGCGACCACGGGAGCGAACACGCCACTCCACGACAGGGAGCCGCCGCTCTTCCACGCTGCGAAATGACGCGAATCGTAGCCGGACCCCAGCAAGCCAGCCTGCGCGTCCACCACCCTGTACAGGTCAGGGTTCACGGCGCGGCCGCTAGTGGACGCGGCCTCGTGGGACGCTGTGCCGGACCCCATAGCATCCACCTGGAACAACGCCCAGTTACGCTCGGTGACGCCGCCGCCCATGTTCACAGCCGCGTCCCCCACCAGGTCAGCGTTCGTGTTCGACAGGCTCTCTGCGCCGCCGGGCGCGTAACCGTACGCGTACAACTCATCGTAGGACGCGCCCCACTGGGCTTGCACGTACGGGCCGAAATAGAACGCCCGCCAATTCTCACACATGAGCGTGCGCACAGCCGTAGAAGCCTGCCAGTCCCCGCCCACACTGTTGACGCTACTGTCGGCAGCGTGGGAAGCGTTGCCGTTCGACGCGGTACACAAATTATTGTCCACACTGTTGCCGGTAGACAGAATAAAGCTCGTAATAGCGGCGTCCGCTTTCGCCGGATAATAGTCCACCACGCGCACCAGGGCGGCAGGAGCCACCAACAGGGTAGCACCGAACACGGCGGCAAGAAGCGTCACGAGCGCCATTTTCACCACGCTGACAGCGCCCGTCACCAGGCCACGGAACAGGGCGTAGCACAAGGCAACGAGAGCAGACAGTACGAGGAGCGGGAAATACAAGCCATCCCTAATGATCTCCACGGTTTTCACGATCACGCCGCTCACGTTCAACGAATCCAAAATAGGCGAGTAGGCGAGGCCAATAGCAGCGTTCGACACGCGCGTCACCAAACCGGACGCGGCAAGCCCCGCGTTAGCCATTGCGTTAGCTGCGGTCGGCAACCCAAACAGGACACCAACCACGTCGTCAGGCGACATGAGGCGCGAATCAGCCACCGGCTGAGCCTGGGACGGCAGGTATCCGTTACCGAACAAGCCGTTCTGGATGGGGGAGCGCACGCCGTGCCCACACTGCGGGTTCACCGTCCCGTCGCTCTTATACACGTTCACGGTGCGCCCGTCAGCATCCAACACGTCGCGCCCGTCAGCGTCCGTGCACACGAAACGATTCCACGGCGCATTATAGTTCGCGTCCGGGTTCTCGGCCGCCGCTTTCTTCACAGCCGAGGCGAGCAGGCCGCTCACGAACTTGTTATTGTTCTCGCCCTGCGCGCCAGCCAAGTACGTGGTGTTCGCCTGCTGCCACTTATCCGCCCAACCGGCCTGCATGTTCTTGATAGTGTCGGCGCGCTTGGATTCGTCAGCGTCGTACGGGATACTGATACCGTACTTTTCGGCCGTCTTGAATAGGCTACCGTTGCGTGCGCGCCAGTCGGCGAGGGTTTCCTTCTTACCGTTGCCGTCCGCGCTCCACTGGGCTTTCTTGTTACGGTCAACGCTCTTCTGCTCAGCCTTACACGCCGCCTCCGTCGGGCCGGGAGCCACGTCAGAGTGCAGGCGCTCCTCCACGCTACCGTCAGTTTTCGTCACCATGCACAATGCGATATCGTCGGCGGGCATGGAAGGCAGGTCACGGATAGCCATGAGATCATCCGGCGTTTTCGCCGCGTCAGGGCGGCCACCATTGATAGCGTCGATCAGCATTTGCTGGCCGCGCGCCCCGATCTCCTCCGTCGTCAACTCACGCCCGCCGTACAAGGTAGCCCCGTAGCCGACGCGATACCACGCGTACAAGTCCAGCGTGTTCTGGTCACTCGCATCCAACAGCGTGTTCGCGCTCGCGCCAGCCCCACCAGAAAACAAGCCCGTGTAGAACGACGCGATACCGCCGATCAGGTCCCCCTTACTGAACGCTTTCGCCGCGTTACTGGTGGCCGTGGACACTGCGCCCGTCACGCCGTTAATGACGGCGGTCACACCCAGGTTGATCTTGTCCATCCACCCATAGTTACTGAGACTACGCGCCGCCGTCAGCACTTTAATGTGGTCCCACTCGCCCACGTAGCTCGTGTACCGTAGGTTGTAGCCGTACAATTCCAGGGCAGTGTACTTCGCTTGACGCTCACCGGGGTTGGCGGGAGCGCCGCCGCCCGGAAGGTCACTCGGCAACCCCAGGGACGGGAAACTCAGCGTATTCGACGCCGTTTCGCCGCCGATAATACCGGACGGCGCAAAAAACGAGAAAGCGTCCTGTAGAGCCTCGCCAGCAATATTGGGCACGTCGCAGTTATGGTAGGTGAGTGTCCCATTCCGCTTATCCTGCGCGTCACAGTTCGCGTCATGCGGGTTCTTCGCCGACAGCGGGGTCGCGTTCATGTAACGCGGCGACAGGAGCCTGGCCAGAGCGTAGCCGATACTGTTACTGTCCGTGTCGGCGCGCATCTTCTCCAGCGTCGCACGCTGATCCACCTCACCACCAGACTGTACCGCGTAATCGTTCCACTGCTGTTGCAGTGCGCTGCGCTCCTCACTGCCCGACTGGGAGTCGTTGTCAGCCCACGCGGGAAGCGCCGCGCGCGGCAGGAGGAGCGGCACGGCGACGGCGAAGACGGCCACAAGGGACCACAATGCGGCGAACACGCGACGAACCGCGCGACCGCCCCCAACGTTAGACACAAACACCATCACACACTCCAACAAACCACTCGCCCCGCACGCCAAAACGCGCGCGAGACACAAAAGAGACACAACCCTTACTAGGTAATAGCCGCAGCAAAAACACGCCGCCACAAGCGCACAACACGCCCCCGAGAGGCGACCGCCACGCCCGAAAATATGGGCACGCTACCGCACGTAATACTCCTCACCATTCTCGCCCGGAGCGGACTCCCACTCGTCAATATTGACGCCCAAAGCCGCGAAATACTCGCCAACCGACATGCCCGCAGGCCGCTGCGGCCACCGCAAATGAGACGGACGCAACCCCTCAGCATAAGCCAAATCACGCAGGCGACCCAACGTGCGAGCCGTCACAGGCACATCCCACGACGCATCCCCCCACACGCGCGCGTTACGCAAACACTGCAACCCAGAATCAACCCGCAACCTATACGAATGAGACAACGCATACGAATCAGGAGGAAACACCTCATCAGGGTCCGCGCCCTCCGGCACCCTCGCCCCGTTGAAATACTTACGACCCTCCTGCTTGGTAGCAATAGGCGACGCAGACACGTTAAACATGCCACCAAACAAGCGCACGCGCCCATGATTCACCAAGTCCGCGCCGATCTCCTCACCATACAAGCGCACAACAGCGCGCACAATACTCTTATCAATACCGGAACGCTTTGTAATCGCAGCGATAATCTCTTCCTCGTTACGCGCAGGCTTACGCGCATACAACTCCGCGTCACTACCGTTCTGCTGCGGCAACTCCACGTGCGCGGGAATACTCTCCCGCTTCACCCTCTTCGACGGCACAAACACACCCCACTAACAACACCGACAAGCACCCGCCTCAAGCGCGCGTACGCGCACACAAGACAAGATCACATGACCGATTCGTCAACTGCCGCGACGCTAACTTGTCGCAGCTTGTCCCTGCCCGGCGGTAAACGAGAGCCGACCAATATCGGCCTCTCTCCCGCTTTTGCCACCCAATTACTGGGCTGGCGGAACATCCGGGGGTGATTGACTGCACCCCGCCCAAGTCAGAGCGTGTCTGACTGGGTTTCAACGAGACTCTGGTATCCGAGTCGTTGAATATTCATCGCGGCCACGCGGTCGTCGTTAGATCTGTAGCCACAGTTTGAGCAATGGTATTCGTGCGTGTTCTTGTGCCTGTTTGCTTTACGCACCAGGCCGCATGTTGGACAGGTTTGGCTCGTGTAGCGCGGGTCAACCACGACGACAGAATGGCCGGCCTTATTGGCTTTGTATTCGATCATTTGTCGTAGCTGGTAGAACGCCCAACTGACCTGCACATACCTGTCTTGCACGCGGACTTTTTCTGTCGCGCGGCGAACACCCTCAAGGTTTTCCAGCGCGAAGAGCGTGGGTTTGGGCTGTCGGCTGACGAGTGCCTTTGAGACTTGATGGTTCACGTCCCGCATCCAACGGTTTTCTCTCCGTCCGATTTTCCTGAGCCTGCGCCTGGCGCTGCGCGTCCCCTTCTTTTGGAGGGAGGCGCGTAGCTTCTTGTAGTGCTCGCGTTTACGTTTCACCTCCTTCCCGTCGTAGAAAACGGTACGCCCCTCACTGTCGTATGTGGTGGCGAGGAAACGGACACCCATGTCCACGCCGACCACTTGCTGTGGCCTTGCTGGTTCGGGTAGTTTCACGGTGCTGGGTATGAGCAGGAGCCACTTCCCGCCACGGTTCAACAGCCTTGCTGTCCCGAACTTGCCGTGACGGTAGGCTTCTGGCACGTGAGCCCAGTCAACGGGGAGCTTGATTCGCCCGTTGAGGGTGTTGATACTTAGTCGCCCGTCTTTGAGGATACTGTAGTCCCGGTTCCACAAGAGATCGTAACCAGACGAGCGGTATTCCGGCCGGCTGGCCGCCCACGGGCTTCCGTGCATGGTTTTGATGGTCCGATAGTTCCCGATGACGCGGATAATGGACGATTGAGCCATCTGCGCGCCCACATGATACTCGTCGCGTATCCTGCGGTAGACGAGCTGGTGGAGCGCCTTCTGACTGATCGTCCTATGCTCCCACGCAGTCTCGCTGACCATGTTGCAACAGCCAAGATAGGCGGCGCACGTGTCAGAAAGTTTCTGAGACTGGTCGGGAGACGCGTCAACACGCACAGCGTAAGTAAGCGTACTCAGCATACCGATTCTCCCTCCCATTGACATTAGATTCAGAAACCATCACCACAATAACAGATTTATTAAAAGAAAGCAAAGGCGAGCACTCCCCACCCACAAGGAGCTGAGAGGGCGCGTGCGCGGCTAACGAAACGACTTCACCTGATAAAACACGGCAGTAGCGCTCACCCGACGCACATAATCCAGCAACGCAGTAGGCGCGTCCCCCAAACGCACGCCCCTGCCCTCACGATCACCGCACAGCCCCCACCTGTTGCCGCGACCGTGCATCACATGAATATTCCCCTGCTCGACGCTCAAATCCTCCCACCGGGACGGCAACCCGACAACCAGACTGCACGCGTCCTCGTCAGCGTCCGCGCCCGAATCCACCAGAACGCCAGCCCCACCATCATCCACGTTCACGAACACCTCACGCAGACGCGACCACACGATAGCATCATGATAACGCTCCACCAAAGCCACATCAGACGGCCGCAAAGCGCCCAGCTTCGCCTGAGCGTCCGCCAACCCAGCGTCGAACCCCTCGCGCACAGCATCCGACACGCTCCCGCCCCACGGGACGCGCACCACCTGAGAAAACCTCTTACCAGCCACCCCTCAAACAACTCCTCTCAAACAAGCACCAGCCAGAAACGACACCGAGAACGGGCGCCCAAGCGCGCTCACCAGACGTTCGCCGCGCTCGCGGCCAATGAACGCCAGTGAGCAACACAAGGCGACCCGCGCCCCCTCGATCTCGCTTTTCTTACACTTAGCAGCAACTATAGCCTGCCAGCGCCGCCAGCGCCAAAACCTCACGCGCACCCGGAACCCGAGGGCAGGGGAGAAAAGAATATGGCGGGGCCGCCCACGCCGAACAGGGCACCCCACCACACTCAAGAGACGCAAGCAACCGCCTACGCGTCACTCACCCTCGTTGCCAGCCACACGATCACGCAGACTCTTACACGGCCTCGCCTTCACGCGCCGCCTCTCCCCCAACTCCTTCAATTCCCCACTAGGCAACCGCTGAACACGAGGAGGGAGCGTCACCGGCTCAAACTTCACAAACCCCAACGTCACATCCTCACCACGCATCACGGCCTCGCCCACAACCAGATCAATGCCAGCCAACACGGCTCGCACATCACGAGGGGTCATCGTCACCTGAGCCGCAACAGCGTTCACCACGTCCTGCTTACGCACAAAAACACTCCCAAAAGATCAACTAATACAACAGAAAACCTTGGCAAATAAACGGACACAAACCGCCATTAACCACAACAAAATAGCGCAAACAAGGCAAAACAGACGCAAATAGCGGACAAACACGCAACAACGAAAAGAATAAAAGCGGACAGACAAAAACCAAAAGGGGCGCGGGCGAGAAACCGGGTAACGCGGCGCTCACACAACAGCGCAGCAAGAAATCACAAAAAGTGGGAGGGTGGCGCGCCCGCCCGGTAAACAACCGGGCACAAGCACGCCACCCCGCAGCAGACACGAAACGCCGTAGTTCACATCTCCACAATCGCGTCAGCGACATCCAGCACGACAGGGGAATGAGCGACCATTACGACCTGACCAGCCGACAGAGACTTCACGGCCTGCAACATCAACTCAGCACGAGCCGCATCCTGAGACACTAGCACCTCATCCAACACCATCATGCCGCCGCCGCCAGCAACCTCAGCCAACCCCATACGCAACGCCATAGCCGCAGCACTCAACTCGCCGCCCGACAACACGCCACAATCGCGCCCCACGCCGTCAGCGGTCGTCACGGTCACGTTGTACTTCTCGTCCAACGACAAGCCAGTAAACGCCCCATCGGTACACGCCGCAAGGAAACGAGACGCGGCCTCAGCCACCAGTGGAACGCCCGTGCGAATACGCTCAGCACGGTACTCTTCCACCACGGCGAGCGCCCCCGACGCGACCTCGATAGCTTCCAACGCCTCACTGTAACGAGCCATGCGCGCCCGCACGCCAGCAAGCTCACTCTCACGCACACTCAGAGCGCCGGACGCGTTCGCCTCATCCACACGCAACTGCGCCAGCAAACCCTCATACTCGCTCAATGTCGCCTGATGCGACAGCATGCGCTCGCGAGCGTTATCCACCGTCTCGCCGCTCACCATGCGCTCACCCTTCGGCAACGCCGACAGTTCAGCGTCAGCCTCACCAATGGAGGACAACAAAGCGCGAATCTCGCTAGACGCGCGGTCCAACTGTGCGCGCACGCCCTGGAACTGGGCGGCGGACGACAACACCATGTCCGCAGCCTCCACGCTCACGCTCGCGGCGCGCACCGCGTCCGCAGCGTCGGCGAGGGCCTTCTCGCGCTCCCCCAACAGGTCAGCCACGGGCGCACACTCGCCCACGGTCACCAGACGGGCGCGCGCAGCTTCAAGGCGCGTCTGGGTCTCGTTTAGAGCGTCACGCACACGCGCGCCCTCGGCCTCTAGCTGTTCCGACTTCTCGTTCGCCTCCTGCGCCTGCAACGTCAGCGAGTCGGCGAGCGCTTTCGCGTCCTCCACATCCTGCTGGCACGTCGGACACACGTGCGCGTCCCCACTGTTTCCGCGCAGCATGTCCGCCGCACGCATCAGCCTGTCCCTGTCGGCGCGCGCGGCGACACACTGGTCGCGCAGAGCGTCAAACTCGCGCTGTAGCTTTTCCGCGTCCGCCGACAATGACGCTACGGTTTCCGCCAGCGCCGCCTCGGTTAGCGTCTCACCGTCGCTGCCGGTGAGCGCAGCCTGTAGACGTTTCGTCGCCGCCTTTGCTTCTTCCACGAGGGCGGACGCGGCGCGCTCACCCTCACGCGCGCCGTCCAAAGCGTCGCGAGCGCAAGCAAGGCTGTTTTTCGCGTCCTCAACGCTCACGCCCCCTGTGTGCGCGCCGACGCGCCCCATCAGCTCACGCTTCTCCGCCTCCAACGCACCGATGCGAGCTTTCGCGCCCTCGATACGCTCAGTGAGGGCGGCTTTGCGGGCGCGCCTCTCCTGCCCGGCAGTGTAGGCCGCGCTATTCTCCTCAAACACTGTGCGCGCCTTCTCGTACTTGCAGCGCGCGTCACCGGTTTTCACCTCACCCTTGGCGACGCGTGAGCGCAGCTTCTCCACATCCGCTTTCGCGACCGTAACAGCCTTCTCCGCGTCCTTCACGGCGCGCTTATCCACATGCAGGTCGCGGCTCGAACGCTTGAGCGCGTTCACTTCCTCACGCGCCTTATCGCGCGCCACCGTGAGCGCGGTGATACCCGTCTGCTGCTCGATGACCTCGCCGCGCTTACGATCACGGATCAGGTCATCCACCTGCTTCTGCTGGACGTGGACGGCCGCGAAATACTGGCGGCTATCCATACCGAGCGCGCGAACGATCACCGGGTTCGCGTGCGACACGGCAGGACCGGCCATGTGCTCCCACCCGTCCGCGTCAGCGAGCAGCGTGCCACCATTGGTGCCGTCGTAGTCGGCGGCTGGGCGCTGCCACAGGTCCACCTCAGTCGCACCCTTGCGTGTCGTGATGCGCCTGTTAACGCGCAGCAAACGGCCATCGCCCGCGATAATCACACACGTGACTTGCGTGCGGTCACCATCCTTATAGTTAGCCTTCTCGTTAATGAGCGCGTCCGCGCGCCGCGCGCCCTCCGGCTTCTCACCATACAGGCACCACGAGACACCGGCAAGGATACTTGTCTTGCCGGTCCCGTTCTCGCCCACGATAGCGGTGATGCCGTCAATTGCGGGCGTGAACGTCTTGTTTTTAATGCCACGAAAGTAGCTGATAGACGATGTTACTAGCTTCATAGTGTCAAGAATAGTCTGAGGGGCGCGCCATTGTCAAAACCCCGCCAAGCGCCGCGTCACCTTGTGTCGGCGCAGAAGATACAGGAAACCCCGCCAACGTGGCAGGTGGTAAGCGCACAGTCCCATCTGGCGGCAGCCACCCTCGCTCCAAACGTCCACGTGGCGGGGCGTTCCCGAATTGCCAGGGTAAACCCCATGACCCCGTTACAACGGGATAACACGAAATTTACCAGTCAACGCAATTGAAAATTAAGATTCCCAACTGGATCAACGCGAATACAATATCAGCGCAGATTCGGACAACGCAACTCGTGGAACACAAAACGCGACGAAAGAGACTACCATCACACGCTCGCGCGCCACCTTGCCGCCCCGCCCGCTCACGCGCTCTCACAGTACGCCAACTGGGCGAGACGAAAAGCGGGGGCACCCACCCTCACGCAACCGCGAAAGCGAGCGCCCCAACGCCAGAAAACAAACAGGCCAGTCCCGAGCTTACTTCGCCTTGGGGATACCCAGCGTAGCCATGAACGTGTCCATCGCCTCACCCCACGCCCGATTAATGTTCTCGCCGTCAACCTCATAGCCGGTCTCATACACGGTCTTACCATTCACGGCGACCACGTACTTGCTCACATCAACAGTGCCGTCGCCGTTATCACGATACTCGCCGGTCAGCAGGAACCAGTCCGCGTCATCGCCGTCCGCCATACGGAACAGTGCGCCATGCTCGTTGAAACCGAACACGGGATTCGGGTTACCCTGCTCGCGCAGGCTACGACGCACACCATCCATGAACTCCACACACTCGTCAGGGATACTGGCGGTCACCTCATCAGACGCTTCTTCGAACACGATACGCGGCGGCTGATACTCGAACACGTCATCAACAGTAGTCATCCCATTAACAGTGGCCATAACAAAACCCATCCTTCACACTTGCGGGGAACCTCTCGCCCCTGTTCGGGGCCTTCACTGACACATATTAAAAGCCCCACCCGCAAAACCGCAGAAACCCCGGAATCACGCGGGAAACAAGCGGCGGCGGCAAGCCTCCCCCTTTTTTTGTTTCCCTGGGGCTTGCCGCCGCGCGCGACCAGATGGTGCAAGACACGTCAGGCCGCCAAACCCAGACGCTCCATCGTCTCCGCGTTCTTACGCTCAATCGCCTTCGCATTATCACGCACCGTCACCTGCACCTTACGAGCATGGAACACGCGCTGAATATCCGCCTCCGACCAGCCAGCCTTACGCGCACGCTCCTCGATGGGAACGCGCTTCGTCGCCGTCAACACCTCACGCAACACGTCACCCGGCAACTCCCTTCGCAGCGTGTCCGCGCGCTTACGATTACGCCGATTCGACACGAGCACGCCGCTACCACGCTCCTTACCCGGTATAAACAGTGCGCCCGTGTGACCGCGAACATCCAACGCGCCAGCAAGGTTCTTCACCTTATCCTTGAGCACGTCCTCACGGTCCTTCGCGCGCTTCTTCGTCCCCAACAGGCGACCCTTCACCTCGCCGGTCTCCTCATCCACAATCGCCTCACCAAACAACTGAGCCTGCGACCGCTGACGGAAAGACGCCATACCAGCAAGAACGTTACTCGCGTTCTCGGTGAGCTTCGCCCTATTGCCCGCGAACGAACTAGAAATCAGCGCGTCACTCTGACCAACCTCCGTAGGCTGACCGATCACGCTCTCCACAACATACGTGTCACCCGTGTACACGAGATCACGCAGCTCAGGCCGCTCCTCAATCAGCTTATCGAGCTTATCGTAGTCAATGGTCACCTCCTCCACCTCACAGGCGGCGCGCATCTCCTCACTCATACTCGCGTACGCGCCCTCATGGAACTGGTCGGGCACCACTTTAGCGCTCACTGTCACCGTGCCGTCAAGGCTCGTGAACTTGTCGCTCCAATCGTTCGGGAACTCCTTGTAAGCGGCCAGCGTATTCAACACGTTCTGCGCGTGCTCGCGGTTCTTCTCCTCATGAATACGCAACATAGCGGCATCCACGATCTCGCCCGCGTCAACAACCTCACCCGTCTGCTTATTCACGACCGTTGAAGCGGGCAGCATTTCCGCGTGCTTCAACTTCTGCAGCTGGTACTTGTTGTTGCGGTTCGCAGCAGACGCCATCGCCGCAATATGCGACTTAGCGGCCCTCTCCGGGTCGAACGTAGACAACGGCGCGCCATCAACACCCTCAACGTCCAGCGTCAACGGCTCATCGCAACGGGCGGTAGCGAACTGCACGTCACGGTCAGTGAAGCCCGTGTCAGCAGCCGACAAGCCGTAAGCGGCCAACGCGTCGTTCGTCGTTTTCAAGTCAGGACGGCGACGACGATTCCTCCGGTACGCTTCCTTCGTCATATACCGGCGAGTACTATCATGGTACTTCTCCATGTACTTGTTCGCCGCATCCTGGTCCACAAAGTGAACACTCGGCAAACCCTGCCGCAACGCCACCACGTTAACCGGACACGACGACGCCGTTTTCGCCACACACTTCAATGGTTTACCGTACAGCACGTTAAAATGCGTCTTATGTACGCCAGCCATAACCACACCAACCCCTTCAAGAAAGCCACACCGCCCACAAAAAGAGGAGCGGCGCCAGGAAACCCTAACCAGTTACAGTCTAGTTTACTCTAGACTGTATGGCCTCGTTACCAAGGCCAGCTCCAAGCCTCACGACGCTTTGATGCGCCTGCTTGGCTCGCGCTTCACGGGGACTAGCGCAACATACCCTGACGGGCTGCCTCGTCTTACGTCCTCTCCACGCGCGTTTAACGTCTCCGGGGCACTCCCGGCGACCTGAATGTTAATAGCCGCGTTCAAGTCGCGGTCCATCACCAGGCCGCAACTGTCACATTTATATGTTCGCTCGGATAGGGAGAGCTTGGCTTTCACACTCCCACACCCTGAGCAAGTCTTACTACTCGCAAACCAGCGGTCCACCACATGCAACCGCGCACCAGTCCTGGCCGCCTTGTATTCGAGCTGGCGGCGGAACTCGCCAAACGCCGCGTCAGACACGACCTTAGCGAGGTGGCGATTCTTCACCATACCGGCTACATGCAGGTCCTCGACGCTGATCTCCGAGTACTTTTCTGTTAACCACGTGGTGAGCTTGTGCAATGCGTCGCTACGCTGGTTCGCCACGTGGGCGTGGAGACGCGCCACATTCGACCTAGCTTTAGCGCGGCGGTTTGAGCCTCGCGTTTTGCGGCTCAAAGCACGCTGCGTCTTTTTCAGCTTCCGCTCTGCCTTCCGCAGGTGGCGCGGGTTTTCAATGATGGCCCCGTCCGACAGGGTAGCCAACGTCTTAACCCCGAGGTCCACGCCAACCGCACCGCCCTTCGGCGCTTCCTTCACCTCTGGTTCGTCGCGTTCCACGGTGAGCGACGCATACCAGCGGCCAGCGCGCCGCGAAACAGTCACGCGCAGAACCCGAGAATCGCCCACACGCTTGGCGACATTCTCCACGCAGTGAATACGGCCAATCTTCGGAAGCCGCAGCGCCTTCGGGTCGCCCTCAATCAACCTAAAGCCAGTCGTGTACGCAAACCTCGGCGCAGCCTTGTCCTTCAACTTGAACTTCGGAAAGCCCACCCGGCGGCCTTTACGGTCACCCTTCCGGCTTTCCCACCAGTTCGACAAGCCCCTCGACAACGATTCCAGGCCGTAGCTGTACGATTCCTTGGAGTTCTCAGCCCACCAAATAACCCCATCCTCACCGGCGGCCAACTCATCCTTGACCGAGTTCCACCACTTACGCAACGAGTAGAATGAGCACTCGGGCTTCTCCCCCTTATCCAGCACGGCTTTCACATGCGCCAGACCCGCGTTATACGCGAACCGAGCACCACCAGCGTGAGACAGTAACAGACCCTCCTGCGTGGGAGACGGGTCCAGCGCGACCTTCACCGCTTCAAACATCGCGCCTCACACCCCCTGCTCTCTCGTCTCCGCCAGCAAACCATAACACACAATATCAAACCAGCGTGTCCCACGACGGCGGCACACGAGCCACCGCCACGCCAGTGTTCTCCACGGTCATAGTCGGTTCATGCACGCGAACGACACACCCAAATCATACGCCACCTGACGCACCGCCATAGCGTGCGCGTACTCGCCGCCAAGGTCCGCGTGCAGCATCATCGGGTGACACTCCACCAATGCGAGCGTGCGCCCCGCCTTCGACCGAACCTCGAACACTCCCGCTTCTTCTACGACGGTAGGCTCCAAGTCGGCGGGCAAACGCTCAGCGATCATAGTAGCCGCCAGCCTGCCCTTCGCCTCAGCGGAATCAACGTTTTCGCCGCTGGTCTGAGCGTCGCCGGGCAGCGCTTCTTTCTTCTCATTCTTCACGGTAGCCACAATCAGCCACACCCTCTCTTGCTTCTCTTGCGAGACAAGCGCGCTTTCGTGCGCCGGTCATCGCTGTTAACGTCTCTTGACATGACGAACACTAACACCGCCCTTGCCTGGCGCGCAAAACCTCACAAAACCAGACAACTCAATCAACAAAGAGAGGGGCGGGTGGCGCACGAGTCGCCACCCGCCCCATATTGTCCCGTTTCCTCTCACAGGGACGCGAGCGCACCCAATATGAAGCCCCTGTATTCGCGGTCAGCCGACGACGGCGCGCCCTCACGGTCATCCTCGCCGGACAGGTCGCCGTTGTTCCCGTAGAACAAGTGCTCCACGCCCACACTCAAAACCTCGAACGCGTAAGGCTCCGGCGTGTCGTAAATGCGGCCAGTATAAGCCCTCGGGAAAGAATCAGCATACCCTTCCGGCGCGCCCTTCCCCACGTAAACGGCAGACAGCGGGGCGCAGTCAGCGCCTTTTGCCCGGTAGCGCAAGAAAGCCTGCTCCGCGCCCACCAGGCCGGGGACCGTGCGCTCCATCCGGTGCATCATCTCATGACACACCCTAAGCTCCGTATCTTCCGCGCCTACCCCCGCGACGACTTGTAGGCGCGCGCCGACCGACCCGTCACTATACGACATGCCCCGATGCTGATAAAACCCGTACTCGCCAAGCGGCACGACCATCGCATCCTTCACCAGCGCGACTTTCACCTGATTATTCGCAGGGTCACTAAACGCGCGGTTCCAGTCTGTCGGGTACAGGCGAGACACGGCCTGTACGATCTTTTTGCCGTCGCGGCTACTCCTGGGAGCGAACGCTGTTTTCGCGTCAAAACCGCCGCCCACGGGCCGCACCTGGGCGAGCAGGCGCGTGTACGATTCCTGGCGGGCTTTCGACACGTCGGTCATAGCCGCGGCCTCCTCACGCGCCGCTTCCCACCACCGGCCGCGCAAGCGCTCACGCTCAGCTTTCAGCTCCTCCATCTGAGAGAACAGCTCGCTGCGCTTCCCCCACTCCCTGTTGTCGCGCGCCAGGTCGCTTTGCTCACTCAGGTCAGCGATCTTGTCGGACAGTCGCTTGAGTTCCGCGCCGGTAGCCTCTTCTCGCATTTTGGCGTCGGCGAGTTGTTCTCGTGCGTCCGACAGTGCAGCATCCCGGTCAGCCTCAGCAGCCAAAGCGCACCCCACCTCGACAGCTACGGCGGCGCGCACCGCGTCACGTCGCGTCACACCATCCAAACCCCGCAGACTCTCACCCGACAGCATGGCACTCATCATGTCCGGGTACGCGGCTACGAGCGCGTCACCAGCCGCGCCCTCTAGCTCCTCGTCAGTCAGAGAGTTCACCGTGTCGATAACGCTCTTGGCTGCGTCAGCGTCCCACCCTGCGCGCAGCTTCTCGAACGACTCGCGGACAGGCATCCCCTCGGGGAACACCCCTGCGGGCGCATCGCTCACGTTGCGCGCACCAATAGTGGGCGCATCTCCCAACGCCACGGCCGCTTTCCGAGCCTTGTATCTCGCGCTCCTACGCGCGCTCGACTGACAGGGACACAACCGTCCACCGTCCGCCTTACTCCGACACATGAGCTGTCACCGCCCCTCTTCGTCACTGTCGTCTACGATTACACCGCCCGCGAAAACGCCACCCGTAAACAGTCCGCCAACAGGCTCCCGCCCATCAGGGACACCAAGCCCCACACCAGTACCCACGGTTACGCCGTCTTCACGCTCACGGCTTTCCTCCGTGGGCGGCGTGTGGAAGAACATGTACACGCGCTCGGGACAGGCGACGACCTGTAGCCTGCCAGGACTGTACGACCAGACGGCAGCAAGCGCACCCAACATCGTGCCGTCACACTCCACGAGGACACACGGAGCATCCACGACAGCGCCCCGCTTCACCATACGCCGCACATACGCGCACACACCCTTGTCGCCTTGGAACACGCCGTCACACCACGCGATCTTCTCACCATTCACCCATGCCGCCAACAGCGGCCCAGTCGGGTTTGTCATATGCCGTCACCTCTCCTATTTCCCCGTCAACACTTTTCTCGTTACAGTGGCGGCGGCGAGCAAACGCCCAGCGCCACCACCCCGTCTCACACAACCTGAATAGCCGCGCCGCTCACACATTTTCGCTTCCCTCTTGACGGGCGCGCGTTGACTGTGATATTGTTTCACCGTGGTTCGCCGCCAGGGCGTAAGCTGGCGGGCAACGAATCGCGAAGCGCGCACTACGCCGGTAGCTTAATTGGCAGAGTCACAGACTCCAAATCTGTTGGATGCGAGTTCGAGTCTCGCCCGGCGTGCCAATCGCCCCGCACGGAAACAACAGGCGCACAAACGGTGCGCCCACCGTGCGGGGCCAGCTTTTGTTGCGCGCAAGACCGCACGTATGCTACAATAATGTACAGACAGAAGAAAACAACAAGCGTAGTAGCGCACCACAGGCAAGAGGAGAACACCATGAACGCTAACACCGAAGCCAACCTCCTGAACGCGATGGCGAGCAACGAGCTCGTGCGCGTCAAAGAGTCCGGCGTCCACGGCGTCGTCGCGTGCAATTTCACGCGCAAAGCCTTCTACAAGGGCGCGTGGGACTCCCAGACGGTGCGGGCGCGCGGACTGTTCCTCGACAAGAACACCGGCAAGGTCGTGGCGCGCGGCTACGACAAGTTCTTCAATGTTGGGCAGAGCGGCGCTCCCGCCACCATCCGCGACCTCGCGGAAGAGGCGCAGCGGGCGGCAAAAAACGATGAGCGCGCGGGGCGCGTCACCATCCGACGCAAACACAACGGCTTCCTCGCCATCGCGTCGGTCATTAACGGCGGCCTCGTTGTCCTATCCAAGAGCGGCATCACCGCGTACTCGCGGGAGGCGGAGCGCATCCTGCGCGCCCAGATCGGCGACGCTGGCTGCGAGCGACTGCGCCGACTCCTCGCAGGCATGAACGCGTCCGCCACGTTCGAGTGCATCAGCAAGAGGGACCCTCACATGGTGTACTACAGGCGCGACCAGGTTATCTTCCTCGACCTCATCCGAAACACGGCAGGATACGATCCGGTGGAATACGAAGCGGCGTCCACAGCCATCCGCACCGTCTCCACGCTTCTGCCGGTCGCCGAAGGCAAGACCCTCTCATACGGGTGGGAGTGGCGAAACGCAGACGAACTCGAAAACGTTATCGCCAGAATGGCGCAGAAGGCGTCGCGCGACCGCAGCGAGGGCTACGTCATCTCTTACGGCGGCGGGCGTATGGCGAAGATCAAGACCCGCTGGCACACGCGCGCTAAGTGGATGCGACCGATGGCGCAGAACGCGATTCTGCGCGACAACTACGAGCCTGGTAAGCGTGAAAGCGCCGAGATCACGCGCATGAGGAAGCTCCTCACGGATGCGGGCGTGCTCTCCCGCGACTACGCGGAGCGCATGGGGATGCTCGTGGAGGACGTGACCGGGGACGCGATCACGCTGGATTACCCGAAGTGGCTGCTCGTCAACGCTCGACTCCTAGGCGACTCCGGCTACTTCGCGGACGCCGACAACAACTAAACGATGCGATCCCAAGCCCGCCCACTCAGGTCATTTGACTGTGTGCGCGGGCTGGGGCGCAGCAAGACACCGCGCGCCAACATGGGAGCAGCGCAAGAAATGACGCCAGAAAGACAACGGGAAAGCAAGAAACATGGCAAGGACACGAGAAATAACCCCCATCACGCGCGACGACCTGAGCGCGTTCGTAACCGAGTGCCGCGAAACAGGGGCGCGCATGGACCGCGACCCGTCCCACCTCATCGGCGCATTTGAGCAGTCCCACACAACAAGCCGCGAATGGGAGTGCGTGGAAGATATTGCCGGTCACGCAGAGACATTCCTCAACCTCGTGGAATGGTACGGATACCGAGTCTCCTACTCGCCATACGGACGGTGCATCGACGTAGACACCCTACAAGAGGATGGCACTATTTGCGAAGGTGACGACGCGGGAATCAGCATCAGCGTCAAACCCGACGCCAGGGAACAAGACCTCCTGAGCGTGCGCGATGGCGAATCGCCCCTGGATATTGTCAGGCGTTTCAGCAACCCGCAAAGGTACACGATTTGCGCCATTGGTGACGCGGTGATGCTTGACCGCGTGGTCGCCATGTGGCTCATCTACCAGGCCGACAAGATGCGCCCCGGCCTACTCGACCAGATCGAACAACTCAACACCGAGAACTAAACTAGCGGTGCTCGCGGCGGGTGCTAGTAAACGCTATTGCCGCAGCGGCTATTAGCGTGTGGTGTGTGGCACGTGGCGTTAGGGTTGACAGGCGAGCGAGAGCGCCCTATACTGGAAGCAACAACTACAAAGTAATCCCTCTCATGGGATAAGCGCGAACAACAAACAGCGCATCTCCCGAGAGGAGTCACCCCCTTGTGGCGGAACAGGCAGACGCGCTCGACTCAAAATCGAGTTCCAGTGATGGAGTGTGAGTTCGATTCTCACCAAGGGGACCACCAAGCAACCGGGCAATGCTGGATGATTAGGCCACAGTTGCCTGCCGCGCTTATCGCGCGGATGCGCCGGTTGCCGTGACCGGGGGTCACGTTCGCGGTAGCACCGCAGGGCCAACAACCTTTTTATGTTTGTGATTCCGTTACGTCGGCCAAACAGCACCCCCACCGACAACATTTCCAGATAGTCTATAGGCAGTTGACGGTTTCGCTGATATTGGTTGTATAGTTTGTGTTGAGTGTGTATCTTTTGGGTGGTGTTGCGTTGGCTAAGAACCAGACTTACAGGGCCTTCGTCACGCACCCCGCCCACGTTTTAGACCTGAATGGCGAGGTGCTAGATGATGCGCCCGTTTTGGCCTCTCTCGCGTCTGAGGTTCGCGACATCTCGTCTTACGCTACCTACGTGGCTCGTAACGACGAGGCTCTGAGGGACGAGCTGGAACGTGTTGCCACTGTTCCGCCCGCCGTTGCTGGGCGGCGCGCGGGCGTAATAATGCCTGAGTTTCTTGTATCTGGCAAGTCTGGTAGGTCGCGTAAAGAGATGCTGGTTCAGCATCGCGTGGTCACCGAGTGTCGTTCCTGGCGGGAGCGAGTCGATGCCGCGAACGGTGAGAGTTCCAGGTATGTGAGTCGGGGGTGGAAGCGCACAGTAGGCAAGTCCGCGCCGTCATATGGCGAGGATTACGTGAACCTCGGGGCCGTCGATAAGCAGTACGCCGTTATTGAGAATAACCCGTTTGCTGACGGCGAGATCGTCTTGAAAATGGTTATTCAAGGCGCACGGTATCGGCTGATCTTCAATTTCGACAACAAACGGTTTGCCGAAGGGAGGGTCACCCTCCCCGTCATTAAGGTTCATGATGGCCAGCCTGTCTTTATCTTCACGGTCGTCACCGATAACCCTGTTGTGCAGTTTTCGGGCGACTATACTATCGGCGTGGATGTGGGCATCAATAACTACGCCACCGTCGTGGTGCGTGACGCGAAAACCGGGCGGATAGCGCACGAAACGACGCTCTCACAGCGGGTACACTCGCTCTGGAACAGTGTAAGCATCACAGCGGCAGGTGCGTGCTCTTAGAAGGAAAGCTGCGAAGCTGCTTCATGACCGGCAAGAGCGTATGGCGGCGTTGGATGAGGCTCGGTTTCATCGTGAGGCGGCTTCCCGCAAAAAGAGGGAACTAGCTATCCTCGCGGCGCAAGAGGTAGCCTACCTCTCCCACCTATGGGGCAACGCGGCCGTCGCCGTAGAAGATCTAGGATGGATCGCGAACACTATGCACAATGGCAGGTGGAACAGGGGCGAGCTTGTGCGTTGGCTCACTCATTACTTGTCGCAGAACGGCGGCTGGGTCGTGTCCGTGAATCCGTTTAACACGTCGCAACGGTGCCACAAGTGTGGCCAGCGGGTTACACACCCCACGCACGAGGTGTCCGTCTGCGCCGAGCACGGTGCGATGGATAGGGATACTAACGCCGCTGTCAACATCGCAGCCCGCGCCATACCCAGTGTTGCCAAAGCCCGTGTGACACGGGCGAAAAATCGGAAGTTACAGCCACAGTCACAGCTCAGGACGCCTGTTGCTAGAAACTCGTTAAAGTATCCGGGTCGGGACAGGACAAAGAGCAAGCCTACTCCAAGAAGGAAGAAGAACCGCCTCATTTCTAAGGGGGTGATTCTTCCTGTATGCCCCGCTAGGGCACAAGCGCAACGCTTGGCGGCCAGGGTACTAGCGGACCAGAGCGTATGTGGCGCTCCGGGGACCAACACGGCGGCACTCAAACAAGGTTGCGTAATCTACAAATGTATGTTATTGTCGCCTTATTTGATACCGTAACGGCAGCATGGATGTAGAAAGTCTACGTGATACGAGGTTCAATTCCCCGCAGCGGCACGAAAGCAACACGAGAATACACGGTATCGAAAACGGTGCCAAACAAAAGATGGAGGGGCCGGAAAATGGCGCTTACCGATGAAGATGTCGCACGCATCGCCGACGAAATGGAACGACGCATGTCCAAGCGCCGCGACAAGCCCAGCCACGCGTCATACGGCGGCAATGGCCGCTACACTTTTGAGGATGGCCTCGGAGACGTTTACGATCTCGGCGACTACACGAGGCGACCCGCCGTTATTGACATGAACGACGACGGGTGCGGATGCTTCTACCTGATCTTCAACGAGCAGGGAATGGCAAGCCATTGGCTCGGCAACTACGGCGCTGAGAAAGATTTTGACGAAATGGTTGAGTTCGTCACCGACGAGCTAACCGGCGAGTTCAAGATTACGGAGTTCTAACGCGCGACAGACAGTCGAGAGCTATTTTCTTGACTGTTTTCCAGACACGGCCGCGCACGACAAGAGGAGGGGGCGAGTTCACGTGCCTGTTGTTTTCCTCGTAGTCGTCGCGGCCGTTATCGTACTGTTAGCCGTTTGCGCACCCCGCGTGTTCCAGCGGGTGCGCGGCAAGGTAGCGGCCCGTATTCAGTTGCGTGACGGCCTCGCGTGGAGAGGCGACACGCCACCTGGCGCACACGCTAACATGTTGCAGCCTGGCGTGTGGCGAGTCACCGCAACGCCCACATGGGACGAAAACACGGGAGCGTGGACAATGGGCGGCGTGCCCGTGTGGCGAGGCGGCAAAAACGACCCCGTAACGGGCATATGGCAAGCCATGATTGTTGTCGATCAGGCGGGCGGCGTCGCCATGTTGGGCGTGCCAGTGAAGCCGGGAGACGCATCCTACGGGCTAGTAGCTGAGCGGGTGGCGCGCACTCTCGCAGGCAGCATCGGCATCACCTGGAAGAACCAGTAGAACACACGAGCGCGCACAATAAGAGGAGCGGCGGGCGACTGTATCAAACGCGCGGCGTGTGACGTAACGCGCGAACAAGAGCGTTGACTCACGCTCGCCCAACATGCTATACTATCCGGGTTGCAAAGAAACGTACAAAAAGAAGAAGATGACGAGGAGAGATAGAAAATGACGATCATCAAGAACGGAAACAACAACATCGCCTTCATTGGCGATTACAAGCAGGCGACGCACTTTGAGCGTGCGGCGCGAGGTCTCGGAGTCACCGCAGACGACAAGACACTCGCACGCGCAGCGCAGCGTTTCGAGGATGGCACGCTCACCCAGAGCGAAGCCAACTCGCTTGGACTGACTCTCGCGACGCGCTAAACGCTAGGTGGGAGTAAGCGCCCCACGGCAAGCTCACACAAGAGCACAAGCTGTGGGGCGCATTTTTGTACCCGGCACAGTGGCTCGCGTTCGCTTCGCGCCATCAAACAGTGCCGCGAGCGCCACAGCCCCGCCTACGCGTCCACAGTGGGCGGCTCAGGCGCACGCATCCACTCATCCAACACAACAACCTCACCCACGCTCAGTGAGCCGTCACGCCTGCCCGCGAACGTCGCCTGCACATCCACAACACGCTGATTACGCGACCCCATAAACGGCAGATTAAGGTCACGCTCACCCAGAATGAACGGGCCATCCACCAACACGTCCAACATGGGTAGCAGCATGCGCGCGTGCTCACGCTCTAACAGCTCGTCGAACGTGTACCCGGTCCACGCCCAAATAGTGCGCTCACCATCCCACCCGAAACGGTTTCGCACGAGAGCGCACAACGCGGTCGCGTCAGCCGCGTTCCCATCCCACCCGAAACGGTTTCGCACGAGAGCGCACAACGCGGTCGCGTCAGCCGCGTTCAACGGGTGAAACGGGTCACCGCCCAACAGGCTCAAACCAGCGACCTCGGGGCGCTCCAAATACGCGACAATCTCACGCCGCTTGGTGGCCGTCATATCGTGGCCTATCCTCGGGTTCCACGTTTGCGGCGACCAACACCCCTCACACCGCAGCTCACACCCACTATAATAGATGGCTGCGCGCACACCCGGACCATCCGACGTGTCACCCAACATCGCACTCATGTACTTCGCCACAGAAAACACCACTCCACAAGCAACGCTCAAACAAACACAAGGAAACCAAACAACCACCCACGGACGCGCGCCCGCGCCGCGTGGGGCAGGTAAGAAAATAGCGACACCACACAACCACACACGCAGCGCTTGGGACGGGCAGCCACCACAGTAGCCAACCCGCCCCAAGCGCTCGCTCGCGCGCCTCAGCTTACGCCAATGCGGCACAGAGTATGGTCACTCATCAGACGAAAACGCCGTCTTATCGGTGCTCCACGCCACAACCGGGCCGCCAGTGCCCGCACCCTGTTCCAGGTTCACGATACCCGGCATGGACAGGATGGGGCGCTCCTCGCCTCCCAGGTCCGTGTCACGGTTACGGTGACCGTGAACGATCACGCACGCGCCATTATCACTGAGCATCGGGTCAGCATCGAAATACATGCTGCGACCGTAATACGTCGTATCACGGTCCCCGGTGCCGTAGATGAGCTGGTGGGCGTGAACGTTCTGAACGATACCGCCCTCAACAAACATGTCGCCGATAGTGCGGTTCACGCCGCCGTGGCACGCGAACACGGGGGCGCGCCCCTCACGCTCCACCACTACGCCCAGCACCATGCGGTCAACGGTGCGGTGGCGCAGTGTCTTCTCATCCCACCCCACGGCCTTGAAAGCCTCAATGGTCTCCCTGGTCTGCGGGAACGAGTTGGCAAGTTCCTTCTCATCCGCGTACAGGCGACGCAGGTTGAAATCGTGGTTGCCCTCGACAAGGATGAGGTCACGGAAGAACTCATGCTTGTCGAACGAGCGGATAAGGCTCATCGTCCCCACCGGGTCGGGGCCGCGATCAAACAGGTCACCCAACAGGACAACCGTCGCGTTACCCTCCCCGTAGCGGTTAAGAATCTGCTGAAACACGGTGTTCAGCCTGTCCGCGTCACTGTGAACGTCACCGACGAACACGACCGGGTGGTCGTCAGTGACGGTCAGGCGCACGATACCGTTGTTCGCGCGCTTGTCGCGCACGATGCGCGCCATCTCGCTGGCGTTCGTCACAATTGGGGCGGCGCCAGCGTTGTTGTAACGCCACTGCGCGGTCAGGTAGGTGCCGCCTCGGCGCTGGGCGATCTCCTTGATCTTGCCGGTTCCCTCGCGTACTGCCTCCCATATGGCTGCGACAGTCGCACGGTCCACATAGGACGGGTGGTAGCGTCGAAGCTCCTGCATGTCCAGTACCGCATCCAGGGGCGCGTCCCCCTGCATGTCGATGACCGTCAGTTCGTAGCCGAGCTTCACGCAGTAAGCGGCTTCGCGGGCAACCTTGTCCCACGCGATACCACACGTGTCAAGGAAGATATCACTTCCCTGGCGGGCGCGTTGACGCACGCACTCGTGCAGGAAGTCCCACACAAGCTTGCTGTCGCGGCCGCCGAATCCGCGCGAGCACGCGCCCGAGCCGTCGCCAGCCATGACGGTGGCGGCAAGCATCTGACGAACAGCGTCAGACGAAACGATCAGGTTTTCTTGGTCTGCGCCAACAGTGCGCAGGAAGCGGCTCTTGCCCGTACCCGGAGCGCCGCGCATAACAAACAAATTCCTCATGTGATTTATTGTAGCATGAGCGTGTGGCGGGGCGCAAACGAGAGTGGGGATTTGGGGTGTGGCTGCGCCCGCGTGCGGTGGCGCCGTTCGACCGCTTTTGACACACAGACAGTTGACAGGTCACGCAACTGTCAAGCATATTCTCCACGTGTACCCGCCCGTGAGAGCATGATACGTTTTCGTTGAAATAACAACACTCCGCGAAATCGCTTGTCATCGGTGGAGTGGGTGACTGTCAAACAAGAAACGCGAGCAACAAGCAACAAAGCACCCATCGACACACCGCGAGTTACAGCTTCACTGCGCGTCCTCAAACGTTTTCACGACACGCACATTCCCGTCTGCCGTGCGCTCGCGGCGCTCACCCACCATACGCAGGCGCATGTTACGCGGCAGCAAGCACTCGTTCTCCCCCGGATGCGTAGACAAGCCACTCATATGCAACCCACGTGGCGTGCGAATCTCCATCACCGTCAACTCCCCACCATCACTATCGCTGAAATCGTCAGCAACAGCAAGGGAAGTGGACGTAGACAAAAACTCGGGGAACACCACCACGTCACCCACACTGGCGGCAGCAACCTTCCCCCCCCGTCGAATGAACGCCACTGTAGTTGACACGCGCCTGCACGCCACGATACAAGGGGCGGTCAGCGTCCGCGCGCTCCGGCGCACTACTGAAAGCCTCGTCCATGAGCGCAATTAACCTGCCCGCTTTCTGGACGGTCAACCCGCCTGCGTCAATTTCTTCACGCAAACTCGCCGGCTCACCGCTATCGTAGTCGCCGAAAAGACCACTGTCATCGAAGTTGCCGAAGTCCGGGTCGCCGAAAACATCGTCGTCGTTGAAGCCACCAAAATCGGGATCACCAGCCAGGTCAGCCATCATGCCCCCAAACGCGCCATCGTTTTCATCAAACAAGACACCACCGTCAGGCTGTTTCAGGTACTTGTTCACATCCAGTGCGGCGCTCGACGAATACGCCTCCAACGCGTCCCTCATAGGGGCTGTGAGGGCGCGCATCTGACGGGCAGACAACTCGCGGGCGGCGGGATACTCGCGCGTGCGCTCGAGCCCGCCGACGGCGCGGACAGTGAACCCGCCACGCGACGCAGCATCACGCTCAGCAAGGAACGCCTCGCCCTCCGCCAACGAACCAAAATGCGGGGTCGGCGCACCATCCGCACCCATGAGCTTACACGTACCAGCTTTCGCGCTACACCGAACCACGCGACCAGCAGCCTTACCGCGAACGCCAACATGAAAACCAGTCACAACCAAACACCGCCCCTCAACGAACACGACCACAAGCGCCACACGCAGCCCACAAGAGGGCACGAACCGAACGCGCAAGAAACCCAACGCCACACCAATAGCCGCGCCACGCAAGCAACAGCAAAAGCCGCGCCACCCCAACCCACACAAGAGGGCACAGGGGCAGCGCAGCGGCAGGCAACACCGATTTACACGGCAGCAAAGCGGCTACATAAACACGCCAACCCCCACAACCAGAACAGCCGACACAAGGGCGCACACGCCACCACACGCGACAGACGCGCGCACAGAATCAGCGCGCCCCTCCGCCACACCCGGAACCGCCATCATCCTACGCCACGCGTAACACGTGAACGCGGACATCACGAACACGCCCACAGCCGCCCACAAGGCACCAACCAGCGCCCACTCGGGAACCATGCCCAACATAACGGGAGACATCACCATCACGCACCACTCACTTTCTTCCCAAAACAAATGTTCTACCAGTCGCAGCCAAAAGACGCCCATTCTTGATAATCTTTATCCTCGCACGCGTCGCATCTATCGCCGTCAACATCCACAGGAGCGCCACAGTCATAGCAGACAGTAGATGACAACATGCGCGCCGTCCACCCGTTATCGAACACGAGGTCAGGGTCGCCGTCATCGGGACGTTGATACCATACGTCACCGTCCACGAAAAACACGCGCGACGCGCTCTTGGGGACACACACCCTCTCACCAGTCGCCTCATTCACGAGAGACACGCCGCGCCCGTCAACAATCGTGGATAGTGGCACGCCATCGGGGTTGTAGGCCTCAACGTTTCGCCCATTCAGCGACAACACCATGTCAGGACGGGCAAACTGGTTCCTCGTAGGCGCAGAATCAACCAACGCCACCGACTTACCGGAACCCGCGCTACCAGCCACGAGAAGATTCAACCCATCAGATAAAACACTACCGCGATTACCCTCACCAGACTGCGAGGCCGTATTACCGTCGCCAAAAAGCACGTCCTTCACACGAGAACGAACATCAGCCGACACGCGCAACACAAGCCTCAACTCAGCCCAATCACACACGTCGCCTCGCAGAAACCCATCAGCGAACCCCTCAGCAAACAACTCGCTCACGAAATCGGAGCGAACCGCCTCACCCTCACGATCACCGCAGGGAGTTGACACGAGCGCAATACCGAGCAGGAGAGCAACAGCGCGCCCCTTCACCTCGTGGTCAAGGGCTGCATAGACAAAAATGTCAAACGGGCGAGAGTTACGACCTTAAACAAGCACGCCATCTCGCGTGAGACCGCTATCCCCTAAATGTGCCCTACCAAGCGGATGTCGCCCACACGACCATGCGTGAACGTTAATGCTACGCGCCAACTTTTGAGGCCAGGAACGCGGGTCACGTTCGCGAGCCGCCTTCCCGACGCGAGCACCGCACTGGTACGGGTTGCGGTTCAGTTGCTCGCGTGTTAAATCGCCAGTAAGCTCATGGAAATCACCCACAGGTGATGCTCCCCTTCCCGCTGCGTGGAGTATCTACAGTCGATGCGGGTTGCTCGTTTGCGCACCCGCTTTTCGCATCCCCGCCAGGACTCGAACCTGGATTAGTAGAGCCAAAATCTACCGTCCTGCCAAAATTAGATGACGGGGATAAAAAGCGGCACTACGCCGCCTTAGAGACCCCGGCCGGACTCGAACCGGCGTACACAGAGTTGCAGTCTGCTACCTAACCACTCGGACACGGGGCCGATGAGAGAAACAACGTCGCACCCACACGTGAGCGCGTATGTTTCTCAGCTCGCCCGCCAGGACTCGAACCTGGACCTGCGGAGTCAGAGTCCGCTATCCTACCAATTAGATGACAGGCGAAACGTTGGCACGAAACACTACGCATTTCACGCCAACACACGCAACAATAGCATGGGGAAATGCCGCTGTCAACACCACGCGCGCCTAGCAGCACTGACGTGAACTCGGCCGATACGAAAAGCTGGTCATCGTTGCTAACGGTTGTCGCCTCACCAGACGGCATGCTACACTTAGTGTTGATAAAGCCAAACGGCCCCGAAACGCGAAAGGCGGGAATGATGTTCCCAACACTATACGACGACATTGCGACATGCGTCCGCAAGGGACGCTTCGACACGGCTAACCGGCTGCTCCAAGAGCACTACCACGTCACTTACGAGCAGCCGTCGGCAACCTGTTACCACATTGGAGACCTGGGCAACAGGGACCGACACGCGCAGTATGTCGGCGCAAGCAACCTCGCCCACAAGCTCGGTCTCCTCTCTGTTATGGAGTGCGACGAGGAAAACTATCTCACCGTATCAAATAAGGCTACATAACCTACTTTTGTATGCCACGTTTCCTTGTTTGAGTGCCGCCTTGCTGGTCCCGGCAACAACATGCGTGCCGCCGTCCGCTAGTACGCTGGCCTCCAAGCAAACAGCTTGTGCCCTAGCGGGGCATAAAGGAAGAATCACCTCCCTAGAAACTAGACGGCGGTTCTTCCTTTTCGGCGTAGGTTTACTCTTGGTCCTGTCCCTGCCCGGATACTTTAGCGAGTTTCTAGCCACGGGCGTTTTGAGCGGCTGTTGTGGCCTGAGTTTGCGGTTTTTCGCCCGTGTTTTCCTAGCTTTCTCAACCCTCGGAACAGCACGTGCGGCAATGTTGGCGGCAGCGTTCACGTCCCGGTCTATCGCCCCGTGCTCAGTGCAGACGGACAGCTCGTGCGTGGGATGCGTCACCTTGGAGCCGCATTTATAGCAGTGTTGCGATGTGTGCGCCGGGTTTACGGCCACGACCCAGCCGCCGTTCTGCGACACGTAGTGGGTGAGCCACTTCACCAGCGCGCCCCTGTTCCAGCGGCCATTTTGCATCGTGTTCGCGATCCAGCCCAAGTCCTCCACGGCAACCACGGCGTTATCGAACGTGTGGGATAGGTTGGCGATTTCTTGCGCCGCAAGGATAGCTAGTTCGCGCTTCTTCCGAGATGCCGCCTCCCGGTGAAGCTGCGCCTCGTCCAACACGGACATGCGCTTTTGGCGCTGCGAGAGGAGCCGGTCAGACTTCTTTTTGAGGAATCGGACTTGCCGCTCAGACATGCGGACACTGTTCCACAGTGAGTGGACTCTCTGGGAAAGTGTCGTTTGGTGGACTATCCGCCCCGTCCTGGTATCACGCACTACGACGGTGGCGTAAGCGTTTATTCCCACGTCTACGCCAATGGTATAGTCGCCCGAAAACTGCACAACCGGATTATCCGTCACAACCGTGAAGATAAAGACAGGCTGGCCGCCCTCGACCTTAATGAGAGGGAGAGTGACTTTCCCCTCGGTGAACCTCTTGTTGTCGAAATTGAAGATCAGACGGTGCCATACGCCTTGAATAACCATTTTCAGGACAATCTCGCCATCGGCAAACGGGTCGTTCTCGATGGCGGCATATTGCTTATCAACTGCGCCAAGGTTCACGTAATCACCGCCATACGAGGGCGGGGAAGCATCTACGGTGCGCTTCCAGCCCCGGCTCACGTATTTGGAGCTTTCCCCGTTCGCGGCGTTAACCCGCTCCTGGTAGGAGCGGTAAGCGGTCACAGCATTGTACTGTACAAGCCACTCTTTACGTGACCTGCCGGACTTGCCTACCGCCAGAAAATCAGGCATAGTAACGCCCGCTTGGCGACCCGCCACAGCGGGAGCCGTCGCGGTAGCCCGCACCAGCTCGCCGCCTAGAGAATCGTCGTTGCGAACCAGATAGGTCGCATAAGCCGAGATGTCCCGAACCTCAGATGCAAGTCCAGCCAAAATGGGCGCACCATCTAGTAGTTCACCGTTCAAGTCTAGGACGTGAGATGGGCGCGCGACAAACGCCTTGTACGTCTGGTTTTTAGCCAACGCACCCTCCCAAAATACACTCAATACCAGCTGCATAGCCAATAGCAGCGAAACCCTCAACTGTCATATAGACTACATTGTCGGCTACTTCAACGGCATGGCCGCCAACGAGCCAAACACGCCCGACATCACGGACATGGGAAGCGTCGGCATGTACGACGGTTACATGGACATCAACGACCCAGAAAACCGCGACTACGGCCGCTGACGATCAACCGCCACACAATCAATGGCCTTAAAAACGGTATTGCTTTTAGTTGCGAGCGACAACACTGCACACGGATAGCTGCCATTCTTTCTGCGCTGGTGCCACCGCAACAGTCGCCCCAGCAATGTGGAGGAATCGGGGAAGCGTGACACACCACCGCAATCTTATCTACACGTGTGGACAGGGTTGCGGTGTTTGTGCTGTAATAAAACACGTCAACAAGAGAACAACATCAACACGGAAAGAGGAAACCAACCATGATGAAGAAGCAGCCCACCGCCACCCAGCAGAAGCTCATTGACAGCGGAGCCGCCGCCCGCACTCTCACCATCCGCTACGAGACATCCCGCTACGGCTCAGCGGCGCGCCGTGAGACCGTCAAGGCCACCATTCCCGACCTCGGCGACGGACACGCGGTTTTCCAGGCAGGGCGCGACACCTACATGATCGCCAACAACGCGATCTACCGTGCGCAGACCCACAATCTTAACGAGTCGCACTGGGGCCGCCAGCCCGGCGAGCTGCACGAAACGTTCTACATGGGAACCTATCAGGGTAAGGCTGATGCGGTCAGCGAAGCATACGACAACACGTACAGCGACTCCGTTGTTGTTAACGGTCGTGTTGCTCTTCCCGTCAACAAGGTACTGTACGCTCACCTGCTGGACGGCCGCATGTATGTGGTTGACGGCCTTGACACGGTTGGCGACTACAGCGGCAGCGAGTACGTGCGCGTGAACAGCCAGAAGATCGGCTCGTGGCGCGTCCCCCTAATCCACGCGGCCAAGCTCCGTGACGCGTACCGTCAGCGCATGAACGGCTACGGTGCCGATGGCGATCTGTACGACGACGAAACGGCCAACATTCCGTTTACTGATGAAGCCGTGGCGGCGGCGCTCACAGCAAACGCGGAAAGCGCACAGTGGGGCATTGACACTGGCGTGTACGTGCCCACCACGGAGGAAATGGACGCGGCGGACGCTCTGGGCGAAGCGTTCAGGGGCGTTGAGGACGGCTACGGTAAGGTGAACTCGATTGCCACGGCGCGCCGCATCGCCGAAGCCCTCGCGACCTACGATGCCGCGCGAAAGAACGCGACCATTCTCTGACGCGAAACACGCTGTAAGCCCGCCCGCCGTGAACGCGAAGAACACGGCGGGCGGGCTTACGTGTATTGCGGGGCTAGTCTATGTGACAGTTGAGGGTTTCGTTGCTATTGGCTATATAACTGGTATTGAGTGTATTTCTTTTGGGGGCGCGTTGGCTAAAAACCAGACGTACAGGGCGTTTGTCGCGCGTCCATCTCACGTCCTAGACTTGAACGGTGAGCTGCTAGATAGTGCGCCCATTTTGGCTGAGCTTGCCTCTGAGATTCGGGATGTCTCTGGTTACGCGACATTCGTGGTCCGCAACGACGTTGAGCTTGGGGACGAATTGGCGCGTGTTACCGCGATAACTCCCTCTGAGGCCGGTCGCCAGGCGGGGATAACCATGCCCGATTTTCTAACGTCGGGCAAGAGCGGTAGGTCACGTAAAGAGAAACTGCTCCAACACAACATTGTCACGTCATGCCGCTCCTATCAGGAGCGAGTTAAGCCGCGAACGGTGAGAGTCCTAAGTATGTTTCGCAGGGATGGAAACGTACTGTAAATGGGTCCGCGCCTTCGTATGGTGAGGATTATATAAATCTTGGAGCTGTAGACCGACAGTATGCGGCCATTGAGAATAACCCATTTTCTGACGGTGAGATTGTCCTGAAAATGGTTATTCAAGGGCAGTGGCACCGTCTGATCTTCGACTTCGACAACGAGAGGTTCACTGAGGGGAAAGTCGCTCTCCCCGTCATTAAAGTTCAGGATGGTCAACCTGTCTTTATCTTCACGGTCGCAACCGATAACCCGGTCGCCCAGTTCTCGGGCGACTATACTATCGGCGTGGACGTGGGAATCAACAACTACGCCACCGTCGCGGTGCGCGAGGTTGAGACTGGGCGGATAGTGTATGAGACGACGCTCTCCCAGCGAGTACACTCACTGTGGAACTCTGTGCGCGCCTCTGAGCGGCAGGTACGCAACCTGAGAAACAAAGCCGATGGGCTTCCCTCCCAGCGCCAGGCGCGCATGGCCGCGTTGGATGAGGCGCAGTTCCACCGCGAGGCAGCGTCCAGGAAGAAGCGCGAGTTGGCGATTCTCGCGGCGCAGGAGATAGCCGGCCTCTCCCACGCGTGGGGTAATGCCGTCGTCGCGGTTGAAGATTTGGGCTGGATTGCGAACACGATGCAGAACGGGCGCGATGACGCATCCCACGCACGAGGTGTCGGTTTGCGCCACTCATGGGGTGATGGACCGAGACGTTAACGCAGCAGCTAACATTGCGGCCCGCGCCGTACCAAAAGTCGAGAAAGCCAGAAAGACTCGCGCGAAAAACCGAAAACTCGGGCCACAAGTCCCTCTCAGGACGCCCGTGGCTAGAAACTCGTTGAAGTATCCGGGACGGGACAGGACGAAAAACAAGCCTACCGAGAAAAGGAAGAACCATCGTATCGCTAAGGAGGTGATTCTTCCTGTACGCCCCGCTAGGGCACAAACATACAGTTTGGAGGCCAGGGTACTAGCGGACCAGGGCGCGTGTGGCGTTCTGGGGACCAATGTGGCGGCGCTCAAACAATGAAACATAGCCGACAAATGCAGGCTATGTTACCTTATTTGATACTCTACACTCGCCTACCCCTGTTATCCCGCTGAACCTCCGAAAGACTCAACGCACGTGGCGGACGGGCCGTCAACGGAACCGCACCACATGGCGCCGCGCCTCTCCCCCGCCCTGTCACTCCTACTAGCTGCGTTCACCATGCGCATATCGCCCCTACCCTTGCACTCCTCGGCAATCGACACGGCGAGCAGCTGCCTCACGCCTTCGTCTGTCTCCTCCATCGTGAAAGCGCCGGACTGGACGAAACGAGCGGTGTCCATGAGGGCACGCGCCTGCACTTTCACACCCTCGCAGCCGATCAGACACAGCGCGTCATGGACGGACGCGACGCGGTTGGAAGCGACAATGTAGCGCCATCCGTTAGGCGCGTCACCGTCCTTAATGGATACGGTGGACGCGGCTTTGAGGCGCGACAAGAACGCGAGGATCGACTCGCGCAACTCATTATCGCCATCTACGAGCGCGGCCACATGCGACATGGGGTTTTCTTCACCAAGAATGAGAGCACGGCGTAGCAGGTAATCCGACCTGCCCTCTAGCAGTGTCAGCCGCGTCACGACACTGAGGTCAACGAGATCGTATGCGTGGATGGCCTGCAACACAGCGTTCACGTCGCTGGCGGTTTTCGCGTGCTTAAAATAGTCGCCCAACACGACCAGTTGCCGGGCACGTCCCGCACGCAACATCAGCTCGCACGCCTTATCAACATTGCGGCTGAACTTCTCATAGTCGTTACCGACGGTCATGTACGTGACTTTGCCATCCTTGTTGTGGATGGCCTTGTCCACGCACCGCGAGCTGAAAAGGCTAGTCTTAATTGCGTCCGACACGCCAGCGATGGCCTCCGCCGTCTCAGCGTCTAACGCATAGTCGTAATCGTAGTAGCGGTGAACGACACGCCCGCCACTACGGTACTTGGCGAGGATCGCATCTACACCCTTACGCACCTGCGCGGCGCGTCGCTTCACCTCAAAAACGTATGCACCATACCTATCTTGCGGCGCTTTCCGGTGAGAGCCGAAAGCAATGTCGCCATACCCTACTAGATCATGCAAGGTCACCATGTACCCGCACGCGACCGCCACTCGCACAATCGCGTCAATGGTTTCGCGGCACTTCTCATCCACTTCGTCAGGAACATGCGCGCCAATGGCCGGGTACTCAACGGCAATGTCACCGCCATTCGCGGCGCGAACACGCACCGCCGAGAGCATGTAATCGAGGGCCGCACCAATCTCGCCCTCGTCATAGTCGTGGATAACGTACCCGACGCCAGACCATCCCACTGAATCGTAGAACGTCCCACGCATCCGATCAATAACAGCATCAACGCCAAGAAACCCGCCCCCAATTGGCGTTTCCTTGACCGCGTACTTCGCCATCTTCGGCGACGGTGTACAAATAATGTGCAGATTACGCATAGCGAACCCACCCTCTCATATTCAAGCAGCCCAAAGCTCCCTTGTGGCCGCGCCTGTTGCCTGGTTATCCGCGACTGTCGCGGCAGACAACAACCAATATACGATGGGTGAGCCGGATGCGACAAACGCTCACAGACGCCAGCAACCACGGACGCATACAAGCCGAACGCTGGAAACGCGTTTTAACAGCCTCAAACGTACTCGGCGGCATCAATGCGTGCGCGAGCGATGAAAGCCCGCCAGCGGCGCGCACGGGCGCTCTGGCGGGCATCGTAACGGTTAAGTGCGTGGGTACTAAACGCTGCGAGTGGCGTCAACCTCGCCCCGTTAGCGGCCTAGCCGCTCCCGCAGCTTGCGCGCATCATCAGCCGTCCACTCCGACGACGCGCCACCCGCGTACTCAGGCTCATCCGCGCATTCCGTCCACCACTCGCGCGGCTCACACAGGAACACAAGAACCTCCTCATCGGTCACCGCGCCGCAAATCACCCCATCCAGGATGTGATGAGGGGCATCATGCGCATCAGAAAAGCCTTCCGGGCGGTCAAGGATGAGCTTCCGCGCAATCTCGTTCGCATAACGCGGGTTGCACGCGCCAAGTTCCGGCAAACCACTGCCATCGCCACCGAAACACCCATCCAGTTCACAGAATAGGTCATGCGGAATCGCGGGGTTGTCGCACAGATTAGTGATAATTTCATTTACGTAGGGCCAGCTACGGTTGGCATTGCCGCAGCACACATCGGCAATGTCGCGCAGAACGTCGGCGGGAATACACTCCATCTCTGCGAACCCACGCCATGCGTAATGAAACCGCGCCCACCAGTCGCAGGTACCACGGGCGCGCACATGCCAGTAGGATCGCCGCGTCAACCCCGCCATCGAACCGCCGCCCTCAACCATTACGGATACGCCCCACAGAAACTCTGCGACCTCCATGTCAACGCCGTCAATATCACGCGCCATTCCCTGCAATATGTCGCGGAGCTTTTCGCGTTCACGCTCGTCCACTGTCATTCTTCCGCCTCCGCTCAACTCTAGTCACCGTGAAGCACGCAACGTTCAGCGCACGCGCCACTAGAACCAGTATAACACGAGAAAGCGCGAGGGGTGCACCCCACCCAGCAGCCAACGGCCACGACAAGCAGGATGCGCCCCAACGCGCCAACAAGCACCTACCAGATGTTAGGCGCGGCCCAGCCACCTACCGGACCCGTCAAACACGTGAACGACATCGTCGACGAGCGCTCGGCCCGTCACCATCACACCATGCTCATCCATGTAATACCAGGAGCCGCCCACCTCCTGCCAGCCGGTCGCCATGCGGCCCTTCGCGTCCAGGTAATACCAGGAGCCATCGTCCTGGAGCCAGCCGGTGCGCATGACACCCGACTCACCCAGGTAGAACCAGCCGGACCCGTCATTGATCCAACCCGTGCGCATCGCGCTCGTGTTCGGGTCAAAAAAGTACCAGGAGCCGCCCGATTGCAGCCAACCTGTCGTGGCCAGGCCGCCAGCGTTCATGTAATACCAGGAGCCGTCAACCTTATGCCAGCCGCCACCAAGCACTTTGCCGCCGTCCTGCACGCGGTAGCGGCCAGCTTTATACGTGACCCACTGGGCGGACGTGGCCATGCGACCGTCGCCGCCAACCCAGTACATGCCGGGCAGATCGCCCACAAGCGTGTTCGTGGCCGCGTGAGGCTCCCCGCCGAACCAGTACCAGGAGCCGCCCGCCCCCTGCACCCAACCCGCTCCACTGGGAGAGGGCTTGCCGCCGCTCATATGCCAGGCGGCAGGACCGCCGCCCGGCGTCTCTCCCGGATAGGTGACGAAACCGCTCACGTCACCGTACGCGGCGCGGCTAATAGACCCGGCGGAGAACGCGCCCTCCAACTCACCGTACCCCGCATGGCGCATGTCATTCGCGGTGAGCATGTCGTAGCGTGAGGTAACGCCGCCCCATGACAGCCACGCGGGCATCACCGCGTCGGAGTCTTGCTGGAAGAGGAGCTGCGCGCCCGTCTCCTCAGCGACGCCAGTGGGGCCGCCCGCCTCGCGCCCACGATTCGGAGCGCTCACCCACGTGACCTGACCCACCTGCGCAGACAAGCCACTATCGTTGTCGGTGACGCCGATACCGTCAGAGGCTTGCATGTCGCCCGTCAGGAGAACACTAGCCCCGTGGGACTCGGCTTTCACCATGTACCCGGCTCCCCCGGTCGTCTCCGGCGTCGCATCGTCAGACTTGTAGAGCGTGAACCGAATGTCGCCGACAGTAAACTGCGCGCCGCCATCAGCGCCCCACACGGTTTTCGCCCCGTAGGAGCGGTTTGCTGCCAGCGCCGCGTCCGTGAGGCGACGGTACGCGGCGTCGGATCCCGCCGTCGGGTTACTGACACGGGACTCGTCGTAGCCGGGCGCCCACACGCTACCGGGCTTGAACGCGCCGATAATATCCGGGGCTGCCGCGATGACGTCGGGGTTAGCGCTCGGAGCGACGTACGCGGCGAGCTTGGTGACGCCCCTGCTGGTGAGATACTGGTAGGCGGCTTGGTCGCCGCCGACGAGTACCCACTGGCCGTTCGTCTCGAACACGACGCTGGTGCCGGTTGTGAGCAGGTGAACCTTATCATCGCCTCCTGCTGCGGCTGCCTGCGCTGGCGCTGCGGTGAGCATCGCTGCCGTGATGGCGGCGAGCGCGCCCGCCGCGATTGCCGTTGTTGTTTTCTTCACCATCATGTACTGTGTGCCTCCCATTCGTTTTTGTTTCTTCTGCTGGCTGGCTGTTTTGGTCGGTTTGATAGCGCGCGTTCCTCTTCCACGCGGCCTGGGCGCGTTTGTGGTGTTAGCTGATGAGCGCGCCGTCACCGCCGAACGCCCACTGCAAGCCGCCGTAGGTGACTGTCCCGGTGAGCATGGACCCGCCAGGACCCGCGAGCAGGTACCAGTTGTCCGCGTCCCTCACCCAGCCGGTGCGCATCACACCGTCCGCCCCCAGATAGTACCACTTTCCAGCGTCGCTCACCCAACCGACGCGCATAGCGTTCGTGGCCGGGTCCAAATAATACCAGGAGCCGCCGTCAAGCGCCCACCCGGACGCGGCGCGGCCACTACCCGACAGGAGATACCAGGCTCCCGCATCCCTCAGCCAGCCGGTGCGCATCGCGCCGGACTCGCCCAAGTAGAACCAGCCTGACCCGTCGTTGATCCAACCGGTGCGCATTTTTGCGCTCACCGGGTCCAGGTAGTACCAGGAGCCTGCGGGGGTTTGCACCCACCCCGTGTAGGCGCGGCCGCTGCCAGCCATGAGGTACCAGTCGCCGTTAATGCGGTGCCAGCCCGCGCCGAGCATGGTTCCGTCGCCGCTCACCCAGTACCAGCCTTTCCCGTCGTTGACCCACGTGTTCGCTGTCATGTAGGAGTCACCGCCCATCCAATACCAGGAGCCACCAGAGTACACCCACTGGTTTTGAGCCGCGTACGGCTTGCCGTCAAAATAATGCCACCCGCCGTAGTGGCCTTCCCACCAGCCGCGCGTCGCCCACGGCCTACCGTCATGAATCCACCAGGTGCGCTCCGGTGCCGCTCCGCCGAACACGTGACCCATACTAACGTTGTAGTAGGGGCGCGTAATACCCTGCGGCGTGAACGTTCCAACAAGCGCGTCGTATCCGGCTTTCCTCATGCTGGCGGCCTCGAACCACTCGTAGCTGCCGCGCGTCACCCCGGCAACAGCGCCGTCGTGGGTTTGGAACTCGTATCCGGTTTGCATGATTAGTTTCGGAGACAATCGCTCCACGAACCCGTTGTTACTAGACGACGGGAGACCGTGGTGCGGAGACTTCAACCAATCCACATGCCCGACAATCGGAGCAACGTAATCCTCCTGCCCGTTCGTTGTTTCAAGGTCGGCAGACAGGTAGGCGCTGCGACCGTGCGCGGTTACTTTCGCCGTGTACGCGATCAAATTAGCGTCGTACACGCCTGTCCGCTTGTAGTTCTCGTTCGGGTCCGTGGGGATAATCTGGATGCGCATGTCACCCATCTGGATAGTGTCATCGTATCCGGGGGTGACGTGCTGGTCGAGGACAGCCCCGTACGCGGAGCCAGCCCAGGCGGCGGCTCGCATCATGTCGTCGTAGACTTTCTGGTTATCCCACAGGCGCGACTTGTCCGTAATATAACTATCGGAATATTGTGGCGTGTAAATGCGCTTCGGACGGTACTTGTAAATGATCGTGTCCGCGTTACCAATATGGTCGGAGTGGGCGTGCGTGCCAATGTAGAAGTCCAGGTTAGAGCTGTTGACGCCGATTTTTTGCAGATACGAGTCAACGTCGCGCGTGTACCCGCCCCACGTGGCAATGCCCGCACGCCACGGGTATCGCGGATCTGACCCGTCCGCGTAATCGTCGTCCTCGCCACTGTCCACGATGCCGAAATGGCCGTTGGACTCTAGGATAATGGCGTCACTGTCCGGCAGAGCCATGATGTGGACCTTGTCGTTGCCGACCGTCCCGTCAGCTTTCCCGAACGTCACGGAGGCGGGGTTACTGTTTTGCCCTGTGGGTGGATTGTCGCCCGCTGTTTCGGCGTGGGCTGCGCCAACCGTGAGGGGCGCGGCAAGTGCGAGGGCGAGAGCCGCGAGCGCGGAAGCGCTCGCACCACCCACCGTTTTCTGTAACTTGTGAAATACTGTCAACTGGGTCTCCTCCAATCGCGCGTTCGCAGCCAACAGCGCTAACCGCCCGCGTGAGGCGCTGGGCGCGGAGCGGCTGCGTGCGCGCATCGCATTTTCCTACAATAAAACAAGCCAACCGGACGCCAGGGGCCGCCTCGCCGCACGCCACGAAACGGGCACGCGGGAAGCAGCCGTGGGAGTCAGCCGCCACCAAAATAGAGCGCCGCGAGACCATCAAACCCACGCAATAGCAGCGGAAACAAGGCGGCGGGCGGAGCACGCCAGATTGAACACCGTCAACTGAGGCAACGCCTCCGGCGAATGGTTAATCTTGCATTTCCGCTTCCACTCCACGCGCCCGTCCGGGTACACCCATACGAGGCCGGAACGCTGGTCAGCGCCCACAGGTGGCCGATCAATAAGGCCAGCGGGAACCGCGTACACGAAACGGTGCGCAACCATCATCCACGGTCTGATTTTCGCCCACGACTCGCGCCCAGCGTCCGCCACATCCACCTTCACTTCGATAGCGGTGCGCATACCGTCCGGCGAGAACATGAGCGCGTCAATGCGCCTTTTCAGCGGCCCATGCTTCTCACCCTTCTCTAGCTCACGGTACAGTTCACGCGTGTTCGTAATCGTCAGCTCGCGCACGAGCGCCGACTCTTTCCATGCTTTCTCTAAAGCGTCCAACACGTCGCCTGCGCTCATGCGCGCGCCGTTACTTGCCGGTACCGTCACCTGCATACTCTCCTTGTCCGCGCCAGCGGCGGCGTTCACCACCGCTCTCCCCCAACCCAGAAAGGCTTGCGCGCAGACCGCGCACGCGCGCCGTCTCCCGCTCGCCGGTCCAATTCAGCCTGCGCGACGCTACCACGCTTGCGGGCGACCTCCACGGCCTCACGGTCTTGCTCGCCGGTAGTGAAGCGAACGCACGCGCCAAACACCATATTGTCGCTTGATGTGCCGGGGTCCACGACAGCACCGTAAGCCAGCAGGTCAGAGACCGCCAGCACAGTATGACCAGCGCCCCCGCCAGCTTCCATTGACACAGGAGTAAACGCCAACGCGGGCGACACCTGATCGTGCATCAACCTGTTCAGGCTCTCCCTGTTTTCGTAGCTCCGCGCGGCAAGCTCAAGCGCCCTGAGCGCGACCAGCGCGCTTGTCGCCCATTCTGACAAAGGAACGAGCGCGCTCTCGCCGTTCACGTAGGAGAGGACAATATTATTCAGTTCATCGCGCGGAATAACACCGCTTGTCATATTTGCTACCATAACACGCATTGTATCACACGACAGTGGGGTTGGCGTAACGGGCGCGTGGCAGGATTTTCGCGGCGAAAACGAAGCTATTGGATAAACAGGGGAAGCGGCGGCAAAGAGAAGCGCTAGAGCCAGTTGCGTGGCCAAACCCATGCGCTGACGGGCACGCCAACAACAAGAAGAGGTGGAACAATGAGAGCACCGAAAGCGTCAATCTACCATATCGCGCAGTCCGGCAAAAACAAAGGGATGCCAGCCGTGTGCAGGGCCGCCCCCGGCAAGTGCCCACTCACCACCAGCGACGGGCGGCCAGCGCCCCACTACCGAACGCGCGAAGAGGCCGCCGAGCACGCAGCCGCCGGCTTCCCAGCGTTCACGAAAACCACGCCACAATGGGCGCTCGAAGAAAACGCGCTGAAACGCCCCATCCTAGACGGGGAGACAGTCGGCGGGTGGGCGACCACGCTACCCGAACAAACCCTCCGCGCGTGGCTAGACCAGCAGACCAAAGACGGTGCGCCCGCATCCAACCCGACGGCGGACGACATTCTCGCCTACGCGCCCGAAGGCTCCTACGCACGCCACTGCGCACTCATCGAGAAAGCAGCACAAGACGGGCCGAACGGTCGCCTCGGATTGGAGGGAGAATACGCTGACAATAGGCACCAGCTTCTCGCCTACCGAGACGGACTCGCGCGAGCCGGACACGAGAAAGCAGCGCAAGCGATACCAGCGCCCGGAGAATGGACGCGCCCCGCAAACCCCGACAAAGGGGAAGAGGACGGGCCGCGCGGAACCATCGTCGGCAACAGTGCCGGGAAAACAATCATTAAGACATTGTGGGGCGTCCAGCCGGGAATGATGCTACCCACCGAACATGAGGCGTACCGCGTGGACGCCGACAATGGGGATGGCACCTACACGTGTACCCCCTACTGGGCGGCGCCCCCAGCCCGCACACCATCGCCCGGACGGGACGCTCACACAAGCGGGCGAGGCTAGCGTGAAGCGCCGCATGAGCGCGCCAACAATGACGCGCCCCGACCACATCACCCTACCCAATGGGGGAGAGAGCGTTCAGGATGGGCAGCGTATCCGCGTCAAACACGGGAGGACGGGGCGGATCAGCGTCGTAGAAGTCGTAGCGGCGGCGGGTGGCGGGCCGGATGTGACGGACTCGTACGCGGACGCAGCAACGTATAAGGTAAAAACGTTGCGCAACACGCTCACCGGCGGGAAATGGAGGAGGAAGAGCAGCGGCCAGTACCTCCCGCACCATCCGGACGCCCGCGCCGGAGACCTCGTTAAGATTAAGAGACGAGACGGAGCAGTGTCAACGATTCTCCTCGGCGGCGAGAAAAACCGCGATGGCACGTGGAGCGACTACACGGACGTGACTCCCGCGTGGGAGAAAGCGACCAACCCCATCACCTGGCAGGACGAGTGGAGAGTGAAAGCTCCGGCACATAGGAGCGGCGACATCATCACCGTAGCCAACAAGAGCGGTAGGCAGCAAAACGTTATCCTCACAGGGTACGACGAGGAGAGCGGCACTTTCGGAACCGCGCGCCCCACCGTTGAGGACTACGACTCTCACTTGTGCGACGTGGAAACCTCCCCCGGGTACGGCCACTGACGGGAGCGGAATGCGCGCGGTTATACGACCGCAACGCGGACGGTAAGAAAACAGCCCCGCCGCCTCTCGCTTTTGGTGGCGGGGCTGCTTCACGCGTCTCGAACGGGTCACTCGAACTTAGCGAGGTACCGGTTGGACACAACCTTAAAGTTCTCCCGCGACGACATCCAGCGCGGAAGCGGCGTGTTATCGCCCTCGTCGCGCACCATGTGGTAGACGATGCCCTCGTTCAGGCCGGAGCCGATGTGACCCTTGAGGGTGTTGACGGCTTCGATGAGTGCTTCCGGCGACTCGAAACGAGAGGGCTGCCACTCGTCACCGAGGACGGGGACGCCCATGTTTTCGAGGAAAGCGGGCCACTGGCTGCGCTGTAGCTTCACGCCATTCAGCCAGACGGAGAACACGAGAACACGACGACCGTTGATACCCAGCCGGTTCTTCTGGATACCCTCGCCGACCAGCTCTCCCTGAACGGTGTAGCCGGGGTTGGCTTCTAGCCACGCCCACAGGCCATTCCGTTTGGCCGCGACTGCGCGCTCGTTATCTTCCCCAACCTCTAGGTTGCGGCTAAAAACTCTCATTTCGCCCGCGTCGTTGGCAACCGTCATTGACGTACCATCAACCTTTAGCGTGGGCATCCACGTGAGCGACTGAATCTCGCCCCAGTAACGGGTGAGGTTCTGTAGACGCTCCGCGTCGGTCTTGGGAGCGAGAGAGTCATCCCACTTGCCGCGCGCCCCGTTGCCGCCATTCGTGTCGGGCTGTGCCTTGGGGGCGGGCGCGTACTTAACAACCTCTAGGTAGTTGGTCACGTCCATGCCGTCCGCGAAATCGAGTGCGTTCATTTCCTCCGTCGTGAACACGTCTGCGATGGGGAGGAGGAAGCCCTGCGAGTAGACGCCACGGATGCGCTTCGTGCGCAGGCGGTAGCCGCGCACACGGAACACGGTCTCAGTGTCCTCATCCATGAGCGTGAAGTCCTGGCACTTAATATCCATGAGCGGCTGAAAAGCGGGACGCTCCACGGCAGTCTTTTCAGGCACAACCGCGTCCACCTCTAGGTAGACGAACAGCGCGTCTTTGTCATCCGTCTGTGCTGCCTTTGGGGTGATGACTGTCCACCCGCCGACGTGAGCGGCGACGATGCGGTCAGCGCCCTCAATCGGAGCGAACCCGTCAACCGTGGTGACGCGCGCGAGCTTACGCATGTGCTTCCTCTTTTCTTTCGCGTTTTGTGTTACGATTCTGTCTCGCACCCCATGTTACACAACAAGCGGCGTTTCACGCAACCGCAACAACTCTCGCGCATGTGCAGCGGACAACGCGCGCGATGTGCTAGGATAAGGGATATGAGCGAACAACAGTCCGAAACCTCTGATGCTGGGGACGCGTGGGAGCGTGAGCTTGACGCGGCCCTCCACAAGTAACAACGCTTTTGCGGTGATGACGGTTATCACCGCGAGAAACAAAGAGAACATGAGAAACGTCATGAAGAACATGCCAGGAAAGATTGTCGCGTGGCTGAACGATGGGGCGCGCGATTACGTGTGCGGGCCGCGCAGGTGGTTTAGCCCGCTGCGCATCGTATTTGTCGTAATGGTTGCGTCTGTGGCTTCCCTCGTGGGTAGCGCGTTCGAGCATTACATGGTTCATGCCACCGTCGATAACGGCACGTTTGAGGACGGGTACATGGCCAGGTACATGTTTGAGGTCGGCGCGGTCGCGTTCATTCTTGCGGCGATGCTCGCGCGTCGCGCGTTTCGAGCAGCGTGCGCGGCGTATGTGCGGCGATTGGGCGCGAACGGCGAGGGCGACAGCCACGGCGATGACGCTCACGAGGGCTGTGGGCGCGAATGAGCGTATCGTTGCGCGCGCCTGCGCGGCAAGGCAAGCGCGGCGCGCACAGTAGAGAGTCCATTCATACCGCAGTCGAGTATGCTGTTCACCGAGCTTTCGAGGACGGGTTGAAAAGACAGTCGAGTCGCAGCCAATTTTCTAGGCGGATGCGGCGAGGCGGAAGCCCCGCTACCGGAGACGTTCGCCGTATCATGCTGATCGATGAGGCGCTGCGCCGACGACGCGGGCGGTAGATGAACGCAGGCCCCGCCACGCCGAGGGTGATAGTTCGCGTGGCGGGGCTTACTGTTCGCGTGGTATAATAGGCGGTGATTAAGGGATTTTACCGAGAGCAAGAGGAAAGTAAGAATGGTGATGACACCTGGTATGGCTGTCGCGTCGTTTTTCGCGGGCGGAGGACTGTCGCTCGCGATGCGCATCATGTACGAGCTTGTGCAGCGCAAGTGGGGGCGCATGCGTGGCGCGCAGCAGTTCCTCGCGGGCGTGGCGCGGTATCTCGCGCTTATTGTTCCCGCGATTCCTGGCCTCACTTACGTGAGGGGGCACGAGGGCGCTCGTTTCATGGGCGTGGGCGTGTTCGCGTGGGCGATCGTCGCGGTTGCGGCGTCCCTTGCGTTGGGTTTTGTGTGCACGGCCTTGTTCCGTGGCGGCGAGATCATGCGCGAGATCGAGCGGGAGCTAGACGGTTGGGGCGATGGTGAATGATCGATACGATGTGGGTCGCGCAAGCAGCGCAGTCCGGTAGCGTTTCGGGTCAAGCCTCCGGCGCCATGCTTCGGAGCGCACTCGCTGACCTTACGTCCGCTTTTGAGGCGGCCGGACTGTCGCTTATCTTTATTACCCTTGTGTGTCAACGTTCGACTGTGGTTCCGCGTTTACGCGTCGTCACGCAATAGTTGCGGGTGTAGCAAGTGTCGTGGCCGTAGTGTGCGTCAAGCGTTGATCGGGGCAGCGTTGAATATGGTTGCGTTCTTGTTGGCCGCGTGGCGGCATGCTGATGCCGTCGGCTCACACACCCCCTTGATTAGCGGCGCGGGAAGTTTCTTCCTAGTTGGTATCGCCCTTTTGTCGTTGGTCGCCGCCCTTGTTTTCGGTGTCGCTGGCATTAACGCCCTGATGGACGCGCCTCGCATCGGCGCCCAGTGCCCACTAGAGCAAGGCGAAACGGGCGACTCGACGGTGGGCAATGAGGCTGACAACGTGGTACAGTGGGAGAATCAGACCGTTAGGTGCGGCATCGCGTGGGAAAATGAGCTGTCATCCGCCCTCACGGGAAAGGGGGGCAAAGGAATGATGGGGTTATGGTTCGCGTGCTCCGCGCAGTCCGGAGATGTCGCTGGCGTGGGCGCGAGTGACTTTTTTGGTAACACTGCGCAGATGCTAGAAAACGGGTTTACGCTCATCGTGTCGCTTTCGCCTCCCTTTTCTTGACGGTCGTCAACATCGCTTTATTTTACGAAATTCACGACGACACGAAAGACGGTTGCGGGTGCGGCGCATGCCGTGTCCTCGGATTGTTCTTGTCGGCCGTCGGCATGGTGGTTAACGCGGTTGCGTCTGCTCTCGCAGCGCGCACCGGTATATTCACCGGCTCTTTCGTTGAAATATCGCGGGCTGTGATCGGCGGGAACGGGCCAACAGATACGCGCCTGTTTATTCTGTTCCTCCTCGCCGTGTCATCGACTGCGGTTGCGGTTGTGTTCGGTGTCGTGTTCGTGACTATTTTGTTTTCTTCGACGCGCCCAGACGTCCAGTGTCCGTTAAAACGGGGCAAAACGAGTGAGGCTGCGAGCGTCGAGGCTGACAACGTGGTACAGTGGGAGAATCAGAGTGTTGGCTGTGGCGGCGCGTGGGAGCGTGAGCTGTCTGCCGCTCTCGGGAAGAAATAGGCAGGAAGGGACACTATTGTTCGCTGTTTTAACGGTTTGCGAGATCGTCGTGTTCGCGGCGTTCCTGTTGTCGCTGCGAGGCGCCCTGCGTGACTCCCGTAGGGGAATCCATGGTAAGGAAACTGCTCTGAGCCTGTTGTCGCTGGAGTACAGGCGCTACCGTGGGCTGGGTGTACTGTGGAGCCGATACTCTATCGGCGCGACACTGCTCAACCTCTTGTGGTGGGGCGTGTACTATTGGGTTGGCGGGTATAGTGCGCCCGCGTCGCTGGGGTTGACCGCGTATGAGACTGTTCGCGTGTTGTACGTCCTGTTCGCTTTTGTTGCGGCTTGCCGTTGCACGTATTGCCACTGGCGTGCGTGGCGTTTCAAACCCGAGAGGTATGTGGGCGAGCGTGAAGTAACCTCTGCCACCGCCAGCGAGGGGCTGCTATTGGAGGATGGGCGCTGTGTCGGCCTCGCCATCGGGTCGGCGTCGAGCGTGGGCGGCGCGTGGGAAGAGCCGACGTGTCGCGGTGTGGAAGCCCTCGCCGAGAAAGAAGACAAGGCGAGTGAGACGGGCTGGAAGTGGAAGCGTGAGCTAGGCGACGCGCTGCGCAGGTGACAAGCGTCTGCACGGCAAACGCGCATGAGCGCAGGTGCCGCGCTGCGGGTGGTTGACCGCTGGTACCCGTCCAGTAAAACATGCTCGAATTGTGGGACGGTGAAAGCCAAGCTATCCCTTTCTGAGCGAACGTTCAACTGCGACGCGTGCGGTCTGTCTTTGGACCGTGACCTAAACGCGGCTGTTAATATTCAGGTCGACGGGAGTGCCCCGGAGACGTTAAACGCGCGTGGAGAGGACGTAAGACGAAACCAACATACCGTTGGGAACGCTGACCCCTGTGAAGCGCGAACCAAGCGGGACGCGCTCAGGAGATAAACCGTAGCAGGCGCGGCGGTAGCGGCCGCGTGAGGGGCTCATGAGAGCATGCGCGTGAGATTTTGACAATACCAGTATGGCCTGTTTATGATTAGTGTTGTCAGCAAGGCCAAGATAAGATGATGAACGAGAAGGAGAATACCCTTGGCAGGAGAAACAGTTATCACCGTGATCGGCAACCTGACCGCCGACCCGGAACTACGTTGGACTGGGAACGGTGCGGCGGTCGCGAGCTTCACCGTCGCGTCAACGCCTCGCACGTACGACCGTAACTCTGGCGAGTGGAAGGACGGCGAGTCGCTGTTTATGCGCTGTTCCGTGTGGCGCGAGGCCGCCGAGAACGTTACCGAGTCGCTGCGTAAGGGCATGCGCGTCATCGTTCAGGGCCGCCTGGTTCAGCGCTCGTTTGAGACGAAGGACGGTGATAAGCGCACCGTCATGGAACTCCTTGTCGATGAGGTTGGTCCGTCGCTGCGTCGCGCTCGCGCGCAGGTCACCCGCACCAACAACGGTGGCGGCTTTAGTCAGGGCCGCAGCGGCTACCAGCAGGCGGCCCCCGCGCAGCCGCAGGCGGCGGACATGCGTCAGGCCGCATACAATGGCGGCGCGCAGCAGGGCGGTTTCCAGCAGCAGGCTCCCGCCGCGCAGGCTGATGCTTTCGCTGGCGGCGCGGCTACCCAGTATGGCGACGAGCCTCCGTTCTGACAGGTGCGCGCCCCGCGCGTGGCCGGGGCGCTGCTGTTAACGCCCACGGTGGGCGCGTGAAGCTGTTCCTCACGTAGGGCAGTTTTTGCGCGCCCGCCGTTCGTGCTGTATGGCGTGGCGGCCTCACTGTTGAGAGGGCGCGCCCGCCGCAAGCGTCTACACTCGTGGACGCGGCCCCGTTCGCTTCGAGAGCGGGTTCAAGAGAAACACGCATAACAAGTGATGCCACATGAGGAGCAAGGATGGCGCAGAACATGAACGAAACGAACACAAACGGCGTGAACGGCACCGTTCCGCCGCTGTACGAGAACATGCGAGTGGGGGACAAGGTTTTCCCGTTTGTTACGCTCGCGGGCGACCCGTCAGCGCCGGCAGACAAGCGCGAACAGCTAGAGGTTCGCACGGGCTATGAGCGTATCAGCAAGCTAGATGTGACGAGGCCGAGGCCGGGTAGCGACGCAAACACGCGCTACAAGGCGATTTTTAAGCACGACGGCGACGACTATGATGTGTACGGCTCCGTTTTTGACGATGGCACCAATAAGGTTGCCGCCGCCTTGCGCGAAGCGTACGACAATAACACGCCCATTATTTACCGTATCGAAAAGTACCGCAAGCGCAAGGCTAGGAAAGACACGAAGCCGTACACGAAGGACGGCCACATTGCGCCCGGCTTCAACGGCGGTCACGACGGCACCGAAAAAGCGCCGTTGGACATGCCGTGGGCCGATTTCGTTCGCGAGTACAACGAAGCCAGGGGCAGCATGTCGATTGGCGACGTTGAAAAGAAGTACCGCATTTTCGAGACCGCTGTCGCAGCCGTGTCGCTCGATGGCGGTAAGACGTGGATTGTAGACGATAGCGAAACGCGCTTTGTTGACGACAAGGGGAATGAGAGGGTTTTCCAGGGTAACCTCCCTAAGAGCAACATGTTCGAGGACATGATTGTTCGCCGCAACCCGGAGTTGAACCCGGAGGCGGCGCGTGCCCTCGCTAAGCGTGAATTTTCGACGGGCAGCGCGTGGGGTGCGCATGTTCCCGCTCAGGAGCAGGCACCGGCGCAGCGCCCAGCGTATGAGGCGCAGGGCGCCAGCCCGGAGCCTAAGCCGTGGTTCCCGTACACGCCCAGCGGCGACCCGAACCCCGGCAGCAGTTCCATCACGGCGGTCGCGTCCCTGTTCAATAAGCTCATGGACGCGAGCGATGGTGAGCTGACGGTGGAGGCGGCTCGCCTGGTTGCCGAGCACCTGTACATGAAGATCGGGAAAATGCAGGTGTTTGTCCAGCGCAAGGTCGGTAAGCTGAGCGTTACTAAACCGGACGCTAATGTTGCGTCCCACACGCGTATCCGCCATAGCGTTATTGATGCGCTCAATTACGGGATGGCGAGTGTGCCGGAGAACCTGGGTGAGATGGCGCTCGCAGAGGACGACGCGGAGTTGAACGAATGGTCGTCGTGCGTGATGAAGGCGGCCTACGACCAGTACATGTGGGAGATCGGTGTCGCGTACCCCGAGTGGGAACAGTAGTGACCACGTGACCGTGGCGAGTGCCGCCCTCGCGTGGCGCTCGCTTGTGGGGCACCCTCATTCCGAAACTTTCGGTGTGTGGGGGTGCCCCTTTACTGTATCCGGCGCTCGACAAGCGAAACTCTGGAACGCGTTTTAACGGCCTCAAAACATGCGTACCCTATCGGAGTGGGTTGACGACGTGTTCTCCCGCGAGAAGCGCGCACAGGCACCGCATCGACGGCGATACGGATAACCGGCGCATATAGGGCGGAACGAGGGGCGCTCACGCAACGACAGCGACACGAGGAGCCAGAGGCGACGAGACAGTCAACCAGACGGCGCGACACAGCGCACACGCGACAGTGGCCGCGCGACCGCGCTTCACTTCACACCGTTAAGCGCCAAGTCGCCACACGCGCCAGCGGCAAGCGCATCCGCACCAGGCTCATCCTTACACTGTCCGTCCAGTCCCAGAAACATAAGAATACCCAACGGCGACATGCTCGCAAACACCGACGGCGCTACACTCTCGCGGAAGCACGCCTGAACCATCCGCGCGCACACGAGCGCCACGTCCGCGCCATACCGCAGGTCAACCATGCCACCCTCGCCGCCGAGACCATCCCCACCGCGCAGTGCCGCGTCATCGCGAACCAGGGTGCGCCTGAACACCATGTACTTGTTTTCGGCGTTACCGCCCACGCTCACACCCAAACGCTCACACTCACCCATGAACGCCGCGTATTCTGCGCGGACAGCAATACCCCGCATTTTTGCTTCCCTCTCACCACGGGACAAACCAGCCACCACAAACCCCTTCACATGTTAGGAACGCGCGAACGACACACCAATAGCGGTTTATGCGCGCCCGCCACGCCACCCACACGGGCGAAAGTAAAACTGTGAGGCGCAGATGTGAGGGAAACAGCCGCCGAGGGGAACCCCCTGTAAAAAGTGATTGTGGGGCGCGTCCACCACCAAACCGGCAGCAAACGCGCCTCACGCCCGACCGCGCAACATCCAAACTCGGCTACGACGGGCATGCCGTGACGCCCACGTCACCCGTTCACGAATACCACGCTCACACCAACCGCACGCCCATCGTCAATAACCTGACGCGACTCGCCCATAGCGGTGACAACAATCACCGTCCGCGTGAACTGTCGGCACTTCGCAGCCGCCGCAAGCGTCTCACCCCAGTCAACCCATCCATCAGTCACCAGAACATGAACATCCGGCAACTCGCGGCGACGCTTACCGCCAGCCGCCCACTCGCCCGCCATCCACTCATACGGGACCGACATGTCCGTGCCGCCGCCACCAAACGCTTTAAGGTCGTGAACATGCGACACCATGCGCGGCTTTTCCGTCATGCGCGTATCAACCCCGTAGAAGCCGATAGCCGCACCCGACGCTGACGCGCGCAAAATACCTTCAATCTCACCCACAGCATGAGCGTAGTCATCATGTCCCATGCTACCCGATGTGTCCACCGCGACATGCACCGTCGGCTTGTTATCCTCACGCGACGGCCAAACGAACTCACCGCCCTGTCGGCGACGATTCGGGCGCTTGTACGTCGCATACCTGTTGCCGCGAACGCGCGACGACATGGAACGGCCAACCACGCCAGCCAGCACGCTCTGCCAGTTCACGCGCGGCGGAGCCATGCGGGCAAGTAGCCTCACCCACGAGTCTCCCGCGCCGCTACCCATGCTGTTACTGCCGTCGGCGGCTTCGCGCACCAGCGCCTCAGCGTCTTGGCGAGCGCCCTCAACGTCAGCCATTGCGCGGCCACGCACCCCGGTCTCACCTTCGATGCGTTCACCTTCGCGATCATCCTCACTGTTGCTGCGCGATCCGCACGCGTGTCCAACGTTCGCGCGCACATACTGACTGGTCCAATCGCCCTTACCGTCGCCCTCGGAACCATTCTCGCCCTGCGAGCCAGACTGTTCGCCAGAACCGTTCTTGCCCTGAGAGTCCGCGTCACCCGGCTGGGAGCCGCCGCCCTTGGAGCCTTCACCGCCAGAACCGGAGGAGCCAGAACCGCTGGACTGGCCGGGGTCAGCGCTTTCGTTAGCGGAACCAGCGCCGCCACGACCGGAACCAGAAGAACCGTCGCCTGCTTCGTCGCCGGAACCACGACCGCTACCCTGAGAACCCGACTGTGCGCCACCATTGGAACCCTCGCCATCGGAACCAGAAGAGCAAGAACCACCGTCCCCCTGGGAACCGGAACCAGGCTCGCCCTCGCCGGACTGCGTACCACCGGAGGTGCCAGACTCGCCGCCGTTGGACTGCCCGCCACCCGACTTATCGGACTCGCCGCCATTGGAGCCGTCGCCGTCAGAACCGGAATCGTCAGAATCGCCCGACTGGCCCTCGCCGGAACCGCCGTTGTCGGCCTTGCCGCCGCTATAGCGATTCTGCAACTCTTCCAACATGCGAGCCAATTCCTCCAACTTATCCCGGTCCAGAGACAGGGACGCGAGGTATTCCTCCATCGTGCGCGACCGCTCATACCCCCACTTTGATGGGAACACGAACGTATCCTCATCCTCACTATGGGCGACACCCATATCCAGAAGAAGCTCGTTGATCTCCATGTCGCCCGCAAGGTTCATCATGCGGTGTGCGTGCTCGAACGTCTTACCGCACTCGTCGGCGCGCTGAAAATGACGGTTCGCCACGTGCAGCGCCTCGTGGGCGAGAGCGAACGCTCCTTCGGGAGAAGCAAAGACTCGACGGTCTTGCTCCATACGCTGCCTTCCCACGGAGACAGGCGACGATAGCGAGCGCCGCTCTCAGCCATACTGCGTGCGTTCTCTTTCGCCCACGCCTCAGCTTCCTTAGCTTCCCGCGCTAGAACTTCCCTCGTAGTCGCCACGGCGAGCACTCTCCCTTGTTCACATCATCCATCATATTCAACAGGACACCAGTATAGCACGAGGACGGGTGAGCGCGCCACATCAACCACACGCAAAACAAGCGCGCTTCCGCGCGCACCGCCCTATCGTCAAACACCGCTACCACATGTCGCGGTCACGCCAGTCCTCAATCAGCAAACGCGTGAGGCGAGACGAGCGCTGTGCGCAGAGGCGTGGGGCCGCTCATCGTGTACGAGTTACCCCACGCCGCGCCCAGCTGCCAACGTCACGCGGCCCTGGATGCCGCCTTCATGTTCTTCGCGTCCGAAATATGCGGGCACGCGAGCGCGCGAGCGAGCGCGTTCACCACCATACGGCGCTTCACCCTACCCTCAGCGTCACCAGCCGTCACCTCGTAGGCGTGCTTCTGAGCCTTAGTAAACACCTTACTGACACTCTTACCCAGGGACGCGAGGGCGCTGCTATCCAGACGACCGCCCACGCCCGGCACCTCCTCGTCACCTGACAGGACAGGCAACAGGAGCATGATGTTGCGCAGTTCCTCAGCGGTCACGTGTGTTTCCTCCACGTCATCGACCGCGAGGCGACCAGCTTCCCTAGCGACCGCGAGACGGTTGTCTGCGCCGTCCTCGCCGACAATACGCGGCCACTCGCTCAGCGCGTCAGGGTTAGCGACCGGCTCCCCGTCGTCGCCAATAGTGAACGCGTCGTTGATGAACTGGCGCGCGTCAAACGTTTTCTCCGCTTCGCGGCTGCGCGTAAGGAACTCACGGAACGCGAAAGCGGCCTTGAAGCCAATCATGCCGCCCGCATACACGTGTTCCAGCTCAGTGTCAGGGCTGCCATCTTCCAGGGGGGACGTGTGGGCGAGCTTGGTGGCGAGGCGGTCCCACGAACGGTATGACGGGAACGCGTGCGCGGCAACCATGTCGTTAGCCGGGTCCGACGCGAACCCAAACTGCGCCGCGTTAACGGTTTCACCCATCGGGTCGTGAGGCGCGTTCGCAAACCCGGGGTTTTCGTCCACAAAGTCGGCGATAGCTCGGCGCATCCACTGTTCGCGCTCGCCGACGTTCTTGCCCCACGCGCGGCGCACACCATCCAGCCACGCGCCCAGCGGCATGTGATAGCCGACGAGGCACAGTCGGTTCGCGAGCGCCGGAGCCATATCGTGATACTCTGAGCCGGTATCACGATCATTCATAGCGCCCAGGATGACGGTCTCCTCCGGCATGGTCTCCCCGTTCGGGAAGCGCCGGTCGGCCAAAATAGTGAGCAGCGAGGACACGACATCCGGGGGAGCCGTGTTCAGCTCATCCAGGAACACGACAACGCGCTTGCGCTCCATGACGATACGCTGCCACTTTTCGACCGCGTACTCCACCTGGCGCACCTCATCCACGGTGCCGTCCGGGCGCGTCACCGTGAAATTAACGAGGGTAGGCAACCCAGTAATGTCGGTGCGGTCCTTCTGCGAACCGACAATCGTAATTACTTCATAGTCGTGTTCGGCGGCGAGCGCGTACACGACCGCCGTCTTACCCTGTCCAGGCTGAGAGATGAGGACAACCGGCGTGCCAGTCGGGTCATTAAACTGCCCCCTCACAGCGCGGTAGGACACACTCTTGTCCATACCCTTGGGCAGGAACGGGGTATTCTTTCCCTCAGTGGCGGCACCCTTGTTCTGTTCGGCGGTCATCTCTCGTCTCTCCTCTTGGTTGGTGGTATCTTTTTGCAACAAAACACATCATAGCACACGCTCACGCTTGACGCGCGGCCAACACGGAAACACGGTACCATAGCGTGTCATGAAAGTTGGGGGGCGCGTCACGTGCGCGCTTCCGACAGGTGGGTAGCGAGACGAAACGCGTGGAGGGTAGAAGAGGAGCGAGAAAATGAGGTATGCAAAAGCTGTCACCGACGAGCGTGAGAAATACTGGAGAGAACGAAAAGCCATCTGCGAGGGGCGCATAACCGCGCGCTCGGCAGACGGTACACTCATGGACCCTACGCAAGCATTTGAGGACGCGCAAGCGCGTTACGTGGACGCGTGCGCGCCAATCATCGCGCAAGCCTACCATGACGGGAACCACGACGGTTTCTGGCAGGCGCTCTCCAACGCCACTCACACCGACGATTGGATCTATTACAAAAACGCGGCCTTCCACATTATCGAACAAACCATCATGCTGACAGGGTTGCTCGACCACAATATTAGCGACGGCGCTATACACGACACGTCATTCATGCGCGCCATCGCCCGCGACACCATTAAAAACAGGTACGATTACCTGAACGGCGTGCATCGCCTGCTTGGTCGCCTTTATGCCTGGGGAGACTTTAATGCGCTAAAAACGAGTGACCCTAGCTTCACGGCTGCACGTAACACTGTGGCGCTCGGCAACCGCATCATGGAAGAACTCGCCAATAGCTGCACCAACGACGAAGAGCTGATAAACAACGCCCTGAAATTATGCACCCCAACCGTCCTTGCCGAGCACGCGTACCTGGCGGACGCAGACAGCAGTGACGGCAACATCCTCGCCCGCATAGGCCGCAAGAACTTTCACACAACAACCAGCAACTATATGGTAAACGCTGCAAGCTACGGTATCGTTTACGCGCTATGCGGGGACGCGCAGGGCGCAGCCGCCAGGTGGCGCTCCATCATTAACGACGCAGAAACAAACGGGGATGAGGCGCGCGAGATCGAAGCGAGGTGCGCCCACATGAAACTCTGTGGCGCGCTCATGGAACGTGGCGCGCTACCATCAGCCGACCTCGCTACCCTCATTGACGCATTTGAGGCGACAAGCCTCATGCAAGTGAAAACACGACTTTTCGGCGGCAGCATAGAGCCGCGCAACATGCGCATCCGCGACAGGAACGCGAGCGGCACCAACGTCCGCGACATTTACACGGACATCATCAAAGTGGAGGAGCTAATCGACTACGCGGCCTCGCGCATGAGCGTCAGCTAACCTCCTGCCGCCGTGTTATAATAGGAAAGAGAGACGGCAAACAGAGAGAACGGCAAGCCAATGACCACGCAATACGCGAGCGCCTTTACGTCCGCCCCGGAGAAGCTAGTGCGCGACACCTTTTTCTCCATTAACGACACATACCAGGAGGCGCGCAAAGCATACGACGCGTGGACGCAGACATCGCTCACGGTCGAACGCGAGTGCCCCACAGATGGGCGCGGATACTACGACCAGACGCACCCCACATACAAGGAAAACGCACGAGCAGCTAAGCGACTCAACGATGCGAAACGACGCCACCAGCAGGCGTGCGTGAACACGGTCAACAACGCCATCCAGCAAGGTGACGCGCAGACACTCTGGCGCGCCATCATGCACGTTCTCTCCTACAGTTTCATGCTCCCCAACGGCGACACCAACACGAGCACGCTCATTGACCGCGCCGACTGGGAAGGCATGGCGCTCATGGGGGACAGTCTCTACGACTGTGACGCGTTCCGCATCGCAGCATCCGCGTTAGCTGACGACGCTATCTACGACCCGAGCACGACACTCCACGGCCTCATCAAGCGGCTCAGCGAAGAAAGCGAAAATCTCACAGTAGTGAAGGCTCTCGCCGGGCGCGAGACGATGAGAACCCTTATGCGTAGCGTCATCGAGAACGCGGCGCGCGTCATCCTCGAAAACATGAGCAAAGCGAGCAAACCGAACGCGCTTATCCCCACGGAACACAGCATATTCGCCAACGCGTGCGTCTGCGAACACTTCATGTTCGCAGACAGCAGCGCGGCGACACTGGGCCGTCTCATCATTTGGAAGGACACCAACGGACTCGTACTGCGCTCGATCACGGCAGGAGCCTACCAGCTCGACACATGCAGCACTGATGCGCTCACCGTAGCAGCCGAGCGCTGGCGCGACATCATTGATAGCACGGATGTAGACGCGCCCGAGCACCGCGAGGCGCGGTACGCCCACACGGCCATCGCCGCAACACTCTTCGCCTACCGTGACACAATTACAACAAGCGACCTGTCGGCGCTTATTGACATGTTCAACGAGCGGGAGCAGGCGCGCGAGAGCGGGAAGGAAACCCTCACGCTCAGCTTCTGTGATCCCATGCACCATTATGGGTCCGTCAACAGCGTGGAACGCCTCATCGACTATGTTGCTCAGCGCATGAGCGGGGCAGAACGCCCGCAATAATGAGACACAGAAAGCGCGCCAGCGGTATCATTGAGTGCAGCTGCAAGCGCGATAAGTGGGCACAAAGAGGGAAGAGAAACAACAATGGGTAACGAGTACGCGGACCGCGTTAAGAAACTGCGCGACCAGTACAGCGATTTGTACTACAACTTTGAGCCAGGAGACGACGCCGACGCGAGCGCGGACGCGTTCAACGAGGAATCAGGCGCCATCGTCGAAAGCTGCGCCGCGACCGTCAACAGCGCCTACCGCAACGGCCGCTACGCGCACATGTGGGAAGCGTTCGCCGAGGCAATCCGCGACCGTGGCGATGACCCCAGCGACATCATTCACGACATCAAACACGAAACCATCCACACGTTAGGTTGGGACCGTGGCCCCATTCACCCAGACGCGTTCAACAACCCCGCGTTTGAGCGCATGGTGAAAGAAGCCTGCGGAAACCTCCACTACAACCCACTGTCTGCGCTCCTCTGCCAACTCACTGAATACACTGACGACGAAACCAACCTGACACGAGACAACCGCCTGACCGTCATCGAACAGGTCGCACGCGCACTCCTCGCCATCAACCCACGCATCCACAGTGAAGCGCTGAACACTCTCTCGCATCGCTTGCCCTACGCTCGACACTACTACATCGACCAGTACGTCTTGGGTGCGCCGCGAGAAGCGAACACTGCGCTCACAAGCGTCGGTGAGCAAGCTCTACGAGCAGAAACACTATCCGGCCACATCATCAGATATGCTCGCCAGTTCACCCCCACGCCAAGCGTCACACGGGAAATGCGGGACGCTGCCGCATGGTGGCGCAGCGAAATTGCGCGCGCAGAGCAGCGTGGCGACACGCCGGCTGCGGCTGTCGCCAGATACGCGCACGCACACGCAGCTCTCACGCTCATGCACGGTAGTTCTCTCCCAGTAGCCGACCTCGCAACGCTCATTGATACGATGCAGGTAGCGGAAGAAACCAGCGGGCGTGCAGAACCTATCCTCGTTCACGCGTGCGACTGGGGTCCATTCTGCACATATGACTATACTCTCAACATGGAAGCGCTCATCGACGAAGCAGCCGGGCGCATGGAAACACGATAAACCGCGCCACTGCGCTAACTGACCGCGCATATGTTACAATAAGAACAAAAGCAAAACACCCCGTGTCAGGGAAAGAGAAAGGGAGTTGTCTTGAACAGCAACACGATGGACCAGATTGACGCAGAAGCACACGCCGAGCGCCTAGCAGCCACGCTTGCCAACGACGGCGCCAACGCGTTCTGGCGTGAACTCGCCAACATGCTCACCACGCGAACCGACAACGGGAAGAACGCGTGCGCCGCGCCACTCACCAACACCACCGGCAGCAAAGCGGCACGCAAGCTCACCGACGCGGAACTGTTCGACTGTGACGGGTTCCGTGAACTCGCCTCCATGAGCGCATCCAACATGGGCGACATGACGCGCACGCCCCTCGAATACATCTTCCAGTACGCGACAGACGATAACGCTGTGGACCGGCTTGCTCGCGGCGTGCTCAACTACGCGGCAGACACCATCCGACGCGGCGCGAGCAACATGACAGTGTTCGCGGCCGACAATCACGCCACGGCAACGCGGCTCGCCGGACGCTACATCACAGAAGCAGCCAACACCGACCGTGAGGACGGTGACGAGGCGTTGGCGTTCAGTGGCGACATGCTCACTCTCACACGCCGTCAGCGCACAACCGCGCACGGCCGCGCCTACGGGCTGGACGCGCACGACACCGAGGAACTTACCCGCGTCGCCCACCACTGGGGGCGCTTGGCTGAACAGCGCGAGGACGAGGGCGACAAGAACGGTGCCGCGCAAGCCAGGACAGCTCACGCCATCACGTGCTCCGTGCTCATGGGGCGGGATGCGCTCACCCCCGACATGCTGAGTATCCTCATTGAAACCGTTACGCTCGGCAGCGAACAGGGCGCCTGGTACGACGGCGAGGACGCGCTACCCATTAGCCTGTACGTGCGCGACAACAACAGCCGACTCGGCGAAATGCTGAGTACAGGGGAACAGGTCATTGACTACGCGGCCAGCCACATGGGCGGGCAGTGACGCGAGCGCCGCGCCCCACTTTTAGCGCACTAGCGACAGTGGGGCGCTCTGCCGTATTTCTACAACAAGCGAGAGCAAGAGGGAAGGGGTGTTAGCGTGAACTCTATCAAGTGTGACTACGAGCAGACCGTCGGCATCATCCGAGACGAATACACGACAGCCCAACTAGAGCTGCGTTCTCTGTCGCCAAACGCAAGCGAATACAGTGCGTTGTCCGCGCGCGTTGACGGTCTACGTGACATGCTCATTGCCCGTAGTGTCGCGTTCATTTGCGAGGCGAGCCGTATGGACCCGCCGTTCATGTGGAGCGCCTTCCACCTGTCCATGCTGGACGCCACCAAAAACGAGTACAACAGATGGGGAGACGCAATCGGCGACACCATCATGCGCTACATGGTGCGCGCGTTCGCGTGGGACCGCAAGCCAATCGACGCCGACAATACCCTATTCACTTGCAATGACTTCCACAAGTACATCAACCTGTCCTCCTACCTTGACGCGCGACGAACGTTCACGCCAGGGCTGCGCACAATCGTGAAACGCCTCAAAATGCGAGGTGGGATGGCCGCGCGGAACGCCGATACTATCATCCGGCATACAGTAACAGCGGCGGCACAAACGGGCGACGATCCAAACATGTGTCGCTACCTGCAACTATCCGGGCCTTTCTCATGGTGTCAACATATCGAAGAATACATTTTCTCAGATCCAAGCGAGCAGGCAAATATTCAGGCGCTCCTCGCCCGCATATACCTACGATCAGAGACAGACATCGCAACCAGCCTGTGCCCCGCCATTGGAGCCGCCGACACCAGTCAGCTCAGTGAAGCCGCAAAACAGTGGCGGAACGAAATCGCCGCACGCGCGGCGGAAGGAAACAGCCTGTGGGAATCGGACGCTCGGATAGCGCACGCCCTCGTATGCTGCGAACTCGCCAATAGAAACCACATCGCCACGAGCGACCTCGCGGAACTCATCGAAACAATGAGCGGACAGCACACATTCCACGGCCTCACGTTAAACACGCCATACGGGCAGCAACACGTCTATGATGCTGCGACACTCATCGACGCGGTAAGCGCGCACATGACATTCTAAGCGCAGACAAAAAGAGAAGGCAACAGTGAACCAGTACAAAGAACGCATCAAGCGTCTACGCGACAAGTACAACGCCGAGATAGCGGCAAGCTCACCTTTTTACGATGAGCCAGAGGACTACCGCTCGTGGGAGCTTGATTACGAAGCTCACGCGGACGCGTGCGCCAGCATCGTCGCGGACGCGTACCGTAACGGCGATTACGCCCACATGTGGGAAGCGCTCAACGAAGCGTTAAAGGCGCGAGACGACGACCGCGACGAGATGATCGGCGATATTATCTCCGAAACCATCAGCGAGCTACAATGGAACACGCAACCCACCAGCACCAGCGTATTCGACAACGACGTGTTCGCTAGGATGGTTCTCGACCTTCTAGCGCCCCTCACCGACGAATACGCGGCGATGGCGCTCGAACTCGTTATCGAAGCCCTGGGAGAGGGCGACGACACTGAGTATGCGAACTCGCTAACGATAATGGAACGCGCGGCCAGCATCATTCTTGCCAGGACACAGCCCATCGGAGAGCGCGACACGCAACGCGTCACGCGCTCTCCCATTCCTGCGCCACCACAGCATCGCTGACCACATCATGCGAGCGCCAGGCGAGCAGGAGACTAGCCTCACCAGACTGGGAGACAAGATACTACGATACGAAACTATCGCATGTGAAGAAATCGGCGACGACGCAATCTTTTCGTAAACGCCGACACGAACCTTGTGTGCGAAGCGGCGCAGCGGTGGCGAGACACCATCACGCGGGCGGAAGAACACGGCGACAGTGCAGCGGAAGCGGCAGCGAGGCGCGCACACGCTTACCTCTGCCTCACGATCCTGAACAGGCGCAGTCTCCCCACAGGGAACTAGCCACACTCATCGACACGATGCAAACACCCGTAACTGGCATGGAAACGCTCACAATCGTCACGGACGCGTCGGTATGGAGAAACACAATCACCACAGCAGAAGAACTCATCGACTATGCCGCTAACCGCATGAGCGCCGTACTCTAACAGCCAGTGCGCACGGCGACAGAGACGCCAGCAAGAAACAAGGGGCGACTCTCACGTGCGGCCGTCGCGGCGCGGGCAAAAGGCAATAAGGGGCACCCCACGAGAGTAAATGCGAATTAACGCGAACTCCCGTGGGGTGCCTTCCCTGTTTCCGAACTGTCAGCGCCGACCAGCCACCGCCCGGCCATGCCGCCACGGTAATCGCAATGAGATTACCCTGGCAGCATGGAGCCCGCAAGTCGCGCGAGGCAAACAGCGCCCGGCTCTTTCACGTGGCAGAACCGTTCACACGGACGGCGACACCACGTTGGCAGCACCGGCCGCGTCCGCCGCGTCGCCCGCGCGCAAATGCTTCACGCGGGCAACGATCTCCTTTCGCTTCCCCTCCACAACGGGACGGTCAGCGAAAGAGCCCAAATAGCCGCACACCCTGCGCACCACGCTGATCTTCTCCTCGTCGCGCTCACCGCACTCCGGGCAATAGAAACCACGCACGTCGGCCGCGAACTCACCCGAATAGTCACACTCGAAACACCGACTCACCGGCTGGTTCACACCAAAATACCTGACGCCCGCAGCGACCGCCGCGTCCACGATAGACTCCAACGCGTCCGGGTTCTTCAACAGTGTTTCAGTCTCCACGTAATCAATCGCGCCGCCCGTCGTGTACGGCAAATACTGTGCCTCCACACGCCACTTCTCGAACGGACTCATGTTTTTACGCACGTCCACGTGAAAACTGTTCTGATAGTAGCCCTTGCTGGTAATGTTCTCCACGTCGCCGAACAGACGGGTGTCCAGGCGGGCGAAACGGTCACACAGGCTCTCGCTCGGCGTACCATACACGCCATAGCCGCGCCCGCTCTCAGCTTTCCACGAGCGCGCCAACTCATCCAACCTGCGCACAATATTCACGCTGAATTCGACAGCTTCACGGTTACCGTACCAGTCGCCCCCGTAGAACCTCGCGGTCGCCTCGTACACGCCAATGTAGCCCATGCTCGCGGTCGCGTAACCGCCCTCCACGAGATCACCCACCTTATCGGACGGAGACATGGCGACACCCGCCGCGCCCGTCACGTAGTGGATAGGGGACTGGTTTGCCGTCGCCTCACGAACCTGGTCGAAACGCCAATCCAACGCCTCGCGAACAATCTCGGCTCGCGCGTCCAGCAAACGCATGAACTCTTCTGTGCTTTCGGTTTGCATGGCGATACGCGGCAGGTTCAATGTCACCACGCCCACATTGAAGCGCCCGTACTCTACCGGCTCCCCGGTTTCAGGGTTCTCGTAGTAGGACAGGAAAGAGCGGCAGTTGTGGGACACGACACCGTTCAAGTCAAAGTAGTCCGTGTCCGTCGTGAGATCGTAAGAGGGGCCATCGTGCGCGCATCCAGTGACGGACGTGACACGCAGCGTTTCCCCAGACGCGGACGTGAGACGGTCGCCCGGCATGAGACTCCCCGCATACAAGCGACCCTTACCCTGCACGGGCAGCGGGTGATCGTCCGTGAGCGTCAGAACAATCTTGCGCTCGCTCATGTTCGACTCGGTTTCCGGCACCACCTTAACGCGCACCCACACATTGCTGTAGTTCTTGACGAGCCGCAACACGCGCGCGCCCCGTTCAGTGCCGGTATGCGAATCGGCCACATCGAGGTCACCAGAGGGGACATCCACGTACTCGTCCACACCGTTAGGCTGCTTGTGGGCACCGTACTGGCTTACCGCCCACTCCCACAGCTTCTCACCCGTCAACGTCTCGTAGTCTCCGTCACTGCCCATGCGCACGCGCACGGTGTGGTCGCCAGCGAAACACCCCATACTGGTGGGGTTGAACCCCAGGTCTCGCACCGTGTTATCAACCGACTGGAAATCAGGGTAGATACGCTTGGACGCGCAATACAGGGCGAGGCGCTTCACGTCATAGTTCGGGTCGCCAGCACGCATGTTCACGCCTTCTTTCAGCATGTACACGAGCTTGGGGAACACGGGCGTCTTACTGCGCGCGCCGTACCCGTTGATGCGAACTTTCAGGATGGCTTTCTGGACGACGCGGCCAGCCCACGACGTAGCAAGCCCGAAACTGATGGTGACGAACGGTGTCTGCCCGTTTCCCTGCACGGTGTTGAGCGCGTATTCTACACCTTCCATGCTGTCGTACACGATGCTTTCTGTGCGCTTCTTGGCCTCGGCAACGCTCATGTCCCACAGTTTCTGGTTGACGCCCACGGCCATGCGGTCGCGCTCACCTGACGCGACCATGAGAGCGACACTCTTGTCCAAGGGTTCCACGCCCGCGACGCCCATCTCTGCTGCGACCTTCGTGGCGTGTTCGAGGGCGCGCGCCAACTCGCGACGGTACGTGTACATGACGTACGGTTCCAACACCTCATCGAGCTTACTGTAGGTCTGCCCGCCGTACTGGCCGACACTGACCTGCGCGGCGATCTGCGGAATCAGGTCTGCCGCGGTTTCGACGCTGCGCACACGGTTGACGCGAGTGTTCCCGATAGGAAAGTCCTCGCGTGAGAGAATGAACGGCAGGTCCACGAGCATACAGTTGAACATGCCTCCCGGCACCGTGTAATCAAGATCATGGAAGTGAATGTCGCCGCTCACGTGCGCTCCGCTCACCCGCTCGGGCAACCGTTGCAGCGCGTAGAAGCGGCTCACCTCACCGGCTTCCAGGTCGCGGAACGTAGAGAACAGGCGCGCGTCCTTGTTCGCGTTCTCTTTCGTTTTCGTCTCATCCCCGCCGAACAGGCCACCGAGGCGCTGTTCAATCGTCTCCACGCCAGCGTTGCCGCCAGCATTGTCGCCGGTAGGGGTAATGAGCGGCGCGGGCAAATCACCAGCATTGTCGGCGCTACCACGCGCCCCGATCATGGCCTCACTGCTGTTGACATTACTCATATGTGAATATCCCCTCCCGGATACAAAGCGCCACCGCCGCCCGTGGAAAAATAGCTGGCGGACTGGCGCACAATCGTACAATCAAACAATTCGGGGACACGCCAACAAAAAGCCCACGCCCACGCCGCACACGGGCGGCAAAAGGTGAGCGCAAACTTCACGGAAGCGCGTCCGCCACGCGCACAATAACCCGCCCTGCATGCGCCGCCAGGAGACTAAACCGACGGGAAACACAAGCAACACACCCCGCGCGCCCACCATTCGAGACAAACACGCAGAAAGTGAAACGCGCCACGCACGAGGAAAAGAAACAGGAAACGGCAACACGCAACAAAGGCGGGCGGGACGAGTGGAGACAACGACAGCACATAAGGCACCCACCACTTTTACGGTCACCGCGACCACAATTCCAACCACTGCGCCGCCAGTCTCAACCTCTACCGCGATAGCAGTCACCTTGGCCGCCTCATCGGCATTAACGTTAACCATCTTTCCGTTACAACCTAGTTTATTCTAGGTTGCATGGCCTCGTTACCAAGGTCAGCTCCAAGCCTCACAGCGCTTTTCTGCGCCTGCTTGGTTCGCGCTTCACAGGGGACAGAGCTCCCAACAGTATGCTGGTTTCGTCTTACGCCCCCTCCACACGCGTTTAACGTCTCCGGGGCACTCCCGGCGACACAAATGTTAATGGCCGCGTTTAGGTCACGGTCCAAAGATAGACCGCAAGCGTCACAGTTGAACGTTCGCTCACTCAGGGATAGCTTGGCTTTCACTCCCCCACAGTTTGAGCATGTTTTACTGGACGGATACCACCTGTCCACCACGCGCAACGCGGCGCCAGTGCGCGCGGTTTTATACTCTAGCTGGCGGCGAAACTCACCCAAAGCTGCGTCGCTCACGCTGCGGGCAAGACAGTGGTTTTTCACCATACCTGCGACGTTCAAGTCCTCAACACACACGACGCTATAGTTCCTGGCGATCATGGTTGTTGCCTTGTTAATGGCGTCTGCTCGCACGTCCGCCATGCGGGCGTGCAACCGAGCAACCCGCCCCTTAGCCTTCTCGCGCCGCGCGCTACCCATAACCTTGCGGCTCAGCGCCTTTTGCGCCTTCCGCAACGCTCTCAGACCCATGTTGAGGGCACGAGGGTTAGGGATAACAGTCCCATCCGACAGCGTAGCGAGGCTTTTCACACCAAGATCAACACCAACCACACCCCGCTTCGGCGCTGATGCGAGAACCGTGGCGGGCGCGGTTGGCTCTCGTTCCACGGTCAAGCTCGCATACCACCGGCCAGCCCGGCGCGCCACGCTTATGCGGATAAGACGAGCACCAGCCACACGCTTGTACACATTCTCCATACAATGCACACGACCAATACGAGGCAGCTTCAACCCATAAGGGTCACTATCCTTGGGCGCGGTGAACCCAGTAGAATACGCAAACCGCATAGTAGTATTCTTCGTCTTGAATTTAGGGAACCCAACCCTCTTGCCCTTACGCTGCCCCTTGCGGGACTTCGACCAGTTCGAGAAACCCCGAGCCAGATCACGCAAACCCATGCTATATGCCTCCTTGCTGTTCTGGCCCCACCACACGACGCCAGTATCCCGATTAACGGCAAGCTCATCCTTATTCGCGTTCCACCAACGGAGCAGAGCATAATGCGACCAGTCGGAAGGCTCACCGCTGTCCAACGCTTCTTTCACGTGGGCGAGACCAGCGTTGTAAGCAAAACGAGCAGCACCGGCATGACTCGCCATCAGCCGCTCTTGCTTGGATGTTGGGTCAAGACGAACCTTCACAGCCTCATACGACCCCACCCGGCGGCATCACCTCCAAAACCTTTCCCGCGCTCTTACTAATACTAATGTTGTACTTATTATAACAAAAGACCAGTCAAGAAACCAAACCAGCTATACAGCAGGCAGATACCCCGCCTCCACCTTACGGCTGGGGACGGTTTAGATGCGCCCCAGGAAACCGTCACGTGCGACAGCCCACAATGACGTTTTTAACCACGGGGCGACCTCGCGCCTAACCTCCGGCGGGAAATTTCCGTGCGTAATCACGCGGCTTAGAACGTTCCTGCGCGACTGCTTATCCTTCGCCTCCGCGACGAGCGGTTCCACCGCCTCCACCAGCACGTCACTGGGGCGCTCAGGCAAGCCACTGCGTCCCACCAGCGCCCTTTGTCGGCGAGGGTGCGCGCAAAACCGGGTGGAACATTGGAACACCATGTGGCCGCAACATGAATAAGCCATTCGTCACCGCGCGCCAGCACGTCCCGCCGCTCCCAATCGGGGCACGACGGTGAACGCAGAATGCTCTCCACTATCTCGTTACCGTATTTCCCGTCACCGCAGAGCACGTACGCGCGCTCCAACGTGCTACCCCACGCCCTCGGATGAGACAAAGCAGGCACAATACCGCCCTTGTAGCGCAGGCGAGGCAAGACTCCCGTACGCCTGAACCACGCGTTCACGTACCGGTCAATCAACACTCCGTCAGCGTTCGACTGCGACTCGAAAGCGAACCTGGCGGCCTGATCGACGCTGCCGTCTACCCCTTCTATGAGCAGTCGCGCCAACTCATCCCCTGGGAGTACGGGACTGCCCAGCACGCACGGGCGCAGCGTGTCGTCGCCAGAAGCCCACTCTAACACTACGTCCACCGGCATTGACGGGTTCTTACACCCGTCGGATGCAATAATGTACTCGCCCATGCCAATACGCCTCGCGTACTCCACAAGGCCGCGCAGAGTCTCACCGTCAACCCCACCGTTCGACAATAGGTAGCCGATAACCTCTTCCGACTTCGACTTGCGCAACACGCCCACGGCGTCGCCGCTAATCGCCGGGTTCCCGGCCAAAGCCACGCGCACGAGGCTACTTCGGCTGCGCGCAGCGTCGCGCGCCAGCGTTTCGGTGATGTTCTGGTGGGCGGCGAGCGCCGCACGGAACTTATTGTGCACCCGCCCGGCAGAAAACAGCGTTTCGAGAGCGCCGCCCGGCAGCAGAGAGTCGCCTACCATCCTGTTAGCCCAACGGCACGAAACCGTTTCATAATACCTGTCCTCGAAGTCGCGCCACGACAGTCGGTCTATTGTGAGCAGAGCCTCGCCGTACGCGCGCTCATCGCCAGCTTCGACGCTCGTCACCGCACGCCACAGCTCGTCACCGACGGTAGTTCCACCCAGCTTATCGCGTAGTAGCGTATCGTAAGAAACAGTCATACGTCCATTATAGCACACCGTTCACGCCCAAGCGCCGACCGTGCGCGCCGTCAGTAGACAGGCCCCGACGGTATGCTCCATAATCAGCAAACGGGCAACCCGCCACCCCATTACAGGAGGCACGCTAGACGCCGTTTTACGCGCGCCCCAAAAACCCGTCACGTGCGACAGCCCACAACACCTCTGGGAGCCACCGGGCGCACTCGCGCCTCACGTCCACTGGCATGTTATCGTGTGACAATGGGACAATCACATCGTTCGCCGTAAAACGAGGGGCACTATTCGAGCCGTCACCCTTCGCTTCTACCGCCTTCCGCAATTTCGCCCTCAAAACCTCAGCCAATAGGTCACCGGGAGCGTTCTCACAACCTGCGACAACCGTCAAATACCCGCACTCGTAGAGCGCCCGCACGCTCTCCGACGACGCGCACGGATAACCCGTTCTCATCACGGTCACACCATCCTCGCGCGCGAGCCTACGCGCCGCATCCTGGCGCACCCAGTCAGGGCATGACGGCGCTTTCTCCACCGTTGAGCGTAGCCACCAGCTGATAGCCCCGTAGCGCGCATACAAGCGTTCCAGAGTTGTGGCCCGCGCGCGAGGATGAGACAAAGCGGCTTCCGCCACCCACCGCCGCCGCGTTGCCCTGTGTAGTTCATCGCGCGCCTGTTTCTCCCATCGGGAGAGAAACCAGTCGATCATGTCACCGTCAGCGTTAGAACACTCGTCAAAAATAGACATTGCCACAGACGACTCGGCATCACAACACGCCTCCTTTGTGAGCCATCCCCACAGGACGCTACGCGGCACAACGGGGCTTTTCAGCGCGTAAGCGCGCGCTTTCAGCTCCTCACGCTCATCCGACAGCCACGACAACACGACATCCACGGGCATGGCCCTGTTTTTGCAAGCGTCACGGGCCATGAGCCACATGGGTGTGCCGATAGACCTGGCGCGCCACTCAGCGCGCCTTAACTGGTCTTCGCTGAGCGAACTGTTCCCCAGTAGCGCCCCAATAACACCACGAGACTTCGACCTTAACAACTTTTCCACAGCTTCGGCGCTCACGCCCGCACTTGCGGCCAGCGACTCGTTCAAGGCGACACGACGCTTACTCAGGCAGTACTCTTCCACGCGGGGCGTGATGTTCGGGTGCGCAGCAATCGGCTTGAAAAACCCGCTGTACCTCTCAAAACGGTCAACCATCACGTCAAGTACAGCGCCGGGCGTACTCTCGTCGCGGAGAGCACCGTCAACACCGGCAACGCCGCACGCTCGCGTAATCGCTGCGATTGCCTCAGCATACGCGCCGGCGTCTCCCTCGCCGACACTGGTCACCGTATCCCACAGCTCTCCGGTAACAACTGGTTCGCCAACAATCTCGCGCAGCACGCGCGCATACGAATCACTCATGCCACTATTATATCACATAACCGCGCATCCTCGCCCGCCACGCTTCGAGACTAGAGTACGCGCGAAGCCTAGTCGCGGACTTCCGGCTGTCGAATAACCCGGAACGCGTCACCAAGACCACCCAGAAGATACGAACGCAGCACCACGTACACGTTCAACAGGCGCTTGCTCATACTTGTTGTGGTACACGTACAGACCGCCATCACACATGACGATAGTTCCATTTACATGCAACTCCCCGTACCCGATGCGTCTCTCCACACCGTCCTCGTCAACAATAGTAACCTCACTGTCGTACACGAGACCTGTAAGCTCGGCATCCAGCGCCTTAGCGTCGTTCACGTTTTTCTCTTTCTCTTTTCCTCATGTTCGTTAATCTGCCCCGGCCACTCGTTCATGGAACATGCGCGTCACGCGGGCGAGCGCCATGTGATTTTTGTGAGCTTTTGCGTTTTCCGCGCCACGCTCCTACGCTTTATCATGTAAGTAAAGAATACGCTACCGCAAGCGGGCGGTAGCCTCTCGGAAGAAACGAGGACATTTTGTCACCACGAGCAGCAAAGAAAAACGCGGCAGCGGACGCGGCGGGCATGACCATGAAGGAACGCGCCCTCGCGGACGCTATGGCAAAGGTCGAGCGCCAGTTCGGTAAGGGCAGCGTTTTCAACATGGGCAACCGCACGGGCGAGAAGATTCCCGTCATCCCCACAGGTAGCCTCGCCCTGGACGTGGCTCTCGGCGTTGGTGGCCTCCCCAAGGGCCGCATCATTGAGATTTACGGCCCCGAATCATCCGGTAAGACAACCATCTCCCTCTCCTGTATTGCACAGGCGCAGAAGATGGGAGAAAAAGTGCTGTTTGTTGACGCTGAGCACGCGCTGGACCCCACGTGGGCTGCCAAGCTCGGCGTGAACGTTGACGACCTGATCGTGAGTCAGCCCGACAACGGTGAGCAGGCTCTCGAAATCACTGACATGTTCGTCGCGTCCGGCGCTGTCGGCCTCATTGTCGTTGACTCTGTTGCCGCTCTCGTGCCCCGCGCCGAGATCGAGGGCGAGATGGGTGACTCTCACGTGGGTTTGCAGGCTAGGCTTATGAGCCAGGCGCTCCGTAAGCTGACGAGCGCCGCCGCAAAGACCGGCACCACCATCATCTTCATCAACCAGCTACGCGAAAAGATCGGCGTTTTCTTCGGCAACCCCGAGACGACGACCGGCGGTAAGGCGTTGAAGTTCTACGCGTCCGTTCGCATCGACGTGCGTAAGGGAGAGACCATTAAGGGCGTGGGCGCTGCTCCCGTCGGCCACAAGATGAAAGTCAAGACCGTGAAGAATAAGGTTGCGCCACCGTTTAAGACCGCCGAAACGGTACTCCTGTACACTGGCGAGGTCAGCCGCGAGGGCGACATTGTCACAATGGGTAAGGACGACGGTATTATCAGCCGTTCCGGCTCCTGGTACTCCTACGGGGACACTCAGCTCGGCCAGGGCGAGAACGCCGCCATCCAGTATTTGCGCGACAACCCAGATGTGGCCGAGGAGATCGTCGGCAAGATCATGGTGGCGCGCGGAGTGGCAGGCGACACCGTTAACCCGGTGACGGGCGAGGTCGCAGACGATTACGACCCGACTGAGGATGCGGGCTTCTAAGCTCGTTGACGTGCTGGTCCCGCCCCTGTGTACTTAACGGCGTGTAGGGGCGGGACTTTCGCATACGGGGCGGGAATTGCAAGGAGCGTGGAGGACTGGTGACACTGGAAAAACGCGGCACGTGTGGGACGGGCGGGCGTGTTGGCTGCGCGTGTACGACGGGCACAAAACAAGCCTACCACACGGTTAAACGCGTGGCGTGCGGTGTCGTCTAACCCCGGCGCGAAACAACACCCAGCACCCTCACGCAATGTCCACTTTTACCTGCGATAGCAACGGAAAACCCCGAACCGGACCAAACGGTCCAAGTTCGGGGTTTCCCTTACCTTACCATCAACACCATGAGAAACAACGGGGTGACTGACGGGACTCGAACCCGCGGCCTCCCGGATCACAACCGGGCTTTCCACCGACTAAACTACAGTCACCATCGCGGACGCGCACACTCTCAGCGCGCCCACAAAACACAATATACCACAACCACCATCTACGCGTCAACACAACACGCAAACAACGAACGTGCAAAAATGGAGATAGGTTCACCCACCCAACAGCGCACGCACCCGCTCCACCATCGGCGCGGTCAAACCCGCATCCTCGCACGTGCCGACAGTCACAATACCGTCGTGCTCCACGAAACCCGGCACATGCAGGTCATCCACCCACACCACGCGCTCACCAGCGGCCGCACACTCGCGCAAATAGGCGAGCGCTTCCGCCAGCTTCGCGTCCTGGTTGACAGCGCCCACCGTGCGACCCTCAAACACGTTCACCACGCTATCGTCCACGCGCACGCCCACCTGGCGAGCGACCTCCACAGCAGCCGCACCCCACGACGACACCAACACCAGACGCACGCCCGGCAATGCGAGCAAACCGTTCACGTCGGCGATCATCGTGGGGCTTACCCACACCGGCTCACTCACCCGCATCCCCCACACGTCACGCAAACGCGGGGCCTTCACACGCACCCTGCGCCTATCCCCATACTCACCCGCCACACCGGCAGGCTCAGGAGACACAAACAGCACGCCATCCAAGTCAAGAGCCAACACGCCGCCCGCACGCGCAAGCGCGGAACCGCCCTCACTTACCATTACCACACACCCTTCATATCATGCTTTCGCAGCCACTCCCCAGCATCCCAGCTTACGCCCCTCAACGCTAGACACTCATCATCGTTCGCATACGGCAAGCCAAAGCGAGTGTACGCCAGCACTTGCGCATACACCGACTGGCTACAGTGAACAATCTTATGAATAGTCGCCGCCTTACTCGCGTCGCGCACGATCACCTCATCAAACACGCGCTCCGGCATGTTATCGTTGCAGATCGCCACCTCACGCACGCGCTCCTCATCATCGCGGGCGAGCTTCACGAGGACATCCCTCGGCGTATTCACATGATGGGCGACAGCGCACACCCCAATCAGGGCCGTCGGCAAGAACCCGCAGCACGCGGCCCGTCGCAGATGGGTTATCCAACACCGTCTCGTAACTAGGACGCTTGCCCTCCACGAGCCACAGCATCACGCGCTCAGGCAGGTTCGGGTTAACGATCAGGCGCTTCACCGACAGTGACACTGCGCGCTTCCGGCGCTCGCGCTCTCCGACAGCGCGGACAATACAATCCCCCACAAAATGCGCGGGCAACGCCGGATTACTCGCCGCTTTCTCGCTCAAACACCCGCCAGACGCGCCGAACAGGATGGCAGACACGTACCCGGCCAGGTCGCACACGGGTGTTTTCGGGTTCTCGCACGCCGCATTACACACGTAGGCAACATTATCTCGGGAGAGGCGGCTCAGGTCGGCGGCGGGCGTTAACGGGCTACGCGCGGCCGCTTCACGCTGTTTGCCGTTCGACGAGCGCGCGTACTCGACGGCAACGTCAGCGGTTTCAGCAAACCACATGTGCTTGCCGTATTCGCCATTGTAAGCAACCATAGCTGTACGCCCCCTTTTTTCCTGTCTCGCCGCACGCAACCCGTTTAGTGGGTGGCGCGCGGGCGTCCGATACGCCTGAACGCCTCTAGGATACCACACGTCAGCGTGCGACGCGCAAGGGACGACACGTCGGAACACAGGATACGTGGGGCGGACGTGCGGGCCGAGTCACATGTGGGCGCGCCAAGCAGACACCACTGAGCAAAGAAAGACGGACGGCGCAACCCCACCAAAGCCACAACCGCCCGCCCCCAAAAGCGCAACACCCCACTGGTAGCCCACGCCTTCCGCGCAGTTTCACCCGCCGACGGGGCCGTGAACAGCGTCACGCATCACACTATCAGCTCCCTCACCCAGCTTTTCCAGCTCGCGCGCGTACGCCCGGTTCATGCGGCCGATCTCCAAATTCAGTCGCTTCGTCTGCTCCGCCGTGTACTCCTCATACCCGGCATACGCCCGGAACTCGCGGATACGCGCCAAACACCTGGCTTTCTCTTCCCGGTCTGGAATACGCCCGGTGACGAGCACCCATTCCTCCAAGTTTTGGTTGCCGCGCGCACGGTTACACGCCACACACGCGAGCGCCATATTCCCGTACCGGGTTGCGCCACGCACCGTGCTCCCTCCCCTGGGGTTTACCGGCGTGATATGCTCCGCCGTCGCCTGCCCATCCGCAGGCTCCCCACGATGCAGAGGACGGTTACAGTAGCAACAGCGTCCGCCGAACGCGAGAACGCTCATCACGTAGCGGCTCTTGTTCATGTCGTTGTCGAACGCGGTGAGCGCGTGACGTGACAGCTTCGTATCTTTGCTCTTCACGGGGACCGGGGCTGTCATCTGCCCAATGTTGAACGCGAGAATGTCAGCAACATCACTCGTTTTCACGTCATCACCCAAATAGGCGCGCAACCGCCTACCGTCCTCCGTGTCCGCATCCAACTCCGCGAGAAACAGATCACGCGCCTTTTCACCCGCGTGCTCCCACAGGGCGCGACTATCCGCCGCCTTCTCCTCATCCCCGTCTGCGATAGCGAGGTTCACGCGCTCCCACAGCCCTCGAATACTCCCCCACGTCTCATCATCCAGGGACGCGGCAACTCGCGCCGACTGTTCGGACAGTTCTTTCGCCGTGAGCGGGCGGGACGCGCGAGAGTTCTGGAACACGCCGGGACTAGGCTTCGGCACGCCCCCAGGACGAGGCACGCGCACGCCACCCACGCGGCCAGCGCCAGGACGCGCGCGCTCCACGCCACCAACAGCCGCGCCACCGCCTGCCGCACCGTCGTTCGCGCCATTACCCAAGCCACCGTGGAAACCAGGGGCCACGCCAGACAAGCGCTCCTGGTTTATTTCCTGCGCTTGCGCGTCCGTGAGCACCACATGCTCGCCATGCGGACACCGGCCCCGACCACGATTCTCAGGCTTCGCGCGACAACGCTCCACACAACCATCACTACGTCGCCCATACACGAACTTCACGCCACCGCCCATCAGCACACCCTCTAGCCCTCTCAGTTCCGTCAACTACCGCCAGCGCACGCGCACCCGCCGCACTGTAACAGAGTCGCACCACGACAGCGTACGCAGCAAGCGCACTACGCGAGCGGAATAGCCGCCGCAATAGCGCCGCCAGCACACGACAACACGCCGCAACATGCGAACATCGCCGCCAGACGCGCTGTACGGCCCGTAGGCGGCCTCGCAGGCGCGAAACGTGTACTCGGATGGTCTGGCGCGTGAAAGCCCGTCAGAAGCGCATACAATGAAGTGGCGCGTCCGCCTACTCCACAAGAGAGAAAAGGCGAGTACGCCGCCACAAAATAGCGACACGCGGGAGGCTACGACGCGAACTCCGGCCAGCCCTCGGACTCGCCCACAGTACGCTCGCGCTCCAACAGAGACGCGACAGCCGCCGAAGCCTGCCGAGGAACCACGCCGTTACCAAGCGCCCGAAGCGCCGCACTACGGGACAACCCAATCTCCGGCGCAGTCACCCACCCCTCGGGAAGCCCCATCATCCACTCCACGAAAACCGCAGACAAGCGCGGCCTACCGCCAGCGCGAGCAGCAGGCTCAGTCGGACTCGTCGCGCGCCTGCCCGTCACCCGCTCCCACCGGGCGATAGCCTCCGCGTACACGCCATAATCCGTGTACGCCAACCTAGTCGCCAAATGCGCGCTCTTCTCTGGCGGCCGCCCGCTCGTGCGCGGCAAACCATACTCGCCGTCGCTCGCTTTTGGTGTCGGCATCAGCGTCACCGCCACCTCATTCAAGTTCGGACCATAACCCTGCGACGAATAGGTGGATACTGTCGCCTGCGGTGTCGGCAACAAGTCCACGCCACGAGGCGACAGCAACCCGCGAGCTACATGTGCTCGATCTGGTCCGCCAATGTCGGCCCGTGACCTCCCGCCCTCCGCTTCTCCGGCGGCTGACTCCCGCCGTTGGACCCAAGGTTGGCCGTGGGGGGTGAGCAACAAGGAAGATTCTGGCTCGCTTGTGGGGAGCGCCAACGGCGGAAGCCGGTAGGACACCCCACTGCGCATCATACCAGATTGAGGCCAAGTCTCCGAGTACACGTCCGAGTGCTCGGAGAACAGGTCCACCGTCCTCCGCTCCCACGCGTCCCTCTCGCTGTTCCAGTAAGCTAAAGGCTCTCGCACTTGTTGCACCTAGCACATTCTCCCACACCACGAGGTGCGGGCGTAGTTCCTGAACGCCTCGGAACATGGACTCCCACAGTCCCGAACGCGTGTCCTTCGTCATGCCGGCTCTCGCGCCAGCGGTGGACAGGTCCGTGCATGGCGAACCGCCACACAACACGTCAACTCGCGGCACATCCCGCCAATCCACGCGGGTAATGTCACCAATGTTGGGCGCATCTGGGAACCTGTGGGCGAGAATAGCGCACGGCCCCTTCTCCACGTCACTGACAAACAGCGTGTCTCCGCCCGGTCCGAGCGCGCCCGTAACGCCAAGGTCAAGACCGCCGTAGCCGGAGAACAGGCTACCAACCGTGTACGCCGCCACTACGCGATGCCGCCATCATCACCGGAAATGAGCCGGTGCAGCGCCTCGCGGTACCGCTCCCTACGAGACGCGACAGCCTCTACGTCAGCACCGTCACCCAGACGAGACTCATCCAGGTTATGCTCCAAATCACTGATCTTCACCAAGCAAGCAGCCTCATTACCGCGAGCGCGCTCAACGTAATCAAAATACGGCTCCCCATCCCTGCGGGTGAGCGCATCCACAGCCTCCACCACGCTCTCAGGAAACACGACCGCCAGCGCATCCAGCGTAAACCTCGTGTCCTCCACCACGTCATGTAGCCACGCCGCCGCGACAGCCACTCTACCGCCCCCGCACCACGCCACACGATCAGCGACAAAAGCAGGATGCTCAATATACGGGGCACCACCCTTATCCACCTGGCCAGCGTGAGCAGCCGTAGCGACCAGACGCGCAGCCTCCACCAACAGTCCACCCGGCTCAATTGTACGATACTCGCCATACTCGACCGCGTCCTCAATCCCAAAATACGGGACAAGCGACACGTACTCGCGGCCAAGAGAGCCATCCCCAACGTTCACGGTGATCGCCTCATAATGGTCCACGCCCACGTCGCCACCAACCGGAACCGCAACGCGCTCCACACCGCCATCAGTGAGCGTGTAGCCGCGCTCGCTCCACAGGATACGCAGACCCTCGCCTGCGCCGTCAACAACCTTTTCCACCATGTACAACCTTCTTTCCGCGCCCCCTCCACCAAAAACATCATGTGGTGTGCGGGAGAGGGACCAACTGACACCAACAATACCACACGAACGCGTCTCGCGTCTACCTGCGCGCCGTCAACACATCCACAGGCACCTCCAAGCTACTGAACGTCGCATCCATCGCACGGCACACCTCCTCGCGCTCAGCCGCCGTCACATCCGGGCGACGCAACCGCTCATACAACACGTGGACACTCTCTTTCGCCTGCAACGACTCAGGCGTATGAAACTGCAACTCAAAATGCGCACCATCCGGGGAATCCATCTTCACATTGATACCCTTGTACCCGCCTTTCGCGCGGCTCTCCTCAGTGAGCTTCCAAAAATCAGTCACCTCAACGACCTGGTAACCCTTCGCCGTCAACGTGCGTATCGTCCGATTAAAGTCCTCATAGTAGTCACCCACGCCACTGACGCTCGTGTACCGGATGACATCGTAGAGCGCGTCGAAACGCTTACCGCGATTCAACACCTTATCCACCGTGCCAGACGCGCTCTTCACTCGAAACTGTAGGTTCCACAAGTTCAACCCGAGCGCCTGCAAATCACCAGTGATACGCGGCTCCGCACCCACAGCCTCATGATAGCGGTCAAGAACAGACTCAGCCTCCCCCCCGTTCTCAAACGACGCGCCAAACCTACACGCGTGCTTCGCCCTACACGGCAACACGCGCCCCTGATTGTTAACGTGGAAACGCATACGCAAACACCAACTCTCGCCCCGTCAATTAAGAAAACACGCGCCCCCGCAAACGGGCAACCAACCAGGGACACAGCCACGACAGCAACAAAATAGCACCACCACAAAAACCACGCAACACCAAGCGACCACAACACGTACAGAAACCGCGCTGTACGCGCCCCTCGCTGGTTTTCACGACGCAAACAACCCAACACGCACGCCAGACTCTCAACGCCTCTTAAAACGCCGCACAGCGAGCCTGACGGCGCAAGCAACCACAGACGCGTTAACGCAAGAGGACACGACATACAAGAAAAATGAGGGCCAACCGCGCCTCCCCTTGAACACACTGACGTGAACAATACAAAGGAAACACGGCGACACCCAACAAAGTGCCCCCGGCAGGACTCGAACCTACGGCCACCCGATTAAGAGTCGGATGCTCTACCCACCTGAGCTACAGAGGCTTATCTTCACCCGGACCTTTAGCACACGCTCCGCGCAATAAACGCAAGCGGTGGAACAATCCGGGCGGCTGTATGTGAGGGGATACAGCGCCCCGCGTGTCTCCACTACCACCCGCGCTCCCCATCGACGCGACCGGCGAGCCATGCCAGACTCGCCCGCCAGGCGCGCCAGCAAACAAGAGTGCGGACGGTGCAGCCACGTGTTACCGTGGGCGACAACGCACTGTGGGCCGTGCAGGACTCGAACCTGCGCATACCGCGTGTCAAGGCGGCGCTCTCCCAACTGAGCTAACAGTCCATAAGCGGGTCAGCGGGACTCGAACCCGCATAGTTAATTGGTTACCTGTGCCCGATTTTTGACACTCTCGTAGCTTCCGCCACGAGATTCCTGCGAACTAGGCTTGCTTAAACCCCGGCATCAAGCCAGAGTCCAGCGGCTTCCCATATTGAGCAGGCTATCCCCGATT
>QWBZ01000027.1_pt1 | contig 77623 bp, 71 predicted proteins | sample 1972441 | NCBI WGS metagenome assembly QWBZ01 (sample SAMN09866721, study PRJNA288562) | Human oral metagenome isolate term6_saliva, whole genome shotgun sequencing... | isolation source: mouth | host: Homo sapiens | place: USA: California
CCGGCACCCGGTAAGCCCACACCTACGCCCCCTGGGACCAGCCCGGCACCCACCCCCACTAAGCCCAGCGGGCCGGTGAGTGAAAAGGTGATTTTGCAGCGCGGTCACGTCGATATTGCCGGCTCACTAAACGCCGATGGCACCGCATTAAGCGCCAGTTTGCATGATGACACCCTCACCAACGCTAAAACCTCAGTTGACCGCGATATCAACTCGGTAGCTTTAGCTTTGGACGACTCAGCTCGCCACACTCGCCCCTCTAGCGGCCGCCTAGCTGGTAGCCAGTATGACTTCCTGGGTAAATCCGCCAGCCAGTTCTACTACACTGACGCGATTAATGACGGCGTACACATTTGGCCTGGCTGGTCCACCAATGGCATCAGTGACTCGCTGGCTCAAGGCAGCGTCAAATTCATTGTTAAACCCCACTCGCTGCCCGAGGGTGCTAGTGCGCACGTGTTTAACAGTGACGCTTTAACCGGCAAGGTGGAACATATTTTTAACACCTCCACCTCACTTAGCGAGCTGTCTATTCCTGAGCACACCCACGCTCACGCCAACTGGGCTTTTACCAAGCCCGGCGTGTATCTGTTCGAGGTTAGCTTCACGGCCACAGTCAAGGGCCAGGCTCTGGCCTCACCCACTAAATGCCTGACTTTCTTAGTGGGTAACCAGGCTATTGCCGATTACCGCGCCGGTAAGGTTAGCGACTGCAAGCTAGATGGCAACTCCCCCGGGCCCGGGGCCAGCCCCACTAACCCGACGCCTACTACCCCTATCAATAATGTGGTTGGCTCTAACCCCACTAGCCCGGCTGGCGCTAGCGCATCTAAGCCGACGGCGTCTGGCTCCCAGGGCGCTAAGAGTTCTGGCTCACTAAGTGGCACTTCAGGCAGCTCTAGCAGCGGCACGAAACTGGGTGGTTCTGGTTCGACCGGAGCTTTAGGCAGCACGGGCGGCGCAGGTGGCGCCAGTGCTAGTGGAGCTGGTGGCAAAGCTGGCGGCTCGCTAGCCAAAACCGGCTTCGAACCGATGCTGGCAATGCTAGGAGCTGGCCTATGCCTGGCTTCGCTAGGCTTTAGGCACCAGCGCCGTACCAACTAGTGAGCGCCGCGCCAGCTAATGCTCGTGCCCCCTGGTTTTTTAAACCAGGGGGCACGGTGTTTAGACAGCATCTAAGCTTTTAGCAGGCAGTAACTTGCGCTGGATCGATCGGCTCTGGCACCGGCACGTTCAGCACCGCCGCGCTATCAGCAATATCTTTGTGCATCTGCTTTAACAGCTCATCCAAGCCGGCAAAACTGATCATTGGGCGCAGATAGCTGACCAGATCAACCGCCACTTCTTGGCCATACAGGTTCAAGTCGGCGCGGCCAAGCACGTGAGCTTCAACCGTGCGTTTGGGTACATCCTTAAAAGTTGGGTTAGTGCCGATCGAGATAGCCGCAGGCATTTTACGTAGCCCACTGGCGCCGTCGTGAGCCCAAAGCCAACCGGCGTAGACACCGTCAGGGGGCACTACCCCGGCAGTTTCCGCATCCAAATTAGCGGTAGGGAAACCTAACTGGCGTCCACGCTGCAAACCATGCACCACCGTGCCGCGCAAGCGATGCGGTCGGCCCAAAATCCGCGCCGCCTCAGCCACGTCACCCTTTTCCAGGGCTTGACGCACCCAGGTTGACGACCAGCGTTTACCGCTGTGTCCGCACACGTTATCTACGATTTCAACCTCAAAACCAAGCTTTTGGCCCAGCTGCTCCAGGGTGTGCCTGTCGCCCGCATTGCCGGCCCCAAAGCGCACATCAGAGCCCACCACCACCAGGCGGGCCTTAAGCAGATCCACCAGCCAGGTGCGCACAAAATCCTCGGCGCTTTGGGCGGCAAACTCCAAGGTGTAGTTAACCACCAAGGTGGCATCCACCCCCTGCTGCCCCAGCGCCTCAAAGCGGTCAGCCAAAGACGTGATCAAGTGCAGGTGGGTGTCAGGATCATGCACCAGGCGCGGGTGAGGATCAAAAGTCAGCACCACACAAGGCACGCCCATTTGCTTAGCGCGCCGCACAGCATGGGCCAAAATCGCCTGATGACCACGATGGACGCCGTCGAAAATACCGATAGTGAGCACGCAGCCAGCAGCTAAATCAAGCTGCGCCACCTGCTTGGGCGAATGTAAAACTTTCACGCGTGTGCGCCACCATTGCAGCCGCATCCACCAGCGCAACCACAACCGCCAGAGCGGGGCTTAGCATCCACCGCACGCAACCCCAAAATATTGCCAGGTTTACGTCCCGGAACCGGACTGGCCTGCGCCATGGGGCCCTGAGGTACCTGAGCTTTAGGCTCCTGCGGCTGCGAAACCTGCTGAGTCAAACTTTTCTCCTATTTCACGCGCCCGCAAAAACTAGCACCGGTCGCAAATGTTTACCTTGATGTTTCAACAATGCCACGGCCTCACCCTGCATGTCTAACGCGGCTAGCACCTTTTGCTTAGCGTTAACAGGGGCCTTGGCCACTTGCACATTTTCTTCCAACTGACGCGGCAAAAACTTACCTTGACGCACGTCTTTAACCTGACCGGGATCTAAAACCAGCCAGTTGAAAGCCTGCCTGAGCACCAGCGGCAGGGGCGTTAGGGCCAAACCCTTAGGGTCAGCGCTGTCAGCATCCTCAGCTACCTGCGCCGACCAGCCGCTAAGAGTGCGTGCGTCGCTGACTTTAAACGGACCCACCAGGGTGCGTCGCAGCGTAGTCAAATGCGCAACTGTTTGCAGCGACAGACCAAAATCGCGAGCCAAAGCCCGAATATAGGTACCTGACGAGCAGCTAACTTGCACCTTCACATCCACCACTGGCACTTGGCCCCAGCCCGGGTAACTGGCGCTAGTGGAGTTAACTTGACCCAGATCAAAGCTATGAATGGTGACTTGCCTAGCTTCCAGCTCCACCTCCTGACCGCTGCGGGCCAGGTCATAGGCGCGTACGCCGTTAACCTTAATGGCACTAAAACTGCTGGGCACCTGGCTAATCGGGCCGGTTAGCTGAGCGGCAGCAGCCTGCAGGCGCCCCAAATCAACCTGCCCGGGAGCTATCACCTGGGTTACCTGGCCGTGAGCATCCTCAGTGTCTGTGCCCACCCCCAGGCGGATGGTGGCCTCATAGGTTTTATCGGCCCCAACTAGGTAGTTCAGCAGCCGGGTAGCTTTACCAACGCCCACCGTAAGCAATCCGGTAGCCATGGGGTCGAGCGTGCCCGCATGGCCCACCTTGCGCGTGGCCGCCAGGCGCCGCACCCGGGAAACCACATCGTGGCTGGTGATGCCCAGGTCTTTATCAACCAGTAGCAGCCCGTCAGGGGCGGTTACGGCCCCCCGGGCTACATCCACTGGCCGTACGCGCTCAGTTGCGCCCGGGCCCTGGCTGGGCTCGCCTTGGCTGGGCCTGTCTTGACCGAGCGCAGTTTGCTTTTCGCTCACTTATCAGAGCTGGTCGTGACTAGAGCGGCCCTGGGCGTCAGCCTGAGCAGCCTCAGCCATGGCCTGTGCCTGCAGGGCAGCAATCTGGCGGTTGTCGACGCCGCCCTCCTGCTCGTCAGCAAAAACGTCCTGCTCGTGCACGGCCTCCTCAGGGCTAGCGGCACTTTCGGCGCTGGCAGCGCTCTCGCTGCTTTCAGCGCTGGCGGCGTTGTCACTGGTGGCGGCGTCCTCGTCCTCATCCTTAGTGCGGTAGGGGTTAGCGTCCCCAGCGTAACTGGCCCCCTCAGCGGCGCGGGCAATGGCGGCGTCGCGCGCCTGAGCCTGAGCCAAAGCATCCTCAATGCTGCGGGCTGTGGTGGGCAGCGAGTCTAGCTGGAAGCTGATGGTGGGGGTAAGGCGGATACCCAGGGCTTTGCCTACCTCAGAGCGGATTAGGCCGGTGGCGGACTTTAGGGCGCTGGCGCTACGACGGCGCTCGCCCTCGGTGCCGTAAACCGTGTAGAACACGGTAGCCTGCTGCAAGTCACCGGTGACACGCACATCGGTGATAGTTACGAAACCTAGACGCGGGTCTTTAATGCGGCGCTCAAGCACCTGGGCCACAGTCTTGTGGATTCGGTCAGCAACTCGACGGGCGCGGGCGGGGTCAGCCATGATGGCTCCTTTTCCTGTGAAAGTTTTAGGTGATCTATGTACTTAATTTAATGCTAGTAAAGTGGCGGGCCATTGCTGACCCGCCACCTGCCGCCTTAGGTGGCGACTACCGTTTAGCCTAAGACGTCAGTCTCGCGGCTTTTCGCGCATCTCCCAAGTTTCAATGACATCGCCTTCAGCAATGTCCTTGAAACCTAGGTTAATACCGCATTCGTAGCCTTCGCGTACTTCGGTGACGTCGTCCTTCTCGCGGCGCAAAGACTCGATGGAAAGCTCGTTAGCAACCACCACGCCGTCGCGCACCAAACGGGCCTTAGTGCCACGCTTGATAATGCCGCTGCGGACAATCGAACCAGCGATGTTACCGAACTTGGAGGAACGGAAGACCTGACGAATCTCGGCGCTACCCAGAGCGACCTCTTCGTAGATCGGCTTGAGCATGCCCTTCATCGAGGCTTCAACATCCTCAATGGCGCTGTAGATGACGGAGTAGAACTTCATCTCTACGCCCTCGCGGTCAGCCAGCTCCTGTACACGCTCAGCCGGGCGTACGTTGAAGCCGATGATAACCGCGTTGTCGACGGTAGCCAGGTTGACGTCGTTCTGGGTGATGGCACCCACGCCACGGTGGATGACGCGCAGCTGTACTTCTTCGCCAACATCGATCTTGAGCAGCGACTCTTCCAGGGCCTCAACGGCACCGGAGGCGTCACCCTTAAGGATGAGGTTAAGGGTGTCGACCTTACCTTCCTTAAGCACATCGGCGAGGTTTTCCAGCGATACACGCTTGCGGCGCTTAGCCAGCAGAGCGTTACGGGCAGCAGCTGCACGCTTGTCAGCGATCTGACGGGCAGTGCGGTCCTCAGAGGCCACCAGGAAGGAGTCACCAGCGCTAGGAATGCTGGTCAGACCCAATACCTGAGCCGGGCGAGCCGGGCCGGCCTCTTCCAAAGACTTGCCGTATTCGTCGAACATGGCACGCACGCGACCGTAGGCAGAACCAGCCACGATGGGGTCACCCACGCGCAAGGTTCCACGCTCAACCAGTACGGTTGCCACCGCACCGCGGCCGCGCTCAAGCTTGGCTTCAATAGCCACACCGCGAGCATCAGCGTTGGGGTTGGCGCGCAGGTCCATACCTGCATCTGCCTGCAGCAGTACGGCTTCGAGCAGCTCGTCAATGTTTAGGTGCTGCTTAGCGGAAATGTCAACGAACATGGTGTCGCCACCGTATTCCTCAGGCACCAGACCGTATTCGGTGAGCTGACCACGGATCTTCTCCGGGTTAGCGCCTTCCTTATCGATCTTGTTAACCGCTACCACGATCGGCACGTTAGCACTCTGGGCGTGGTTAAGGGCCTCAACGGTCTGGGGCATCACACCGTCGTCGGCGGCAACCACCAAGATGGCGATGTCAGTTACCCGAGCACCACGCGCACGCATGGCAGTGAAGGCCTCGTGACCAGGCGTATCAATGAAGGTGATAGCGCGCATCTGGCCGTCGTGCTCAACTCGCACCTGGTAGGCACCAATATTCTGGGTAATACCGCCAGCCTCAGAGTCCACCACGTCAGTGGAACGGATGGCGTCCAGCAGCTTGGTCTTACCGTGGTCGACGTGACCCATAACGGTTACCACCGGAGGACGTACAACCAGCTCAGATTCATCGTCTTCAGCTTCTTCAGCTTCAAGGTCGATGTCGAAGGACTCTAGCAGCTCACGGTCTTCATCTTCAGGCGAGACTACCTGGACATCGTAGCCCAGCTCCTCACCTAGCAGCTTGAAGGTGTCCTCATCCACCGACTGGGTGGCGGTAACCATCTCGCCGAGGCTGAACAGAGCCGTAACCAGGGCTGCGGGGTTGACGTTAATCTTCTCAGCCAGGTCGGTTAGCGTGGCACCCTGACGGACGCGAATTGCCGCGCCGTTACCGCGCGGAATAGCTACGCCGCCAATAATGGGTGCGCTCTGCTGTTCGAATTCCTGGCGCTTAGCGCGCTTGGACTTACGACGACGCGGGGCGTTACCACCGCCGCGACCGAAAGCACCCTGGGTGGAGCCGTTACCGCCACGTCCGCCGCGCGGGCCGCCGAAGCCGCCGCCGGGACGAGCGCCGCCGCCACCGTTACCACGGCCACCGCCGCCGTTACCGCCACGGGCGCCGCCGGGGCGAGCGCCACCGCGAGCAGGCGCACCAGGGCGTCCAACTGAGGACTGACCAGGCATCATGCCCGGGTTGGGACGCGGAGCACCACTGGGACGAGCAGTTGCCGGAGTGGGACGCGGGCCGCCATTGGCAGCCGGACGCGGGCCACCGTTACCACCAGGACGCGGACCACCAGAACGCGGGGCGCCGTTACCGCCAGGACGCGGGCCGCCAGAGCGGGGCGCACCTGGACGCGGAGCGCCAGAGCGGCCGCCACCCTGCGGGCGCGGACCACCCGGGCGGGGGGCGCCGTTACCGCCAGGACGCGGGGCTGCCGGGCGCGGACCACCCTGACCGGGCTGAGGGCGAGCGCCACCAGGACGGGGCATACCCTGTGAAGAAGCGAAGGGGTTGTTACCCGGGCGGGCACCACCACGCGGCGCCGGAGCAGCCGGCTTAGGTGCGGCGGGCTTAGCAGCCTCAGCAGGAGCCGGCTTAGCAGCAGGCTTAGCGGGCTTGGGGGCCGGCTTAGCAGCCGGCTTGGGCTCCTCAGCTACCGGGGCCTTGGGGGCCTTAGGTCCGGGCTTAGGAGCAGCAGGCTTAGCGCCCTCTACCTTGGGGGCCGGCTTAGCAGCCGGCTTAGGTGCGGCGGGCTTAGCCGCTTTCTTAGCACCAGGCTTAGGCGCTTCGCTCTTAGCCTTCTTGGCGCCGTCGCCCTCAACCATCGGGGCGAAGTGTTCGCGCACGCGGCGCGCTACCGGGGGTTCAACAGCACTGGAGGCTGCCTTAACAAACTCCCCCTGGTCTTTTAGCCAGGCCAGAATGATCTTGCTGGTGACCTTCTTGCCTGAGGGGTCGAGCTCCTTAGCGAGCTCATGTACACGTGGTTTAGCCACTATTCTCCTGTTCCAGTCTCCCACCTGAAACAGGTGGGTGTGTTTACTGCTGGCAGCTCATCGCTGGGTACTCATCGGGTGCCCATCGGCTCTCTACCCGCTTTCATGTCTCGTAGTTAGTGCCGCCAGGCGGCAGTGGTTTACCCGCGTGGGTATGGGAAAACCAGTTGTCTACAACGTCAAGGTTGAGCGTCCCTTTGCAGCGCAATGCACGCTCAATACTACGCCGTTTGAGGGCGGTGCCATAACATTGCGGATCGTCATGCATCCAGGCGCCTCTTCCCGGTGCGCAAGCACCGGTATCCACCACCACACGAGTATCGCGGCGAACGAGGCGAATTAACGCGCTACGCGCGTCCTTAGCCCGGCAACCTACACAGGTACGTATAGGTTGACTCATATCGCTCATTTTAACGTCTATTTGGGTGTTTTTCAGCCTTGGTAGCCTGAGTCACCGCTCACGTCAGCACTTGAAGTGCGACCGGGCTGAATATCACCCTCATCAGTGTCAGAACGAATGTCGATCTTCCAGCCGGTTAGGCGGGCAGCCAGGCGGGCGTTTTGGCCTTCCTTACCGATCGCTAGCGACAGCTGGAAGTCAGGAACCACAGCGCGAGCAGTTTTTTCTTCCTCGTTCAGCACAGTCACGCTGGAGACACGGGCGGGAGAAAGCGCATTGGCCACATACTTAGCCGGGTCAGCTGACCAGTCAACAATGTCGATCTTTTCGTCACCCAACTCCTGGTTTACCGCGCGCACACGCGTACCCATGGAGCCAATAAAGGCACCCTTGGCGTTAATGTCGCGGTTGTTGGCTCGAACCGCCATCTTGGTGCGGTGTCCAGGTTCGCGTGCCAGGGAGACGATTTCCACCTCCCCCTTAGACAGCTCAGGTACTTCACGCTCAAAGAGCTGACGCACCAGGCCCGGGTGGGTACGCGAAAGGATAATCTGGGCGCCGCGCGGGCCACGGGAAACTTCAGTTACATAGGCACGCACGCGGTCACCGTGACGGTAGCGCTCGCCGGGCACCTGCTCAGCGGGAGGAATAATGCCTTCGCGTTCTTCGTCTAGGCGCACATATACGGTGCGCGGGTCGCGGCCCTGCTGCACAATGCCAGAAACTAGCTGGCCGGTCTTGTCTTTGTAGGCGCCAAGCACTTCCATGTCACGGCGGTCGTGGATGCGCTGGACCACTACTGAACGGATAGAAGCCTGAGCGATACGCCCAAAGTGCGGGGGCGTGTCGTCAAAGTATTCACCGGTGGGCTGGTCGTTTTCATCTAACTCAGGGGCATAAACGTTCATCTCGCCGTTGCGGCGGTCTATACGCACGTAGGCACCCTTAATAGCCCCGGGCTGCTTGAGATAAGCGTTTAGGATCGCTTCTTCAATAGCAGGGACCAGGTTATCTAGGTCTATTTCCAACTCATCTGCGGCAACGCGCAGTTCAGTCATGTTGATTTCCATGTGTGCTCCTTTTATTCAGTTATGGTTACAGCGCGCCGCTGAGGTCTACTACCTGCTGAGCCTTGAGGATCTGCGTAAAGGGTACTAGCTGCGTAGCGGTTTTGGTTTCTACCTCTACCCCGGTTTCGCTGACGCTTAGTACACGTCCGAACACCTCACCGGCTTCGGTCTTAATTTGTGCTAGGCGGCCTACTGCACGCCCAAATTCACGTGCGTCACGTAGTTCACGCTCAGCGCCGGCGCTAGATACTTCAAGCTGGTAGGAGCCCTTAATTGGGTCAGCTTCATCTAGCGCGTCGCTGATTTGACGCGCCACCTGTTCAATTGTGTCCAGGTCAACATCTCCGGGGCCTTCTGGTAGGTCCACGACGACTCGCAGCGTCGAGTACTTTCCAGCCTTAGTTAGCTCAGTTTCCAGCAGCATTAAGCCGTTTTCGCTAACCACTGGGGCCAGAATTTGGGTCACTTCAGCCGGTGCCTGCTTGCGGTTTCCCTTAGCCTCGGGTGCCATTGCTGATCCTTCTGTCGATAATTACCTGCCCATATCTTACCTGTACGTGGGAAGATCAGGGGGTGAAGTGCCGCGTAATCACCCCCGCCCTGCGCCCGTTTAGTTTTCGCGCTACCGCCCGCAATTGTTCAATCATGGCCCTGACCTGCGTTTTAGCACTGTCAGGTTGTGGTTTACGGATAGGTGAGGGCACGCGCGCATCTCTGCCTACGCTTTCAGCGTCACAGCAAACCCAGGATGCTTTGGCTCGCCGGACGGCTTTGATTAACTCTGCCGCCCAGTTGCTAGCTAAATCTGGCTCAGCTGAGGTGGCTGCCGTAGCTAAAGGCTCGGCTATTCAACTACGTTCGCTAGGTGGGGTGTGGCAGCCTTGGCACACCACTCCCCCAACCGGTTATCCCACTGTCTCGCCAGTTCCTACGGCTGGTTCTGATACGACGACGGCGCAGCTGGTTATGTATCTTAAGCAGGGCACTGGTGAGGCCCTTAAGGCTGCGACTGAATCTAGCGGTAAAACTGCCCAAACCTATGCTGCTATTGGTTTAACTTGGGCTAGCTGGGCGCGTGCCCTTGACGGCACGAATTTTGACAAGCTGATGGCCCTGCAGCCGCGCACTAGCGTTAATTTAACTACTCCCCTGCAGGCGAGCACGCTTAGCGCCTATGACCAGGCCCGTTACGGTTTAGAGGTGATTGCAGCGCAAAGCGGTGACGGCGCTACCGGCGCCCAGGCTAAAGCTGCCGCCGCCACAGTAGACGCCTGCCTGGCGGTTAAATGCCCTGATCAGCGCCTAAGCAGCTACCAGCTACCCAGCGGTAATTCCTACGAGCAAGGCGCTAGCCTATGGCTAAATGTGGTTAGCGCGGAGCTTAGCGAAGTGGCCAACGCCAAGGATGAAGCGCAGCGTAAACAGGCTATTAGCGCCGGCGCTTGGGCCCTGGTACAAGCTCAAAGCTGGAATGCATCCCTAACTCAAACAGAACAAGCCCTAGGGGTTAAGTAGCTTCCAAGTAAACGTAGGGGGGCGGGCTGGTTAACCAGCCCGCCCCCCACGTTTTTTGGGTTCTTTAAGCACTTTATAGTGCTTAAAGCCCACGCTAAGCGCTTAAGGCCTGCTTTGTTAGCTCAGCTGGGCTGCTAGCAGCTCGTTTAGCTGGGCTACAGCCTGCTCGGCGCTAACACTGATGCGCTCGCCGCTGCGACGGTTGCGGATTTCTACAGTGCCGTCCTTAGCTAGGTTGCGCCCTACCACCACACTGTAGGGCATACCTAGTAGTTCAGAGTCAGCAAACTTAACGCCGGCGCTGACCTTGCGACGGTCATCAAATAGCACGTCGTAGCCTAGGCCATCTAGCTCGCTAGCAATGGTGGTGGCAGCTTCAAATACTGCCTCATCTTTACCGGTGGCCAGTACCTGCACGTGGTAGGGGGCCAGGTGCACGGGCCAAGCTAGGCCGTGCTCGTCGCAGTTGGTTTCAGCCAGGGCTGCTAGTACACGTGAAACCCCGATGCCGTAAGAACCCATGGTTACTACCTGGGCTTTACCGTTTTGGTCGAGCACCTTTAGGTCTAGGGCGTTAGCGTACTTGCGCCCCAGGGCGAAGATGTGACCGATTTCGATGCCTCGGGCTAGCTCTAGCGGGCCAGAGCCGTCGGGGGCCGGGTCGCCGGGGCGCACCTCAGCGGCCTCAATTACCCCATCAGCCTTAAAGTCGCGCCCAGCTACCAGGTGGTAGACGTGGCGCTGGTCGGCGTTAGCGCCGGTGATCCAGCTGGTGCCCTCTACTACGCGCGGGTCTAGCAGGTAACGCACGCTGCCGCTAAGCTGCTCGACGCCGTCGACCACCTGAGCCACACGCTTAGGCGAGTTGGGACCCACCACCTGCGGGCCAATGTAGCCAGCCACCAGCTCAGGGTGCTTGGCTAGCTGCTCGTGACCAGCCATTTCCACCTCGGCCGGGGCCACGGCGGCCTCTAGGCGCTTCATATCCACTTCGCGGTCACCGGGCAGACCAATTACCAGCAACTCTTGGGAGCCGTCGGGGTGGGTCAGGTTAACCACTACGTTCTTAAGCGTGTCGGCGGCGCTCCAGGGGCGGTCGGCGCGCGGGTATTTGGTGTTGAACAGCTCCACTAGGGATTCAATGGTGGGGCATTCGGGGGTGTCTACCTCCACCGGGGCCGGCTCGTTGGAAGCATCCACAGCCTCGGGCACCGGGGTGGTGACGGCCTCAGCGTTGGCGGCGTAGCCACCGGCAGAGCGCACGAAAGTGTCTTCACCAATGGGTGAAGGGTGTAGGAACTCTTCAGAGTGGGAGCCTCCCATGGCCCCGCTCATGGCGTTAACGATTACGTATTCGAGGCCCAGGCGCTCAAAAATGCGCTGGTAAACGGCGCGGTGTAGCTGGTAGGAGCGCTCCAGGCCGGCGTCGTCAATGTCGAAGGAGTAGGAGTCCTTCATGATGAACTCGCGCCCACGGATTAAGCCTGCGCGCGGACGAGCTTCATCACGGTACTTGGTCTGGATCTGGTAGAGAGAAACAGGCAGATCCTTGTAGGAGGAGTACATGTCCTTGACTAGCAAGGTGAACATTTCCTCGTGAGTGGGGGCCAGCATGTAGTCCCCGCCCTTACGGTCATGCAACTTGAACAGGGTGGGGCCGTATTCTTCCCAGCGGTCGGTGGCCTTGTAGGGGTCGGCGCTGAGCAGAGCCGGGAAGTGTACTTCCTGCGCGATAGTATCCATCTCTTCACGCACCACCTGCTCCACCTTGCGTAAGGTACGCAGTCCTAGTGGCAGCCAGGTGTAGATTCCCGGGGCAGCGCGGCGAATATAGCCAGCACGCACCAGTAGTTTGTGGCTGGCTACCTCTGCGTCGGCAGGATCCTCACGCAAAGTACGGATAAAGGCGTTGGTCATTGTCTGAAGCACACGTATATGTTACGCGTAGCCAAGCCCAGTAGCTAAGTGAAGCTGGTGTTGTCTGGCCTACTTAGCTGTTTAAAGCTGAGCCAGGTTTATAGCAGCATTTACAGCAGTACTGTGCTCATGGTGCCCACCTGCGTAAAACCTAAAGATTTATACAGGCCCAGGGCCGCCACATTGAAGTCATTAACATACAAGTTGATCTGACTGACCTGGTGTTGGGCGTAAATCAGGGCCAGCACTCGCCCCAGCGCCACTTTAGCCAGTCCCCTACCGCGCAGGTCAGGGCGGGTCCACACGCCGGTTATTTGGGCTACCGAGTTCCACAAGCTACCCACGTCAGCTTTAAAAGCCACCTGTGTATTGCCCAGGTGGCCGGCGCCGTCGTCGAGAAGTACGTAGCTGCGCCCCTGCTCAATTAACTGGCTGATATGGCGCCCATAGCCAGAGCCGCTAGAGAGCGGGTCAAAACCTACTTCTTCTTTAAACATGGCCACCGCCGCCGGCAGTACCAGCGGCTCCATCCCCACCTGGGCCGCTTGGGTTTGGCTAGCGGCCGCCACCACCAGCTCGTCGGCGCAGCTACGGCTAGCAGCTGCCAAAGTCTGAGCTACCTGTTCAGCCGGCGGGGCTAGCAGTAAAGGCTGATTCCAACGCGCCTGGCGCACCGCCAAATGGCGCTGATCCAAATACGGCCATAGCGCGGCCACATCATCAGCCGGCCCCATCACTGAGCCGCGCCTAGTTAACCGGGGGCGCCCGTGGCTGGCTAGGGCTTTTAACTCACTGGGGCTGCAGTGGCGCTGGCCGTAGAGGATAAGCGAACCGGTAGCCCAGGCCCCAGCGTGAGGTTGGGGGGTACCGCAAGCGACTACGTCTCCCCTACCCCAGTAATTCCAGCGGCTAATTTGCGCGCCTAGTTGCACCCCGGCTACGGCGTCGCCCGCCAACAGCTGCATTAGCGCAGTGCTATTGGCGGGCGTAAGCGGATGCGGGTCGCGATGCAAACGCAGCATCAGGCTGAGGGCACCATCACCTGTGGGGCAGCGTTTTCTAGTGCTTCCTCACCCATCTCGGCAGCCATGTCTGCGGCCATGTCGTTGGCGTAGCGCAGCACGGTTTCTACGATGCGATCTTCGGGTACAGTCTCTACAACCTTGCCGCGCACGAAGATCTGGCCCTTGCCGTTACCGGAGGCGCAGCCTAGGTCAGCTTCGCGGGCCTCACCGGGTCCGTTAACTACGCAGCCCATAACGGCTACGCGCAGCGGGGCCTTAACATCTTTGAGGCCTTCTTCAACCTTTTCGGCTAGAGTCCACACGTCCACCTGGGCGCGGCCGCAGGAGGGGCAAGAGACGATCTCTAGCTTACGCGGGCGCAGGCCCATGAATTCGAGCAGCTTGGTACCAACCTTGACTTCCTCTACCGGCGGGGCCGACAGTGAGACGCGGATAGTGTCACCAATACCTTCAGCCAGTAGCACCCCAAAAGCAGCGCAGGACTTAATGGTGCCCTGGAAGGCGGGGCCGGCTTCGGTTACCCCCAGGTGTAGGGGCCAGTTACCTTTTTCGCTTAGCAGGCGGTAAGCCTGGACCATGGTGACCGGGTCGTTGTGCTTGACGGAGATTTTAAAGTCGTGGAAGTCGTTTTCTTCAAACAGGCTGGCTTCCCACACGGCTGACTCCACCAGGGCCTCCGGGGTGGCTTTGCCGTACTTCTTCAGTAGGCGCGGGTCTAGCGAGCCGGCGTTTACACCGATACGTAGGCTGACGCCGTAGTCGGAGGCCATCTTGCAGATTTCGGCTACCTGGTCATCGAATTTACGGATGTTACCGGGGTTTACGCGCACTGCGCCGCAGCCGGCCTTGATGGCAGCGTAGACGTATTTGGGCTGGAAGTGAATGTCGGCGATCACCGGGATGCGTGACTGCTTAGCGATAATGGGCAGCGCTTCGGCGTCCTTATCGGTGGGGCAGGCTACGCGCACAATGTCGCAGCCGGCAGCAGTCAGCTCAGCGATCTGCTGCAAGGTTGCGCCGATATCGTGGGTTTTGGTGGTGGTCATGGACTGCACGCTTACAGGCGCGTCTCCACCTACCGGCACGGATCCCACCATGATTTTGCGGGTGGGCTTACGCTTACCTAGAACGGGCTGTTCTTCACGGAGCGTGGGGATTCCCAAAGCAATCGATGCATTATTCACGCCTGACATTATTGCACCTAAACCGGGGCAGCTATATCTGCCCAGATCAAGAGACATCCCACAATTAGCAGTAAGATAAACACACCCTGCCCAATTGGTAGCAGTTTAGCGGTGTCAACTGGCCCCGGATCTGGGGCTTTACGTAGTTTGGCGAAGCTGCGACGCAGGCCTTCCCAGATAGCTCCGGCAATATGTCCACCGTCTAGAGGCAGCAGTGGGATCATGTTGAATGCAAACAGGGCTGCATTAAGGCTGGCTAGTAGCATCAGCATGGAGTATGCGCGCACCGACAGGTCCACTACCCCACCGCCGCCGCTTGATACCTGCCCGGCCATGCGTCCAACCCCCACAATTGACACCAGCGACTGGTTTGAGGTGGATTCTTGACCCAGGGCGCTTAGCACCCGGTGGTAGAGGCCTGCCGGCAAGGTGACAATGGCTTTGAGGGTGGAGACGTTAACCAGCCAGGTAGTTTTTAGGGCCGTTCCCAGCGAGACTGGTTGGCCGCTAATTTGCGGGCTGATACCCACGAAGGTGGTGGTGCGGGTTAGGGCCGAGCCGTCGGGAGCGGCTAGAGCTTTACCCCGGGCGTCTTGCACTACCCGGGTCACTTGGGTGGGCACCACGTTTAGCTGCTGGCTGTGGTTGCCTCGCTTTACAGTTACGACGACGCCGGTGCCGGCTTTGGTACTAGCGATAGCGGTTTGCAGCTGGGTCCAGTCATTGATTTGCTGGCCATTCCAGGAGGTAATGGTGTCGCCGGGTTTTAAGCCCGCTGCGCGAGCGGGAACCGTGGCTTTGGTGTCGCATGTTGACTGACCAGATTCAATGGTGGGTAGGCAGTTAGATACCCCGGCCAGGGTGTTGGTGGCTTTGGGCACCCCAATGAAACTCATCGAGACAATGATTAGCACCCCTGACAGGATCAGGTTCATCACCGGCCCGCCAAACATAACCACCAGTTTTTTAGGGGCGCTTAAATTGTAGAAAGCCTTGTGTTCTTCACCTGGCTCTAGTTCAGCCAGTGACTCTTGACGGGCTTGGCCCACCATGCCTAGCTCGCCTTTGGAGTTCACTTTGTCAGGGTGGCCGGGTTTAGCTGGCGGCAGCATACCGGCCATACGCACATACCCACCCAAAGGCAGGGCTTTTAGCCCATATTCGGTTTCACCTTTTTGGCGTGACCAAATACGCGGCCCAAAACCAATGAAGTACTCGTAAACCTTAACGCCAAAAGCTTTGGCCGGAATCATATGTCCCAGCTCGTGTAAGGCCACCGAAATCAGTAGCCCCACAATGAAGATAACTATGCCCAGCCAATACATATACGTTTAGCCTTTCGCCGCGATCAGTTCATCTGCGCGTGCACGCGCCCAGCGGTCCACCGCCAATACATCATCCAAGCTGGGGGCGCTAACCCCTTCATGTTCGTTTACTACCGCAATGTCGATATCTACGATATCCACCCAGTTCAGGGCGCCTTTTAGGAAAGCGTCTACGGCCTGCTCATTGGCGGCGTTAAACACTGCCGGGTGGGTAGGTGAGGCGCTGACGGCGTGACGAGCTAGCTGTAGGGCCGGGAAGGTGTGGTTATCTACCGGCTCAAAATCCCAGCTGCTTACCTTGGTGAAGTCGGTGGGTTTAGTTAGCTTACCTACCAGGCGGGGGCGGTGGGGCCAAGTCATTCCCAGGGCGATAGGTAAACGCATGTCGGGCGGGCTGGCCTGAGCGATAGTGGCGCCGTCGACGAATTCCACCATGGAGTGCACGATTGACTGGGGGTGCACCACCACGTCAATGTCGCTGGCATCCACATCAAACAAAAGATGGGCTTCAATTAACTCCAAACCCTTATTGACCAGCGTGGAGGAGTTAACTGTAACCACTGGCCCCATTGACCAGGTGGGGTGAGCTAAAGCCTGGGCGGCAGTTACCTGGCTGAGCTGCTCGCGTTTTTTACCCCTAAACGGGCCCCCCGAGGCGGTCAGGATCAGACGTGAGACCTCACTGTAACCGCTAACTACCGGGCTGGTTAAACCCTTTTCGTGGCGACCACTTAACAAAGCCTGGGCAATAGCGCTGTGCTCAGAGTCAACCGGCACCACCTGGCCCGGGTAGGCTAGGGCCTGCTTTACCAGGGCCCCACCCACCACTAAAGATTCCTTATTAGCCAGTGCCAGGCGGGCGCCGTCGGCCAAAGTAGCTAAAGTGGCGGCCAAACCAACCGAACCAGTAATGCCGTTAAGTACCGTGCCCTCCTGGCCCATAGCTAGGCTACGCACCAGTTCAGCGGCGGCGTCAGGGCCGCTGATAATCTGTGGCTGGCGCTGACCGGCGCCATAGTGCTTAAGCAAATCCGGTAGCTTTGCAGCGGCGCTAGTACAAGCCACCGCCACTGCGCGCGGGCTAAACTCTGCCACCTGCTGAGCTAGCAAATCCAGCTGCGAGCCACCCGCAGCCAAGCCAAGCACCTGAATATCGCTTTGGCCGCTAGCTTTAAGCTCACGCACTACATCCAGGGCCTGGGTCCCAATTGACCCAGTAGAGCCCAAAATGATTAGTTGGTTTGGAAAAGTCACGACACTCCCTAGTGTTATTCCACGCGCATCAATACTTCGATGGCTCGCTCAATAAATGCGTCCACACTGGCCTCGTCATAGGCCTTATCTGCTTTGGCCGCAGAGAAAGTAAGTCTACGTAACTGCGTGGATTTAAGCGGGTCACCCCTGTCAAAAAATGCCGCTAACCGGTCCATAAACCGGTCCACTTCAGCAATCGAATAGCCACGCTTAGCCGGCGCGAAACGCTTACCTTCCGGGCGTAGCAGGCGCGGATAAAGCGTGGTAGCTAGATTAGCTGCCTCATCCATCCAGGCTTGGCGGCCCCTACGGGCCACAAAAGATTCACGCATTTTACGCATCAAAGCCACTTCAAGGCGGTCCATAGCCGCATCTACCGCGTGAATGTCATAGCCACCACGGGCCACATCAAAACAGTTGATGCGCACCTGGGTGGGGGTCAAGCTAGTGGTGTCGCCAGCTTCGTAAAGATCGTGGGCACGGTTGAAGAACTCGTCAACTTCGCTTTTACGGTAGCCCTTCTGGTTCCAGGCTACGGTCTCGAATAAGTCGCTCATGCTTTAACTCAAGCGCCTTTCTTGCTGCAGCACTTCGGCGGCCAACTGGCCGCATGCACCATCAATATCAGAACCGCGAGTATCTCGCACAGTTGTAGTAATACCAGCCCTACGCAGGGTGTTTACAAACTCCTGCTGCACCTGGGGGCGTGAACAAGTCCAAATTGAGCCCGGGGTGGGGTTAAGCGGGATAGGGTTAACGTGAGCCCAGCCATGACCGCGCTTGTTGAGCTCATCAGCTAGCAGCTGGGCGCGCCAAGCATGATCATTCATGTCTTCAATCAGGGCATATTCAATAGATACACGCCGGCCGGTGGCCTCAAAGTATTCGTGGGCGGCGTCAAGCAGCTGCCCCACCTTCCAGCGGGAGTTAACCGGGATCAGGTCATCACGCAGCTCGTCGTCGGGAGCGTGCAAAGAAACCGCCAAGGTAACCGGCATACCTTCAGTTGCCAACTTTTTAATTAGCGGCACCAAACCCACAGTAGAAACCGTGATGTTACGGGCACTAATACCAAAACCTTCAGGTGCGCTCTGGGTGAGCCGGTGTAGGGCCGGAATCAGATTTTTGTAGTTGACCATGGGTTCACCCATACCCATAAACACAATATTGCTAAGCCGGGCCGGTCCCCCAGCTAGCTCACCGTCACGTGAAGCCGCTGCGGCTTGACGCACCTGCTCAATGATTTCAGCGGTAGTCAGGTTACGGGTTAAACCCATCTGACCGGTGGCACAAAATGGGCAGGCCATACCGCAGCCGGCCTCGCTAGAGACACACAGCGTGGTGCGGTCCTTGTAGCGCATCAACACGCTCTCTACCCGCACCCCATCAAACAGCTCCCACAGGTACTTAATGGTTTTACCCTGGTCAGCTTTCAAGGCTCGTACCTGGCTGAGCAGATCCGGCAGCAGCTCATCACATAGCGCGGTGCGCTGGGAGGCCGGCAGGTCAGTCATATCAGCCGGGTTACGGGTGAAATGCGTGAAATAGTGGCGCGAAAGCTGGTCGGCGCGAAAAGCCGGCAGCCCCGCCTCTTTCAGGGCCTGCTTACGCCCAGATAAATCCAAGTCAGCCAAGTGACGCGGGGCTTTACCCTTAGCTACCGGCACCGCGAAAGATAGACGCGGCTTGGCATCAGGGCTAGTAGCGCCCTCCGGTGGCTGGTCCGTGGGCAGCACCTGACGCCCCCGACGGCGGGGGGCGGCAATTGATACGGGGCGGGAGTCAGCCATTAAAATCCTTGGGGCTTTGGAAACAAATAGGGCTTAGCGGGCGGCGGCGTCGTTAATAGCTAGTGCTAACGCGAGCCACCACTATAAAGCTAGCACTGAAGCAATATAGAGCACGGGGGCGGTAGTGAGGATCGAGTCGATACGGTCAAGCAAACCACCGTGTCCGGGCAGCAGGTTAGACATGTCCTTTAGGCCCAAATCGCGCTTAATCAGCGACTCACCAAGGTCACCCAAGGTGGCACTAATAACCACCGCTAAAGCTAGTAGTGGAGTCGCCCACAGCGTACCGCCAAGCAGCCACAGTACAACGCCGGTGCCAATGGTGGTGGCAATTACCGAGCCAACGAAACCCTCCCAAGTTTTCTTAGGCGAAATCTTGGGGGCCATAGGGTGCTTACCGAAAGTAATCCCCGCCAGCCAACCGCCGGTGTCGCTGAGAGCAGGTAGCGCAATTAGCGCCACAATCTTGCCCACACCCTGATGCTGGGCCAGCAACATAACCGCAAAGCCAGCCAGGAAAGGCAGGTAACAGACAGAGAAAATAGCTGCCGCCGCCTCCAGGGTACGTGAGCGGCGCACCACGTCGTGAGCGTAGGTGCGCGGATCTTCCGGGTGAGCGATCTCCAGGGCAGTGCCGTAGTCATACTGGGCTTGGGTAGTAAAACTCCACACCATGCAGGCCCCAGAAGTGGCAAACACGGCTGCCAGCAACCCCTCAGGGCCAATCACATAAGCACACGCAACCGCCCCAAAAGTACCCACCCATAGGGGTAGCAGCGGCAAACCTACCGCGCGCCTAGCGAAAGCCCCGGCCAGCTCCCACAGGGCCACGCAAATAGCCACCGCCACTAAAAGCGCAAAGTAAACCTTATTGAAGATCAAGCTGAGCGCAACCAGCCCAATCAATAGCACGGCCACACCCACCGCTGCGGGCACATTGCGTCCACCCTTACGGGCAGGGCCTTCAACCACCCGGTTCTGGGTAGGACCGGGGTAGAACAAGCGCACAAACAAGCTGCGTTTAGCAGACGGCGCTGAAACTGCGGTATTTGTGGTCATGGGCTCACTTCTTTACGAGACATGAATTTGGGCCGACCCAAGCGAGCCGGCCCAGTCATGTCAGACTTCCAATAGCTCGGATTCCTTGGCGGCCAGGGCCTTGTCAACCTGCTCGACGTAGCGCTTGGTTAGAGCGTCGAGCTCCTTTTCTGCGCGCTCGACCTCGTCCTCGCCAGCTTCGCCATCCTTCTTGATCTTATCTAGCGCATCCTTGGTCTTACGACGCACGTTGCGCAGCTGCACGCGAGACTCCTCGGCGCGCGAACGGGCTAGCTTTACGTATTCCTTGCGGCGCTCTTCGGTTAGAGCCGGTAGGTTAACACGGATGACGTTACCGTCGTCGGTGGGGTTAACGCCCAGGTCTGACTCACGCACGGCGGTGACAATGTCCTTGGTGGCGGTGCGGTCGAAGGGAGTGATTAGCACGGTGCGGGCTTCGGGCACGGTCACTGAAGCTAGCTGCTGCAGCGGGGTGGGGGCGCCGTAGTACTCCACGCTCAGGGAGGTGAACAGGGCCGGGTTGGCGCGGCCGGTGCGGATGGAAGCTAATTCGTTCTTAGCGGCCACTAGGGCCTTTTCCATCTTCTCTTCGGCTTCTAGCAGGGTTTCTTCAATCACTTGAGGGCTCCTTCGTCGTTAGTGACAAGTGTTCCGATCTTTTGGCCAACTAAGGCGGCGGTAATGTTACCTTCGCCTTCCATGCCGAACACGCGCATGGGTAGGGCGTTTTCACGGCACAGTGAGAATGCTGCAGCGTCAAGTACCTTCAGGCCGTCAGCTAGGGCTCGGTCGTAGGTGAGCGAGTCTAGCTTGCGGGCGTTTGCGTCCTTGCGCGGGTCTGCGGTGTAGATGCCGTCGACGCCGTTCTTACCCACCAGCAGCTCGTCGCAGTGGGTTTCGAGGGCGCGCTGGGCAGAAACCGTGTCAGTGGAGAAGTAGGGCAGACCAGCGCCGGCCCCGAAAATAACCACGCGGCCCTTTTCCATGTGGCGAATAGCGCGTAGCGGAATGTAAGACTCGGCTACCTGACGCATAGAAATGGCACTCTGGACGCGGGCAGGCACGCCTGCCTGCTCAATGAAGTCCTGTAGGGCTAGTGCATTCATCACTGTGCCCAGCATTCCCATGTAGTCGGCGCGGGCGCGGTCAATACCGCGCTGTGATAGCTGGGCGCCACGGAAGAAGTTACCTCCGCCCACCACAATGGCTACCTGCACGCCCTGGCGCACTGCTGCAGCGATCTGCTTAGCAGCATCTGAGACGACATCCGGGTCTAAACCGATGGAGCCTCCGCCAAACACTTCACCGGAAACCTTTAACAGCACTCGGCGCTGGTGGCCAAGGTGCCCTGAGTCGCTCGCGCTCATGCATGCTCCTGTAAGTTGTTGACTTAATTGCAAGCCCACATAACTGGGGGCCTAGCAAAGTCTATCGCGCTTTAGCTTGGCTAACGACCTCAAAAGCTGTGGGGACTCGCAGCGCTGCTGCGAGTCCCCACAAAACTATGGTTTAGATCAGGCGCCTACGCGGAAACGGGCGAAGCCGTTGATCTTACCACCGGTAGCGGCAACAACCTTGCCTACGGTGGTCTTGGGGTCCTTGGCGTAAGCCTGGTCTACGAGGCAGTTCTCCTTGTAGAAGGCGTTCATGCGGCCTTCGACGATCTTGGGCAGAGCCTTCTCGGGCTTGCCTTCGGCGCGGGTGGTCTCCTCGACGATGGCGCGCTCCTTCTCCACGTCCTCAGCGGGCACCTGGCTGCGCTCTAGGTACTTGGGAGAGTAAGCAGCGATGTGCATGGCCACGTCGTGGGCAACCTCTTCAGCAGCCTTGTCGGTGCTTACCAGCACGCCCACCTGAGCCGGTAGGTCAGGGTTGGTGCGGTGCAGGTATAGGGAGACAACCTCGCCGCTTAGGCGGGCTAGGCGACGCACGACGATCTTCTCGCCGATGACGGCCTGCATGCCGTCGGTCAGGGCCTGGACGCTCTGGCCCTCGACCTCTACCTTGGCTAGCTCCTCGGCGCTGGTGGCGCCGGACTCGATGGCGGCGGCTAGAACGGTGTTGGCGAAGTCAATGAACTTCTCGTTCTTGGCTACGAAGTCGGTCTCAGAGTTGATCTCCACCAGGACACCAACCTGGCCTTCGGCCGAGTCGATTACCTTGGCGACGACCAGACCAGCGCTGGCGCTGCGGCCTTCACGCTTGGCGATACCCTTTAGACCCTTAACGCGGATGATCTCGACGGCCTTCTCGCGGTCGCCGTTGGCCTCTTCCAGGGCCTTCTTAACGTCCATCATGCCCGCGCCAGTGGCCTCACGCAGGGCCTTAATGTCGTTTAGGCTGTAGTTAGCCATTTAACTGCTCCTAAAGTTTCAAGGTGACGGCGTCCCCGGGCAAGCCCGGGCACGCCGTCGTTAAAAATTCTCAGTCCTGCTCAGCCTCGGGGGCAGCAGCTTCCTCGGTGGTGGCGGTCTCGCCGGCTAGCAGCTCGGCTTCCCACTCGGGCATGGGCTCGGCGTTGTCGCCAGCCTTGGCCTTACCACCGGAACGGGTCAGCACACCGTCTGCCACGGCGTCAGCGATAACGCGGGTGAGCAGGGTGACGGCGCGGATGGCGTCGTCGTTGCCGGGGATGCCGTAGGTAACCTCGTCGGGGTCACAGTTGGTGTCCAAGATGGCCACGATCGGGATGTTGAGCTTGTTGGCCTCGGCTACAGCCAGGTGCTCCTTCTTGGTGTCAACGATCCACACGGCGGCAGGTAGCTTGGCCATGTCACGGATACCACCCAGGGTGCGGGCGAGCTTGTCCTTCTCGCGACGCATCATCAGCAGTTCCTTCTTGGTGCGGCCAGAGGCGGCCACGTCGTCGAAGTCAATCTGCTCTAGCTCACGCAGACGCTCTAGGCGGGCGTGCACGGTGGAGAAGTTGGTCAGCATACCGCCGAGCCAACGCTGGTTAACGTAGGGCATACCCACGCGCTGAGCCTGCTCGGCTACGGCTTCCTGGGCCTGCTTCTTGGTACCAACGAACAGGATGTTGCCACCGCGAGCCACAGTCTCCTTAACGAAGTCGTAGGCGCGGTTGATTTCCTCAACGCTCTGACGTAGGTCGATGATGTAGATACCGTTGCGCTCGGTGAGGATAAAGCGCTTCATCTTGGGGTTCCAGCGACGGGTCTGGTGTCCGAAGTGGACACCGCTCTCTAGTAGCTGGCGCATGGTCACAACGGCCATGATGGTCCTTTCAATTGTATGCCTGGAGGTTGCCAAGCATACGGCTATCCGGTGGCCTTGCCCGGTTGGCAGGGCCGAGGGTTTTGGTTTATGTAGGTTTGAACAGCATTTAAGCTGATCAGAGGCCTACCCTGGTGCCCGCTGCATGTAGCAGCTAATAGACCGAAGCTACACGCCCGAAAGGACGGGGCGGGCACGCGAAGTCAACTGTAGTGACACAGCTGCACGCGCGAGGTTATCACACTTTGCCCACAACCCGTTCACGGATTTTGAAGGTAATTACTGCAATAAGCGTCATAGTGGCGATAACCACTAGATTACCGCGACCACTTGCTGTGGTGGCTAGCAGCCCAAACACAGCTACCACACCCGCGAGCGCCGCCCAGGACAGCCAGGGCCATAGCGGGGTGCGGATAGCGATAATGCCGAGCTTTTCGAGTTTGTGGTGTAGGCGAATTTGCGAGATAACGATGAACAGCCAGGCCACCAGCAAGATCAGGCCGATAGCGTTGAGCAAGATGCCTAGCAGCTGATCTGGCACGTACCAGTTGAGGGCTACTGACACTAGGGAAAGCAGGATGGAGATCCATACTGCGCGCCTGGGGGTGCGCCCGTAGGTCATGTCTCCAGTGAGTTCTTCTTCTTGGGTGAGGATGGCGGAAGTGTCTTGGTTTACCGTCTCATTTTGGGGGGTTTGTTCACTTTGTCCGCTTTGAGTGCTGGCTTTTTTGCCCAGCAGCCAGGTTGAGCCCATATTGCGGGCGCTTAGTGAATAGGCTAGGCGTGAGGAGGCGTAAACATTGGCTGAGAAGGAGGAGATCAGGGCAATGAATACGATTATCTCCATGATTAGGCCGACGGCGGGCACGCCAGCTATGTTTAGCACTGCCGCTAGTGGGTTGTTTTTCATCTCGGCTGAGTTCCAGGGCAGCAGCAGTACTAGCAGGGCGACGGTGCCGATGTAGAACACCATGATGCGCCACACGACTTGGCGGATGGCGGCGCCCATGGCGGCTTTGGCATCTTCTGCTTCAGCGGCGGCGATGGTGACGATTTCAATGCCACCAAAGGAGGTCACTACTGCCAGTAGGCCTAGCACGATGCCGCCTACGCCGGCGGGAGCGAAGCCGCCTTCACCTAGGAGGTTGTGGCTTAGGGACAGGGTGCGTCCAGGGATGATGTTGAATACTAGGCCTAGACCTACAAGTAGGAATACGGCGATGGCGGCGACTTTAATTCCGGCTAGCCAGGCTTCGATGGTTCCAAATTCGCCGGCGGTGCGTAGGTTTACACCACCGAGCACCACCACAATGGCTAAGGCAATTACCCATTGGGGCACCTGTGGAAACCAGCCAATGAATATGGTTGCGGCACCGGTAATTTCTAGTCCGAGCACCATGATTAGCATGAACCAGTACAGCCACCCCACAGTAAATCCGGCCCAGCGGCCAATACCGGCTTGGGCGTAGGTGGAAAAGGAGCCTGATGAGGGTAGCGCTGAGGCTAGTTCAGCTAGGCAATACATTACAGAAATGGCGATTAGGGCCGCGAGCGCATAGGAAATGAGTACCGCTGGTCCTGCCTGGGAGATGGCAACTCCGGTGCCTAGGAAGAAACCGGCACCGATTGCGCTGCCCAGAGCCATCATGGACAGGTGGCTGTTTTTTAGGTTGCCACGGGGTGCTTTTGCGGGGGTTGTCACCTGAAAATCTTTCCGTTTGCGATGTTGTATATGCACTTTTGGTGTGGGCTTTTTATACCATTTTCGTCACAGGTTGAATATATGGGTCCGTATTTCGGTATTTTCCACAGCCTCCTTACCCTTATTGGCTGCTAACCACAATTATTGTTTAGGTGCGTAACCGTTTTATTACTTCTTGTTTAGTTGTTTGCATTAGTCTATTTGCCCTGGTGGCAAGCTCATTTAGTGGCGTTTATGCATCCGGGGCGCGCCGTCATCAGTGGCCTACCGGGGGCCCGGTGACGGTTTTAGAGCGTTTTTCTCCCCCAGCCCAGCGTTGGCTGGCGGGTCATCGCGGTGTGGATTTGGCTTTGGCTGCTGGTAGCCCGGTAATGGCTAGCTATGAGGGGGTGGTGGCTTTTAGTGGCGTGGTGGCTACTAAGCCGGTGGTTTCTATAGACCATAGTTACCCACCGGGTTTGCGCACTACTTATGAGCCGGTGGTGGGCATAGTTAAGGCTGGTCAGAGCGTTAGGACTGGGCAGGTGATTGGGGTTTTGCAGGCAGGTCACCGCAGCGATGGGCGCGATGCTCTGCATTGGGGGGCGCGTTTTGGGCGCGATCGTTATATTGATCCGCTGTCTTTGTTGCGCCGGCCCCGCATAGTTTTGAAGCCGCTTGCCCGCGCGGGTGAGGTTGCTGCTGGCGGCATTGGCGACGGCGTCGCTCCAGATAGCTTGGCCAGCGAAGCACCCCGCTTGGGCAGCAAGGCCCCCGGACTAGTGAGACAGGCCTGGCCGCCAACGCAGGCAGTTTGGATGCTAAAGCACGGCGCTGGGCCGCCAACGCAGGCGTTGGCTGGCCAGGCAGCCAGTTTTAGGCGCGTGGATGGGCTTGAGCATAGATGGCGCGCAGACGCTCACTGGTCACATGCGTATAGCGCTGGGTGGTGGCCAGTGAGGAGTGACCTAGCAGTTCTTGCACCGTGCGCAGATCTGAGCCGCCTTCAAGCAGGTGTGTGGCGGCGCTGTGGCGCAGGCCGTGAGGGCCCAGCTCAGTGCCGATACGGGCGGAGTTGCGGTGCACAATTTGGCGCACTGCCCGCTCCCCTATGCGCCCGCCGCGCACCCCCAAGAACAGGGCTTGTCCTGAGTAGTCATTAGCCAACTGCCAACGCTGGTTAAACCAGTTTTCTAGAGCCCTAGCTGCCGGCAGCCCGTAGGGCACTACCCGTTCTTTATTGCCTTTACCGAGCACCTTGATAGTGCGCTGTTCACGGTCTAGATCACGCAGATCTAAACCCACTAGTTCAGATACACGCACGGCGGTGGCGTAAAGCAGCTCCAAAATAGCTTTGTCACGAATATCGGTGATGCTTTCGCCTTCAATGTCTTCAACCAGGTGCTTGGCTTGTTCCACACTGAGCACGGCGGGTAGGCGGTTGTCGATTTTGGGGCTGCGCAGGCGTGAAGCCACATCATGGGGCAGGTAGCCTTGCTGGTAAGCCCAGGTGGAGAAGGTACGCACGGCCACGGCCCGGCGTGCCACCGTGGCACGTGAACAGCCATTTGCCAGCATGTGGGCCAGCCAGGCACGTAAATCGTTCAAATCCAAGCTTTTAGCTAACGCAGTTGCCGGCGTATCTGGCTGCATGTCTAGAAAATCCACCAGCGTCTCTAAATCGCCACGATAGGCACGCACAGTGTGTTCAGAGCGGCCTTTAGCTAGCTCCAGCCAGCAACAAAAGGCGTCAATTAACTGCCCGCACGTGATCGCAACCGATTTCATGGCTATCAGCATAGCCAGGGCCTATGTTTAAGCCCGTTTATACGCGCCGCCTAAAGCTTTTACCTTGCCAGCTAATTGCAGCTGCCCTAAAGCCGCCAACACATCGGCGGCATCTAGCCCACTTACCTGCACTAATGAGTCCACACTGGCGCAGGCTCGGCGCGGCAGGCTGTCATAGACGCGGGCGGCAAGCGGATCTAAACCATCTAGCAGGCCTGGCTGTTCAATACGGGCTTTTTCTTGTTTAGCCACTTCAGGGAAAAACTGTCCCAGCGGGGTGAGTAGCTCATAGGCTTCATCGGCGTCGGTTATACACACTGCCCCTTGGCGGATCAGGCGGTGGCAGCCTGCTGAACTAAAACTGGTCACCTGCCCGGGCACAGCCCCCAGCGCTCGCCCCAACTCTAGGGCGTGGTTGGCGGTAGATATGGCCCCTGAACGCCAGCTGGCTTCCACCACCACTGTGGCCGAGCTTAACGCCGCAATCAGGCGGTTTCTGGTTAAAAACCGGTGCCTAGCCGGCGCGCAGCCAGGCGGCACTTCACTGATCAACGCCCCCTGGATGCAGATTTGCCGCAGTAGCTGCTCATTACCTGAAGGGTAAAGGTAGTCCACTCCCCCAGCGCACACACACAGCGTGCCCGTAGCCAGGGCAGCGCGGTGAGCGGCGGCGTCGACCCCATAGGCACCCCCAGAAATGATGCTCACCCCTTTAGAGCCCAAACCACCAGCTAACTCGCTGGCCACCCACTGGCCGTAGTTAGTGCAGGCACGCGAGCCCACCAAAGCTAGGCTCAACTGACGCAACTGGTCTGGGTTACCCCTCCCCCACAGGCAAAACGGTGGCCAAGCCAAATCAGCAAGGCACTTGGGCCAATTAGCGTCACTGGGGGTAATGATCCAGCCCCCTAAAGCATTAATGGCGTGCAGTTCACGGCGAATATCGAGCTTATCTAGGCGCCCTTGCCAACGTTTAGCGCCCTTATAAATGCCTTGGATGGTTTTCGCGTCTAAACTAACCAGGGCCGCGCCGCTGGGCTCACAAACCCAGTCAAGGGCCTTACTTGGCCCCAGCGCCCGTACCAGCTCAATAGCCGCGTTGTCAGTGGGCTCCACTAGGCGCGACCAGGCCGCCCAGGCCAGGTGCGGATCAGCGGTATCAAAAGGCAGCTTAACCATCACAAATCCCCTTACTGCGCAGGCTAATAGCGCTAGCTACATCGGTTTTTGTTAAACGCTCATGTCCTTGCAGATCAGCGATGCTCCAGGCCACACGCAGCACCCGGTCAATGGCCCGTAGCGACAGCCCCGCCCGCATAGCCAGCTCTAGCAGTCCCAAAACCTGCGTATCTAGATCGGCTTGCGGCCCGCGCAGCCAGTGACCAGGAACCTGACTGTTCAGGCTCCAAGGCGTATCAGCTAGGCGACGGCGGCCGTGGGCCCTGGCCTGAGCCACCCGCGCGGCCACCTGGCTACTGGACTCTCCCTGGCCCAGGCCGCGCAGGGCTGAGCTACTAAGGGCCATAACCTCAATTTGGATGTCGATGCGGTCTAGCAGCGGGCCAGATAAACGCTGTAAATAGTTGCGTCTGCGCAGCGAAGAGCAGGTGCATTTATCCCCTTTAGCGCTGGCTTTACCGCAAGGACACGGGTTAGCGGCCAGCACCAGCTGAAATTTAGCCGGATAGGTGGCCCGCCCGCGAGCGCGGTCGATGGTGATGGTGCCCGACTCTAGCGGCTGGCGCAGACAGTCGAGCACTGAGGGGGCAAATTCTGGAGCCTCATCTAGTAGCAGCACCCCGCAGTGAGCTAGTGAAATATCCCCCGGCCGGGCCAGCCCTGAGCCTCCCCCCACAATGGCTGCGCGGGTGGCGCTATGGTGTGGACTGCGCAGTGGGGGCCGGCGCAGCAGGCCTTTTTTGGCTTCCAGTGTGCCCGCCAGGGAGTGTACGGAGGTGACGGTGACTGCGTCGGCGTCGTTTAGATCCGGCAAAATTCCTGGCAGGCGCTGGGCCAGCATGGTTTTACCGGCGCCGGGTGGGCCTATCATCAGCAGGTGGTGCCCGCCGGCGGCGGCTACTTCCAGCGCGTAGCGGGCTTCGCTTTGGCCCACCACCTGGCTTAAATCCAGCTCACTGGCCTGGCTGGCCTGGATTGGCGCGGATGGGGCTGGGCTAGTTTGGTTGACTTTGCGTCCCCGGGGCAGGGCCACCTGGTGGTTGCCGTAGTAGCGCAGCACCTGGGCTAAATTACTGGCCCCAATCACCTGCGCGGCGGGCACCAAGCGCGCTTCATCAGCGCATTGGGTGGGCACAATCACCGTGTTGTAGCCGGCAGCAACTGCCGCGTTAACTGCCGGCAGCACCCCACGCACGGGCCGCAAAAAGCCGTCCAGGCTCAGCTCCCCGATATGCACTACGCCGCGCGCAAGAGCTGGGTTTATGTAGCCGCCGGCGCTTAGCAGGGCCACAGCCAGCGCCAGGTCAAAGCCGGTGCCGGTTTTAGGGATGTCAGCTGGGGAAAGGTTTACGGTTACGCGCCGCTCGGCCCAACTAATGCCGACGGCGTTAATGGCTGCCCGCACCCGCTCGCGGGCTTCTTTAATAGCTGTGTCAGCTAGCCCCACCAACACAAACGCGGGCAAGCCGTTGGCACAGTGGGCTTCTACCTCAATGATGGAGCCGGCTAGGCCGTTTAAGGCCACGGCTAGGGTGGTGGCGCTACTCATTGCTCTACCGCCCGGTGGTGGCGTAGTTGGGCGACGTCGCCAATTAGCAGGGAGATTACATCCACCCTAGGTGGGGGCCAGGAGCCGGGATGCTCTCTAAACCAGGCGGCCACCAACAGGCGCAGTTGGTGTAGCTTGGCGTGGGTGACTGCCTCAGCGGGCCAGCCGTAGCGGGTGGAGCTGCGGGTTTTAACCTCCACAAACACCAGGGACGCACTAGCCGCCCCGCGCGGCTCGATTGCTACCAGGTCAATCTCGCCGCGTAGGCCTTGGGCGTGGGGACGCCAGTTATGTTCAAGCTCAATCCAGCCCTGATCAGCCAGGTAACGGCTGGCTATGGCTTCACCGCGTTTACCTAAATCTTGCGGGCTTTGTTTTGCGGCCACCTCGACCACCTCCTGCCTCCATGATGAGGGCAGGTACAAGCCTGGCGTTTAAGGCCTGTGGCTAAGTGCTAGGGGGCTAAAAAGTTTTCCACCTGTGCAAAAATTGGCAAGCTTGAGGCAGGCTGGCGCCGCCTAGGGCCTGGCTGCTTTAAGGCCCTAGTGCTTTGGCGGCGTCTTAGAGCCCCACGTCGGGTAGATCTAAGGCTTTTACGAGTGGGTTTAGCCGCACCCACCGCACTGCCAGCTGCGTGATCACTTTGGCGTCGTCGTTATCCATACTGCGTGCCTTTAGGGAGGCAACCGCCTCCTTGGCGCGGGCTAAATCAGCAGGGGCCAGGGCTTGGCCAGATGCCACAATGGTCAGGTACTGCCTAAGCAGGGCCGTGAAGCTGCGTCTCCAGTTGACGCCACCATTGTTGTAGATTTCGTAGCCCACCTTGCCGGCAATGCGGATAACTTCACCTTGAACCGTCTCGCATTGGCCACTAGTGGGCACCAGCAATTGCCACAGCTGATCAAACTGTTCAAACACATCCTCGTTTGCATCCAGCGTTAGCTGCTCGCCCGGCTTAGGGGCCCGCCTAGCTTGCTGCATCTGCACCCCGAAAAGTTCGCACAGCTGCGCAAACGCATCTGAAATGGCAGCGAATTCGGCTGGCGAAATATGGTCATGACCGTGGCTGATAAATGTGCAGCGCTGCCGGTCCATCTCCTCTAGCGCCACAGATATGCGCTCATCTACCGGCGCGCCGTGAGAAAGCAGCAGCTGCATAACTTCCAGCGCTCGCACAGAGTCTACAAATGAGCGATGGCGCAGCGTATAGCCGGTGAGTGTGGCTTTACCGTAAACCTGTGAATCAGCAACCACTCGCGGGTTAGCTCCCCAGGCAATCATTTTTTCCACGTCGCTAGCCCGCTTGTATTCAACCACCTCAAACAGCGGGGTTTGATCATCTGAGCTGCTGCGGGCGTTGATATCACCGCCGCGTTCAATCAGGTAAGGGATCTGCTCAAGGCGCGAATACCATACGCGCGAATGGATAGGCGTGCGCCCATAGTGGTCACGTGAGTTGATGTCTTCACCGCGCTCTAACAGAAAATCAGTGATCTGCTTAGAGGCCGGAAAATGCATCAACCGCAGCTCAAAAGCGCTGCTACGCAGGTAGGCCCCAATCTCGCAGCGCTGCACTGCCCGCGCCAGCGCCTCAACGTCACCTGAGTCAATGATTTGTTTAATATCGGCAGGCAGGGTCTTACGCAGGCGCATGCGCTGCTCTCCTCTCTGAGATTTAACGTGCCCTGTCAAAGCCAGGCTGGGGTTTAAACCTGGCTGGGCGGCATTTCAATTTCGGGTTTGTTTAGCTCTTCAACGTTTACATCCTTGAAGGTAACTACCCGCACCCGCTTAACAAAACGTGAAGGGCGGTAAATATCCCACACCCACACGTCATCCATGACTACCTCAAAATAGATGTCGCCGGCGGCGCTTTGATGCATCTGGACATCTGCGTAATTAGCCAGATAAAAACGCCGCTCAGTTTCCACTACGAAATTAAACAGGCCCACCACATCACGGTATTCGTGGTAGAGCTCTAACTGCTGCTCGTTTTCGTAGGCTTCGATATCGTAGGCACTCACCTTTACATAATGCCTTGAATTAACAGTTTTCGCTTAGTTTTCGCCCGTGGCGAGGCGCTGGCGATATTGGTCAAGTCCGGGCAGGTGCCAGCTACGGCGATGGTGCTCGCTAGCGCCCAAAGTAGCGATAGCTTCACGGTGGGCCGGTGCCGCGTAGCCTTTATTGGAGGCCCAGCCGTAACCGGGGTCTGGCAGGGCGGCCATTAAGCTGTCACGCTCCACCTTGGCTAGCACCGACGCCGCAGCCACCACTGCGCAGCTAGCGTCAGCTTTAACTTGCATTGTTACCGGCGCCAGCTCACCTGAAATTGCCATTAAATCTGCCATTTCAGCGTCAGCCAAAGAAAGAAATAAGTCAGCGCTACTAAGCCAGTTATCGCGGCCATCTAAAATAATGGCGTCTGGGTGGTGGCCCCGCTTGGCTAGCTGGGCTAGGGCCCGAAAACCAGCCAGGCGCAGCGCCCCCACAATCCCAAAACGGTCAACCTCACTGGGGCTGGCGTGGGCTACTTGGCTGTCAACCAGCCACTGTTTAACCGGCTCCACCAGGTTTTGGCGGCGGGTGGGGCTAAGCAGTTTAGAGTCTTTTAGGCCGCTGGGGAAAGCATCGCTGGTTGAGTTATCAACCAGGGCTACCCCCACAGTGGCTGGGCCGGCTAAAGCTCCACGCCCCACCTCATCCATACCGGCCACCAGTGGGCAGGTGGCTAGCAGGGATTTTTCAAGTACGCGGGTAGGTACCTGGCTCACTGGCCGCTGTCTTCTTCGCTCTGACTAGAGTCAGACCCACTGCTGTCGCTGCCCTGGCTACCATCACTGCTCTCGCCTTGGTGACCCTGGTCAGGCTCAGTTGACTCAATGTCAGTGGGGCTGGGAGTGTACGGGGCTGGGTCTTTAGGGACGCGGTTGGTAGAAATCGGGTTCAATGTGGAGTTAGGCAGGCTGGTGGGGGTGGATTTAGCGCTGGGTACAGTGTTAAAGACACCCTTAGAGTCAACTGAGCTCCAGTGGCTTAGCGGCCAAACCACCATGCGGGTTTTGCCCACAATGTTTTTAATCGGCACCAGGCCGTGGTGAGCGTCGCTTTGGTGCATACGTGAGTCGGCAGAGTTGTTGCGGTTATCGCCCATAACCCACACGTAACCGGCCGGCACGGTGATATCAAAAGCCATATCTGAAGAGTGCACGCCTTTAGCCAGGTAGGTTTCGTTAACCTTAACCCCGTTAATAGTCATGGGGCCGGAGCCATCAGCCACAATGTGGTCTCCGGGCACACCAATAACGCGCTTAATTAGGTGCTTGCCGGAATTTTTTGGCAGCAGGTGCACATATTCCAGGGCGGTTACGGCTGCGCCTTTAACGCCGCTGCGCTGCAGCTGAGGCAGCCAATTGTCGGGGTCTTCAAAAACCACCACGTCTCCGCGCTTTACATCTTCACGGTCCCAGACGCTAACAATGATGCGGTCTCCCGTCATCAAAGTGCGCTCCATGGAGGCTGAGGGGATAGAGAAGTTTTGCACGATAAAGGTCTTGATCAGCGCCACCACGGCGATGATCACCACCATGACTATCACGCTGCTGATATTGCGCCTGATAAATCCCTGCCGGGGAGCTTTATCTGAGTGTCGTTTTGGTGCAACAGTTTCAGACTGCGGCGAGTCCATCACATCACGGTCAAAATCAGTTTCAGAATTAGCCAAGACCCTTACCTTCCTTAAAGCTCGTAGTGGGAGCTTAAACCTTGGGCTAGCCAAGCACCCTAAGGATACGGCACTTAGCTTAAAAACAAGGCAGCGCCTGGAACTAGTGTGTTCCAAGCGCTACCTCAAGAGCGATTAAGCTTTAGGCCTCACGACGCTCGCGAATCTTGGCAGCCTTACCACGCAGCTTACGTACGTAGTACAGCTTGGCGCGACGTACGTCACCGCGGGTGACTACCTCTACCTTCTCAACCGTGGGGGTGTGTAGCGGGAAAGTACGCTCAACGCCAACACCGAAGGAAATCTTGCGCACGGTGTAGGTGGCGCCCAGGGTGGAGCCACCGTTACGGGCGATTACTACGCCCTGGAAAACCTGTACACGAGAGCGGTTACCTTCGATAACCTTCACGTGCACCTTGATGGTGTCACCGGCGCGGAAAGCCGGGATGTCTTCGCGCAGTGAGGCGGCGTTAATCTGATCGATGAGGTTGGTCATCTATTTACTCCAACGTCCATGCCGCTGGTCAAGAACGTTTGTCACGGCACCTGCTTGGGTGCGTTACGGACATTGTCTATACCCAATATGAACCAAACCCCCAGCGGCAGGATAAGTTCTAGGCAGACAACCCTTTAAGGTTACTACAAGCTGGCCACCATAACTACGTCTCGGCAGGTAGCGCTGCCCACTTTAAAGCTGCGTTTGCCGGCGTTTTTAAAGCCGTAGCGTTTATATAGTTTTTGGGCGCGGCGGTTGGTTTCATGCGTGGCTAGCCACATGGTTTTAACGCCCCAGTTGGCGGCGGCTTTTTTAGCTTGGCCCATAAGGGCGCCGGCTATTCCGCCTCCACGCACGCTGGGCAGTAGATACAGTTTGCACACGTAGCCCAGTTCGGCTTGGCTGTAGCGCTCTAGGCAGCGTGGGCGCGGGTCAGTTACTAGCTCATTGGCCCCGTCGGGTAGGTCGCGTTCTACTAGCACGTATCCCAACAGCTGCCCGCTAGCTACGCGCTCGGCCACAACCAGGGCGGCGTCGTCGCTATTTACCCAGCTAGCCACCTGCTCAGGGGTGAAGGTGGCATCCATGAAGGCTTGCACGTCGTCATCGCTAAGGAAGGCGGGGCAGGCGTCAGGGAAAGTGGCCCGACCCAGCTGCACTAGGGCCTCAATTTCTTCGCCGCGCGCCGGGCGTAGCTTAATGCGCTCAAAGTGCTCGCCGTCTAGCGCCGCCCATCCCAGCTGGGCTAGCAGGGCACGGTCGGCGCGGTCCAGGGTGGCGGGGTTTAGGCGCGCAATCATGTCTGGGCGCCTGGTTGCGGTGCGGGTAAGGGCCTGGTCTCGACGACGCCGGGCTATGAGTTTGTGGTTGCCGCCTAGTAGGTCTGGGTCTAGCTCTAACCCCCGCCAACTGACTGGGCGGGTATAGACCGGGTATTCCAGCAGGCCACTGGCTGCATGGGATTCTTCTACCAGCGAGGTGGGGTTACCGATGACGCCGGGAATTAGGCGGGCAATGGCTTCAACCATCACTAGGGTGGCTACTTCCCCACCGTTTAGTACGTAGTCGCCAATGGATAGCTCACGCACCTGGTAGCCGGCGCTTTGGTAATGCTCGGCTACGCGCGCATCGATGCCTTCATAGCGCCCGCAGGCGAAAACTAGCTGGTCGGCGTCGGCTAATTCTTCGGCCACACGCTGAGTAAAGACCTGGCCTGAGGGGGTGGGAATAACCAGCACGCGGCGGTGCAAGGGGCCTTGGGGGGCGGTTTCAGCCGCTGCAGCCAGGGGCGACGGCGCTGCTAGAGGATCTGGCGCGGGCACAGCAGGCACGCTTTGTGCATCCGCAAGGTACGTGGGCTCAGCGACTGGCACGGCCGTTAGCGGCAAGGCCAGTACCTGATCTAAAGCTTTACCCCACACGTCAGGGCGCATCACCATACCGGCGCCGCCTCCGGCAGGCGTGTCATCAACCGTGTTGTGGCGGTCCTGGGTCCAATCGCGCAGGTCATGGATGCCCAACTGGAGCTTTCCGGCGTCGATAGCTTTACCAATTAGGGATAAATCCAGCGCCCGCAGGTAGTCGGGAAAAATGGTGACTACATCAATACGCATCAGCGTGCGTCCTCCGCCTGGCCCAGGCCCGGGAACAGGCCACCGGGCGGGTTGATTACAACCACCTGCGCCTCAACATCAATTTCGGTGACAATCGCTTCCACAAAGGGAACCTCAATGCGCTGGTCATCCTCGGTGAGCACCACCAGGCGGTCTTGGGCAATACCGGGAATCAAATCCACTACTTCACCAAGCACCTCGCCGGGCTCAGTTTGAGCCTCCAGACCGATCAGCTCGTGGGCGTACCAGCCTTCTTCGTCGCTTTCTTCATCATCGTCGGTTTCCACCACCAGCATGGTGCCGCGTAGCTGCTCAGCGCGGGTGCGGTCGTTAACCTCAGCGAATTTAGCGAAATAGTAGCGCCCGTCGTAGCGTAGACGCTCCACGGTTAGGGGGCCGTTGGCCGCCGGACGGGTGGGTAGGGCGTTACCTACCGCGAGGCGCCCCTGGGGGTCAGAGGTGCGGATCTCTAGACGCACCTCGCCCTTAAGGGCATGTGCCGGTCCGATAACTGCTACGTTAAGCTCCACGTTTTTCCTTAAAAGAATTGGGAATTGCTACATACACAAAACCCGGCTCCTTAACTTAAGGTAGCCGGGTTAGGTGCTAATGCCTAGTTAGCGGCGGTCAGTGTCAACTACGTCCACACGAACCGGACCATTGGCCAGGGCCGATACCACCGTGCGCAAAGCACGGGCGGTGCGACCTGAACGGCCAATGACTCGCCCCAGATCCTCGGGGTTCACACGCACTTCCAGCAGCTCGCCGCGACGCAGCGAACGGGAATTGACGGTGACATCGTCAGGGTTATCGACAATGCCGCGAACCAGGTGTTCTAGGGCATCAGCTAGCATCTCAGGCCTCCTCAGAGGCCTGTTCGGATTCTTCAGCAGCCTTCTGCTCGGCGGCCTTGGCCGAAGCCTCAGCCTTAAGCTTCTCGGCGCGGTCAGCAGCCTCAGCAACTGCCTGAGCAGCGGCATCGGCGTTAACTTCCTTGACCTTCAGGCTACCCTCGGCACCCTTTAGGCCCTTGAAGGCCTGCCAGTCACCGGTGATCTTAAGCAGGTTGTGCACGGTGTTGGAAGGCTGGGCACCAACACCTAGCCAGTACTTAGCGCGCTCGCCGTCGATCTTAATCAGTGAAGGCTCCTGCATGGGGTCGTAGATACCGATCTCTTCGATAACACGACCGTCGCGACGCTTGCGGCTGTCTAGGACAACCACGCGGTAGAACGGCGCGAACTTCTTACCCATGCGCTTTAGGCGGATCTTTACTGCCACAGTTATGAACTCCAGTTCAAAGTAGATTTGGTCTATGCCCTTCCCCGGTGGGGTTAAGCAACGGTTTCAGGCACACACCTGGACGCGACCGCACCCGAGAGAGGGGTCGTGTACGGTCGAGTACAACTGGTTATTTTGCCAGAAACCCGTATTTAAGCCAATTAACCTGCGCCACCAGCCCGCTGCGATTTACCGCACACGCCCTTTAGGCAGTGGCGCGCCCCAGCCCGCGACGACGCCGCCGCCCCGCTATCTGCCAAGCGCCACTTGGATCGGTGGTTGCGCCCCTACCTAGCAGCCGCTTTTAACGCAACCAGGCGCCGTCGTCGCCAAAAAAGCAGCAAAACCCGCAAGCCGACCCCCATGACAAATGTCAGCCCAAGCCGGTGACAAGGCACCTTAGTAGCCCCCACCCTCGGCGGGCATTATGGATACATGAGCACTTACGCAGATCAGGGCGCTAACGCCAGCGCCACGCACGCCCTTGAGGTAAAGCAGGTAACTAAATACTTTGGCAACGTACACGCGGTTGACGGCGTAAGCCTAGAAATCCCCACCGGCCAGGTAGTGGCCCTGCTGGGAGAAAACGGCGCCGGCAAAACCACCCTGCTAGACATGGTGCTGGGCCTAAGCCAGCCCACCAGCGGCACCATCAAGGTGCTAGGCACCAGCGTGCAAGAGGCCGCCAAAAACGCAAAAATCAGTGCCGTGCTACAAACCAGCGCTCTGCTAGGTGACGTTGACGTACAAAGCAACATTGAAATGATCGCGACCCTTAACCAGCTAGGTCGCCGCGAAGTCATGCAGGTCATGGACCGCGTAAACCTAACAGAGCTGCGCAAACGTAAGGTAGTTAAGCTCTCGGGCGGTGAGCGCCAGCGCGTGAAGCTAGCTATTGCCCTGGTGGCAGCGCCGCAGCTGCTGATTTTAGATGAGCCCACCACCGGCATGGACCCGCTGTCACGTAAAGACTTTTGGGACACCATGCGCGCCCAAACCAGCACCGGCCGCACCCTGATTTTCGCCACCCACTTCCTGCAAGAAGCCGCAGACTTCGCAGACCGCATCATCATCATGAACCACGGCAAGATCGTGGCCGACGGTTCACTAGCTGACCTGCAGGCCATGGCCAGCGATAACGTGGTCACCATTACCTGGCCGGGCACATTAGAGCAGGCCAAGCAGGCCCTGAGCAGCTACGACGAAGCAATTTCCGCCCTGGAGCTGACCGGCGCGGTGCTAAACGTGCACACCAAGGCCTCCGACAGCGTTGCCCGCACCCTACTGGATCAGCGCGGCGCCAAGGACCTGCGTATCAGCGCCTCCACCCTTGACGACGTATTTGCCGCCCTGATCGCCTAAATCTTTCTAAATCTTTTTGAATTTTTACAGGAGCTTGAAATGATTAACCCCCGCTACATTGCTTTAGTTGCTAAACAGCGTCTAACTGACACCAGTTTCTACTTCTTTACGCTGTTTTTACCCCTAGGTATGTACATCTTCTTCGGCGCCGCCCAGTCATGGTCTGAGGCAAGGGCAGGGCACGGCAATGTGGCGGCCTGGATCATGGCTTCCATGTCGGTTTACTCCGCGATTACCTGCGCCACTTCCAGCGCCAGCGAGATCAGCGTGGAACTATCAAACGGTTGGGGGCGCCAAGTGGCCCTAACCCGTGGGGGCCTGAGCAGCTACCTGTTTACAAAACTACTGGTTACCGCAGTTATTTCGGTGGTGCCCGTAGCCGTTATCTTCACCGCCGGGGCACTGACCACCGCCGTAATTGACACCCCTGGACGCTGGGCGGCCGCTTTTGCCCTGTGCTGCCTGGGCGGCATCCCCTTCACCCTCTACGGCATTATGTCTGCAACCTGGCTGGGGGCACGCAACTCTGCAAGCATTTCTGGCGCAGTGTTATCACTACTGGCTTTTATGGGTGGCCTGTTCCTGCCCCTGTCTGATGGCTTAATGAAGGTAGCCCGCTTCACCCCCGTCTATGGTGTGGCCAACCTGGTGCGCTACCCCATTCAGGGCAGCTATGTAATTACCACCTCCGGTATCCACCACGAGCAGCTGTGGATGCAGATTGTTAACGTAGTGGCCTGGACGCTTATCTTCGCGGTGCTTTGCTACGTTGGTCGCAACCGCTCTACCAGCCGTAAGTGAAAGGTAGTCATGTTTAACCGCAAGCCAGCCGCTCAGGGCCGCAGACTTAACTGGTATGCCATTGTTTGGCTAGTAATCTTGCTGCAACCAGTATCAATGCTCTGGCGTCAGAGCGGCTCGCTGGCGTTAAAACTACTTGCTACTTTTTCCACCCTAGTTTTTTGTGGCTTCTACATTGAGCTAACCCGCTTTAAAACCGACAGACAAATTGGCAGCGGCGAAAACCGCTGGCGGGCACTAGCCAAAGTGGCGCTTATGCTTTTGCCCTGGGTGGCTTTGGCTATGCCAGTGATGAAATGGATGACACCATTCTTCCTACCTTTCGTAGTTTCGGCCACCATCTTCACCACTCCCCTGCGTTTTGGTTTAACCGTAGCTGCACTTGAATGCGCAGCCGTCTGCCTGGGCGCTGGCATCTGGGATAAAGCCCTGCTAAGTAACGGCAGTATTTGGGGCAGCACCCTGTCAGCTTTCTTTGTGATGCTAATTAGGGTTTTGACTGAACGGCAATATCTCGACAATGAACGCAACCGCCGTGAAGCCGCCTTGCTGCAGCGTGAAGCCATCAGCCGCGACGTACACGACCTACTAGGTCACTCTTTAACTGTGCTGACCCTTAAAGCCGAGGTAGCCAGGCGCCTGGTGGAGGTTAAACCTGAGGCCGCCGCCAAAGAACTAGATGAAATCATTGAACTATCGCGCACCGCCTTAGCTGATGTACGCGCCACCGTCACCCGCCTGCGCACCCCGGATCTGGCCAGCCAGTTGGCCACCAGCGTGACCGCGTTTAAAGCCGCCGAAATTGAATTCACGGTTGAGGGCCAGGTGGAGCAGGTGCCCGAGCCTCAGCGTGAGATCCTGGCTTGGGCGCTGCGTGAAGCCACCACCAATATTTTGCGTCACGCCCAGGCCAAGCAGGTAAAGCTCGTTTTGCGTGAAGGTTACCTTTCTATCAGCGACGACGGCGTTGGCTTTAGCGGCGCACAGTTCGGTAACGGCCTGAGCGGGCTGCGCTCGCGGATCGAAGCTGAGGGCGGTAAATTCACTGTTATCGTCCCCGCCACTGGCGGCACTAGTTTGGAGATTGAACTGCCATGACTATTAACGTGCTTTTAGCTGATGACCAGGCTTTAGTGCGTGGAGCTTTAGCCACTTTGTTGGGTTTGGAACCTGACATTGAGGTGGTGGCTCAGGTGGGTACTGGTCGCCAGGTGGTGGAGGCGGTGCGTGCTAGCGGCGCTGATGTGGCGCTACTTGATATTGATATGCCCGACGGCGATGGGCTCAGTGCCGCTGCCGCCATCCGTGAAGCGCGCCTGGATTGCCGCTGCCTGATTGTGACTACTTTTGGGCGCCCCGGTTACCTTTCGCGCGCTATGGAAGCTGGGGCCAGTGGTTTCATTGTTAAAGACACTCCCCCACAGCAGCTAGCTGACGCGGTACGTAAAGTTCATGCAGGTTTGCGAGTAATTGACCCATCCCTCGCGCAAGAATCAGTGTTTTTAGGGCCTAACCCGTTAACTGAGCGCGAGCAGGAAACTTTACGTGAGGCCTTAACCGGCTCGGGAGTTAGTGAGATTGCTAAGCAACTGCATTTAAGTGAAGGCACTGTGCGCAACTACCTCTCCAGCGCGATCGGTAAAACCAATTCGCGTAACCGCACTGAGGCTGCGCGCGTAGCTGAAACTAATGGCTGGCTTTAAACCGGCCAGCCGTAGTTTTGCTTAGATGCTTGCTAAACGCTAGAGCGCTTTAGAAACGCACTGATTGTCTTTAGCTGCGCACTGGCTGCTCAGGGATTTGGGTGTCGCCTGCGCCAGACAGGTTAACTGCCAGCGGGTTTAGCAGGTACTGCAGGTTTTCAGCTGGGTTTGCCCCATAGGTGACGCTGCCCAGCCAGTGGGCTTCCAAACCTAGAAACTCACGCACACTAACCGTGGCTAGACGCATGATTTCACTGTCGCTAATCCCAGCGCGGCGCCAAGCCAGCAGTTCACGCGGCAGGCTGTTGTGGGGCAAGCTACCGCCAGCGTCAGAGCCCGGCAACAGACGCACCCCCGCCTCATACATGGCGGCCACCTGCTGCTCATGGCCTGCGTGCAAGGCCGTAATCGTGGCGGCGTAGCGCGGATATTTATCTCCCGCCTGGGCGGCAAACTCGGGGAACTTATCAACCTGTAGGAAGGTTGGGGTCACCGCAATTGCGCGGGCGGCCATTTCTTGAATCTGATCGCTGTCAGCGCCGGTGGCGTGCTCAAAACAATCCACCCCTGCCTCAATCCAGGGATTCAAGGTAGCGTGCGCGAAAGTGTGCACGGTTATACGCGCCCCATTTTCGTGGGCGGCAGCGACGGCGTCGGCAACTAGGGCCTCATCCCAAAGCGGGGTGATGTCGGCGTCGGCCCCCAAAGAGCGGTCAATCCAGTCCCCCACAACCTTGACCCAGCCATCCCCGGCGCGGGCCTGGGTGGCCACGGCCTCAGGTAGATCCTGGGGACGCTCAAGTTCCAAAGCAAAGCCGCGCAGGTAACGCTTAGGGCGGGCAATGTGACGTCCGGCGCGCACCAGGCGCGGCACTAAAGCCCCCGCTTCACGCTGAGCATCTAGCCAGTGGGTGTCGGTTGGGGCGCCGCAGTCGCGCACCCCTAAAATACCGGCGCTAACCGCACTGGCCGCCTGGGCCAAAGTGGTTTGGCGGTCAGTGGCGCCCTGAGGTCCCAGCCCCAGGTGACAGTGCACATCTACCAGGCCACCATCTAGGTCATAGCCGGTTTGCGCAAGCTCAATGCCGTCTAAATCCACCGCGCTTAGCTGGCTGGGCTTAGCGCCACCAGCAAGCACCTGGTCAATACCGCTGTTGCGTAGGGCTTGGCGCATCGAGTCTTCAATGTCACCTGGGCGCATTTACTACAGCCCCAAACGACGACGTAGGTCTTCAGGCAGTCCCGCCATGGCGGAGTCCACATCCATCGGCTGACTGGGAACCTGGGGCTGAGCCACCCCAAAAGCACTGCCGGCGGCAGGGGCCTGGGCTTTGGCGGCTTCACGCGCGGCTACCGCGCCCTGCTGCATCAAGCTGCCTTTCTTCTTGCCCTTCTTGCCCTTCTTGTTCTTGGACTTGGCAGGCTGACGTCCCTTGGAGTGCTTACCCATGCCAGGCAGCGAACCCATACCGGGCATGGCGCCGGGGCCAGCACCCAGGCCGCCACCACGAGTCATGGCCTCCATCATGGTCTTCATCTTCTCGAACTGCTGCACAAACTGGTTGACTTCAGCAGTGCTGGTACCTGAACCGCGCGCAATACGCTCGCGGCGAGAACCATTGAGAATGCTCAGATCAGCGCGCTCACCGGGAGTCATAGAGCGGGCAATGGCCTCAATACGGTCAATTTGGCGCTCATCGAAGTTATCGATCAGCTCCCGGTACTGGTTCATGCCGGGCATCATGCCCAGCAGCTTCTTCATAGAGCCCAGCTTGCGCATCTGCTGCATCTGCGCCAGGAAGTCGTCAACAGTGAAAGTGCCTGTGGCCATCTTCTGGGCGGCCTTTTGGGCTTCTTCCTCGTCAAAAGCCTTCTGGGCCTGCTCGATCAGGGTGAGCAGGTCACCCATATCCAAAATGCGCGAGGCCATACGGTCTGCGTGGAAACGCTCAAAGTCGTCCAGGCCCTCACCGGTGGAGGCGAACAACACGGGCGCGCCGGTAACCCCACGTACAGATAGGGCCGCACCACCGCGCGCGTCGCCGTCGAGCTTAGAAAGCACCACGCCGGTAAAGCCCACCCCGTCGCGGAAAGCAACTGAGGTATTAACCGCGTCCTGACCAACCATGGCGTCTAGGACGAACAGGATCTCATTGGGCTTAATAGCGTCACGGATCGCTACCGCCTGAGCCATCATTTCCTGGTCAATACCCAGGCGACCGGCGGTGTCAACAATCACCACGTCGTAGCCCTTAGTGCGGGCCTGAGCCACACCGGAGCTAGCTACCTGCACCGGGTCACCAATGCCGTTGCCCGGCTCAGGGGCCCACACGTCCACGCCGGCACGTTCGGCGACGACGCTCAGCTGGGTTACCGCGTTGGGGCGCTGCAAGTCCGCAGCCACCAACAGGGCCCGCTTGCCTTCACTGGCCAGCCACTTACCTAGCTTTCCAGCCAGGGTGGTTTTACCGGCACCTTGCAAACCGGCCAGCATGATGATGGTGGGGCCACTGCTAGCCCAGTTCAGTTCACGGCTTTGGCCACCAAGAACCTCAACCAGCTCGTCGTTAACGATCTTAACTACCTGCTGGCCAGGGTTTAGGGCCTTAGAGCGGGCCACATCCTTAGCCTTTTCACGCACCTGGGCAGTGAAAGAGCGCACCACCGGCAGGGCGACGTCGGCTTCTAGGAGGGCTCGACGAATCTCACTGACTGTGGAGTCAATATCCGCTTCGCTTAGGCGGCCTTTACCGCGTAGCTGGTTAAAAGATGCACTAAGGCGGTCAGAGAGATTACCGAACACTTGGTTAGCTTTCCGTGTTGAAACAAAATGGCTGGCAACAGTCTAGCGCCTTGGGACGCTAATCAGCGTGTTAGCGCTTTTGGTATAGGCCCTTGGACTGGTAGACGGGGTCATTGGTGACGCGCACACCCAGGGAGCGGAAAATACCCTCATCTACCGACCCCAGGATCACTGAGGTGTGTACCTCGCAGCCGCGCAGCTTTTCTAGCTGCTCTAGGGCCAGCTGGGCAGTGGGGTTCATCTGGGCGCTTACCGACAGGGCAATTAGCACCTCATCGGTGTGTAAGCGCGGGTTGCGGCTACCCAAATGGGTGGTTTTAAGGGTTTGAATGGAGGCAATGGTGGCTTCGTTTAGCAGCTTAACCTCAGAGTCAATACCGGCTAGGTGCTTAAGCGCGTTAAGCAGCACCGCTGAGGAGGAGCCCAGTAGCGCAGTGGTTTTACCCAGCTCAATGGTGCCGTCAGGCAGTTCCAGGGCGGCGGCAGGGGCGCCGGTTTTTTCAGCTAGCTTCCGGGCGGGGGCTACCACCTTGCGGTCTAGCTCGTTTACACCCACCCCAGCCATCAGCAAAGCGATCTTGTTGGACTGTACCGGCTCACTTTGGTCTTTGCGTTCTTGCACCAGGGCTTTGAAGTAGCGGCGAATAATTTCCTGTTTGGAGGCTTCACGACAGGCTTCGTCGTCGCTAATGCAGTAGCCAGCCATGTTTACACCCATGTCAGTGGGTGACTTGTAGGGGCTGGCACCCAAGATTTTTCCAAATAGGCGGCTTAGTACCGGGAAAATTTCGACGTCGCGGTTGTAGTTGACGGTTTGCACCCCGTAAGCAGCCAGGTGGAAGGGGTCAATCATGTTGACGTCGTCAAGGTCGGCGGTGGCCGCCTCATAGGCCACGTTAACCGGGTGGTCTAGGGGTAGATTCCAGATCGGGAAGGTTTCAAACTTGGCGTAGCCTGAGCGCAAGCCGCGCTGGTGGTCTTGGTAAAGCTGGGATAGGCAGGTGGCCATCTTGCCTGAGCCTGGCCCGGGGGCGGTGACTACCACCAGGTCACGGGTGGTTTCAATGTACTGGTTTCGGCCGTAGCCCTGCTCAGAAACGATTAGCTCCACATTGTGGGGGTAGCCGGGGATGGCGTAGTGCTCAAATACGTTTACGCCTAGTTTTTCTAGCTTGTTTTTGAAAGCTAAAGCCTGCTGGTTTTGCTCGCTCATGCGGGTGATAACCACTGAGCCCACATACAGCCCGTAGGAGCGGAAAGCGTCAATGTGGCGCAGGACGTCGTCTTCGTAGGAGATCCCAAAGTCGGCGCGCATCTTGTGACGCTGGAAGTCTTGGGCGTTCACCGCCACCACGATCTCTACCTCATCTTTGAGGCACTCAAGCATGACGATTTTGTTATCCGGGGTAAAACCAGGCAGTACGCGCGAGGCGTGTAGGTCATCTACTAGCTTGCCGCCGAACTCTAGGTAGAGCTTGCCGTCAAACTGGGAGCGGCGTTGGGCGATGTGCTCGGACTGTAGCTTTAGATATTTATCGTGATCAAAGCCGATTTTATCCACAGTTAGCTCCCAGATTTAGGTGATGCGGTGCAAGAGAGGGATTGGAAAAACAAGCCAATTCTATTAGCTCTAAGTTTTAAGTAAAAGCTTGGCAGGCCCGGGTTTACCCAGACCTGCCATAACTTTGGAACCTAGCTTGGTTAGAAGCTAGTGAGGCTCACATGGAGCCCATGACATACAGCACGGAGAACACCACGTTAAGGGTCACAACCACGCCGCCAGCGATTACGGCGTACTTGGCGTACTTGGCGGCCTCGACGTCACCAACAGACTTGGCCTTATTCAGGACCATGATGCCCATGATTAGGCCAACGATTGCCAAGATACCGAAGAGCAGGCCACCAATGGATAGGCCCAGCGCTACCGTGCCACGCTGCTTTAGCTTCGGGTCAGCCGGGGGCTGGTAACCATAGCCGCCGTAGTTCATGTCACCGGAGTAACCGGAGTCAGTCATTTTTCCTCCTAAGGCTTGCAAAGCCTAGCGAACAAGTAAAAGAGGGCAGTGCCCCTCTGAGGGTGAGCCTACCATCCTAGAAGCTGGGAAGTGACGCCGTCAGCCAATAAACGACCTGACAGTGTCAAGACAATCCTTCCTGCCAGGGCTTGGCGCGGCTCTATCAGGCCGGTAGCAATCAGCTTAGCCACCACTTGAGATAGGCCCGCGCCTTTATCTTCACGCAGGTGGCGCAGCTGGTCGATGTCTAGGCCCGCGCGGGTACGCACAGCTAGCATCACCACTTCAGTGGCGCGCTCAGCCGCACCTAAATGCTCCCAGCCAGCCACCGGAATTTTCCCTGAGTTAATTTGGTTAGCCCAGGCCAAAGGGTGTTTAGTGTTCCATAGCCGGGCGGCACCCAAATATGAGTGCGCCCCTGGCCCTAGCCCCCACCAGAACGTGTCTTGGCGCCAGTAGGCTTGGTTGTGGCGGCACTGGTAGCCGGGGCGAGCCCAGTTGGAAATTTCGTACCAGTTGTAGCCGGCGTCCTTTAAAAGCTGATCAGCCAGCTCATATTTACTGGCTTCATCATCGTCACTGGGCATAGGCAGCTCGCCGCGACGCACCTGGCCCCACATTTTGGTGCCCGGCTCAATCACCAGGGCGTAGGCGGAGATGTGGTCTGGTTCCATGGCCACGGCCGCCTCAAGGGAAATGCGCCAATCTGCCAGTGACTCCCTGGGGCTGCCGTAGATCAGGTCAACTGAGGTTTGCAGGCCCGCTTGCTTAGCCCAAGCCACCACTTGCGGCACGCGCGCCGGGGTGTGGGTGCGGTCTAAGGTTTTGAGCACTGCGGGAACAGCCGACTGCATCCCAAACGACACCCGCGTAAACCCAGCGCGCGCTAAAGCTTGCAGGTAGGGGGCATCTACAGTTTCGGGGTTGGCTTCTGTGGTGATCTCGACGTCGTCGCTCAGGCCCCAGGTTTGCGCCACCGTATCCACCATCGCCGCTAAATCTTTAGCAGCCAACATGGTGGGGGTGCCTCCCCCAATAAATACGGTAGAGGCCGGCGGCAAGGACAGTCCGGCGCGCTGCATTGCCCCAGCCACCAGGCGCGCTTCAGCGGCCAGGGTTTGGGGATAGTCACCGGCATTAGCCCCCGGTCCCATGGTCAGGTTGGTGTAGGTGTTGAAATCACAATAACCGCAACGCACCCGGCAGTAGGGTACGTGCAGGTAAACCGAGAAGTTTTTGGCCTGGTCACCCTGGCTAACTGCGCTTGGTAGGGCGTAGGGGTCGGGAAGTTTTTGACCTTCAGGTTGACTAGGCACTAGGCGCCCTCAACCCCAGTTTCCGGCTGTGCCACCTCACGCTGTGCCACCTCGCGCGACTCAATTAGCGCAGGGGCTAGTTTCTGGTTGGTGCGCAGCGCGGTCAGATCGCGAATAGTGCGCCCTTCAGCAATGCCGCGCGCTTCAAAACGGGTCAGTTTACGCCCGCTAAAACGCTGGCTCCACCCGCCTATGACGCCGCGCGGCGAACCCGGGTCTGGGCCGTTTCCTTTATCTCCCTCAACCCAAGTGTCACTACCCAGCTGGGGGCGAGCGCCGGCGTCGGGATAATCAAACAGGCCTTTAACACTTACCGCCTCTACGACGTCGCGCATTTGCCAGGCGTAATCAGCCCAGTCGGTAGCCAGTCGCCACACTCCCCCAGGGGCCAGCACCCGCGCCACCAAGGCGGCGTAAGCCTCATTAACTAGGCGACGCTTACGGTGACGGCTTTTACGCCAAGGGTCCGGGAAAAAAGTCCACACCTCACTAGCGCAACCAACCGGCAGGGCGGTGGCTAAAAGCTGTGACGCATCAGCCGGAACTACCTTGACATTGTCTAACTCCTGGGCAGCGGCTGCGGAAACAATTTTAGCGATGGCGGTTTCCCACACTTCTACCGCCAAAAAGTCGGTGTCCGGGTTAGCTTTAGCCGCCGCCAGCAGGGCCTCTCCCCCACCTGGGCCAACCTCCACAATCAGCGGGGCGCTGCGGCCAAAAACCTGCTGGGGGTCAAGCACAAAGTTCGGATCTACCGTGCGAACAGCGTCGCGGCGCGGCACCTGGACCAGGTAGCTGTCCCCGTGACGCTCCAAAGCAGCATGCTGACTAGCACGCAGGCGCCCACCGGCTCGCGAAAAAGAACGCACCCGGGCATGAACCTCATGCGAGCGGGCCGGATGCATCTGGCCGGTGGCCGCATCAGCCCAGGCACTAGTGTGCTTAGCCACCTTATCCATTACTTTTCCTTGCCGGTGGGGGTGTCTGCACCCAAAGCCGCAATGAAAGCTTCCTGAGGCACATCCACGCGACCAATGGCCTTCATGCGCTTTTTACCTTCCTTCTGCTTTTCTAGCAGCTTGCGCTTACGGGTGATGTCACCGCCATAGCACTTGGCCAGCATATCTTTACGTAGGGCGCGGATGGTTTCACGGGCAATAATGCGGCTACCCACAGCGGCCTGTACGGGCACCTCAAACTGCTGGCGCGGAATCAGGTCCTTTAGACGCTTGGTCATCATCAGCCCGTAGGAGTAGGCCGCGTCCTTGTGCACAATGGCGCTAAAAGCATCGACCTTGTCGCCGTTAAGCAAAATGTCAACCTTAACCAGGTTGGCGCTTTGGGTACCCTCGGGTTCATAGTCCAGCGACGCATAGCCGCGAGTGCGCGACTTTAGCTGGTCAAAGAAGTCAAAGACGATCTCCGCCAGGGGCAGGGTGTAGTGCATTTCCACGCGGGTTTCGCTCAGGTAGTCCATGCCTAGCAGGTTGCCGCGACGTGACTGGCATAGTTCCATTACGGTGCCCACAAATTCGCTGGGGGTAAGGATAGTGGCGCGCACTACCGGCTCGCGCACATCTAGCACCTTGCCTTCAGGGAATTCTGAGGGGTTGGTGACTAGGTGCTCGGTTTTGTCTTCCATGGTTACGTCGTAAACCACGGAAGGGGCGGTGGAGATGATGTCTAGGTTGAATTCGCGCTCTAGGCGTTCACGAATAATTTCTAGGTGCAGCAGGCCTAGGTAGCCGCAGCGGAAACCGAAGCCTAGGGCCACGGAGGTTTCCGGCTCGTAGGTTAGGGCGGCGTCGTTGAGCTTGAGCTTGTCTAGGGCGTCGCGCAGGTTGGGGAAGTCTGAGCCGTCTACCGGGAATAGGCCGGAGAACACCATGGGTTTGGGTTCTTGGTAGCCCGCTAGCGGTTCGTTGGCGGGGGCGGCGGCGGTGGTGACCGTGTCACCCACCTTGGATTGGCGTACGTCTTTAACGCCGGTGATCAGGTAGCCTACTTCGCCGGCGCCCAAGCCTTGAGTGGGCTGGGGTTCGGGGGAAATAACCCCGATTTCTAGCAGCTCGTGGTGGGCTTTGGTGGAGAGCATTTCAATGCGCTGGCGCGGCTTTAGCTGCCCGTCAACTACACGCACATAGGTGACCACGCCTCGGTAGGTGTCGTAGACGGAGTCGAAAATCATGGCGCGGGTGGGGGCGTCGGGGGTGCCTGCCGGGGCGGGCACCTGGGCCACGATCTGGTCTAGTAGCTCGGGCACACCCTGGCCGGTTTTACCTGAAACCTGTAGTACGTCCTCGATTTCACAGCCGATCAGGGAGGCGATTTCGGCGGCGTGACGCTCGGGCTCGGCAGCGGGCAGGTCGATCTTGTTGAGTACCGGGATGATGGTCAGGTCGCCTTCCATAGCCATATATAGGTTGGCTAGGGTTTGGGCCTGAATGCCCTGGGCGGCGTCTACTAGCAGCACTGCCCCCTCACAGGCGGCCAGTGAGCGGTTAACTTCGTAGGAGAAGTCCACGTGACCGGGGGTGTCGATCATGTTTAGGGCGTAGGTGGTGCTCACCCCGTCAGCCTCAACAGTCCAGGGCATACGCACAGCCTGACTTTTAATGGTGATGCCGCGTTCGCGTTCAATATCCATACGGTCTAGGTATTGGGCGCGCATGTCACGCGGCTGGACCACGCCGGTGGCCTGCAGCATACGGTCGGCCAGGGTGGATTTACCGTGGTCGATGTGGGCAATGATGGAGAAATTACGCAGCAGGTGCTGGGGGGTGGAGGCAGGCTGGACGTTTTTTAGCTGCTCTGGGGTGGCAATAGGGGTCAACGCGACACTTCCGACGGTTTAACACAGATTATTTGGCATTATCCCATGTGCCCCGCTTAGCCCTCAAAGCTAGCGACCAAAGTCACCAGTGTGTCTTACGTTTTGTTTACGACGACGCCGCCCGGCTGGCAGCGGGGGCGCCACGTGCCAGGTGCTGCGCGCCAGGTGCTGCGCGCCACTGCTTAGGTGAGCATTAGAGGCCAAGTAGTTAAATAGGATTAGGCCATGGCTAATTTATCCGAAGTGTTTATTGCTGCTTTACGCCTGGCGGCAGCCTTATTTGGGACCAATAAGGACTCTGCCGACAGCGGCTCGCAGGCGCCTGAGCCCAGCCAGGCTGCTGCTCAGGAAGCATCGCGTCCCTCGACTAGTGGACGCTCTGCTAGCAACCCCAAACCTCCCGCTAGTTCTAAGGGCACTGCTAGCCGCGACGTACATATCAGTGGTAACCAGGTGTGGGATGTGGCCAGGCGCGGCCTACCCGAATTTAGCTACCAGCCGGTCGCCGATAACGACGCCGACCCGGGCGAAGTGGTGTGGACCTGGATCTCCTATGAGGAAGATCCCACCCAGGGTAAAGACCGCCCGGTGGTAGTGCTGGCACGCACTGGATCCGACGTCGTCGTAGCCCAGTTGACCAGCAAAAACCACGATATTGACCGCGAGCAGGAAGCCCACTGGGGACGTTACTGGCTGGCTATTGGGGCTGGTGACTGGGATCCGCAAGGGCGAGTCAGCTCGGTGCGCCTGGACCGACTACTGCTTGTCTCCCAGCGTGACGTGCGCCGCGAGGGAGCCAGCCTGGATAGGGCCACCTACAATAAGGTGGTTACGGCCATAGCTAAGCACTGGGGCAAACGCTCGTAATTATGCTAATGTTTCCTCTTGGACCTTGGGCCTGGCCGGCTTCGTAGGTCCAGCAGGAACCTTAGCCAGGGCAACCCCACGCCTGATAGTCAAGGTTATTGCGTACCCTCTTACCGGCCATTGACCATATCCGTCTGTAAGAAAGATTAATCGTGGCGAACATTAAGTCGCAGATCAAGCGCATCAAGACCAACGAAAAGGCCCGCATCCGCAACCGACACGTCAAGTCGGAGCTCAAGACCTACGTGCGCCGTGTACGCGAGGCTATCGCCTCCGGCGACAAGGCTGTAGCTGAAGCCGAGATGCGCAAGGCCGGCCGCAAGCTGGACAAGGCTGTCTCCAAGGGTGTTATCCACCGCAACCAGGCTGCCAACCGCAAGTCCAAGCTGGGCAAGCAGATTGCTGCTATGTGATCTTTGCTAGTTAACTAGCTGCAAATGGTCGATCCCCATGGGGTCGGCCATTTTTGTTTGTGCAGGCAGTGCAGACAAACACAGGCAAAATCATCCCTTCCCTATAAAAAATTCATGGGGTTTTATAGGGAAGGGATGAAATGTCAGTATTTGTGAACCAATGGCTTGCGCCCTAGCGCAGGGGCGCGGCAATGCAAGCCTATGAGGGCACTAGTGCCTGGCTAAGGCCAGTGTCTAGCGGGCACGGCGAGCGTGCACCACTTTTAGTACTGCCCGCTCTAGAGCGTAGACGGCGTCGCGCTCTTCACCTTTAACCTGCGCGTCGGCGTTAGCTACCGCCACAATCGCATCCGCCAAACCGTCGTCAGACCAGCCGCGCAGCTGACGGCGCGCGCTATCTATCTGCCAAGGAGCCATGCCCAGCTTTGCGGGGGTGATGTCTTTCCTGCCGGCACTTGCGGCCACCCGCGCTAGCTGGCGAATCTTTATGGCCAGGGCTGAAACAATCACTACCGGGTCAGTGCCGGTAGCCAGGGCGTGACGCAAAGTGGTTACTGCCTTGGCGCCGTCGCCACTGATTGCCGCATCGGCAACCGCAAAACCACTAGCCTCAATGCGCCCACCATAATAGGTGTTTACCTGGGTGATAGTGATGGTGCCGCTGGTATCAGCAAGCAGCTGTTTAACCGCACCCAAAAGGTCAGTTAAGTCACTGCCTAGCGCCTCAACTAGGGCTTCGACGGCGTCAGGGTCGATTTGTCGCTTGGCTCGGCGCACGTCACCGATCACTAAAGAGCTCTTGTCACGGGCTGATTTTATTTGCGCGCATTCAACCACCGGCATACCTGCCTTAGCAATAGCGTCCAGCAGTTTTTTGCCGCGATTACCGCTAGCGTGGCGCAGCACCAGGTTGACGTCCTCTTCTGGGGCTTGCAGGTAATTAAGCAGATCCTCAATCAGGGCGTCGGTGGCATGTTCAAGATCGTTAATGATAATCAATCGCGGCTCGCCAAATAGCGAGGGCGAAACCAGCCCAGCTAGCTGGCCCTTGTCGTATCCGGCTGCTTCTAGGCGGCTGACCTCGACATTTGGGTCTTTGGCACGCGCCTGGGCTAGCAGCCGGTCTTGGGCTCGCTGCACCAGGACAGACTCACTGCCCCGCAGTAACACTACGGGGGCTAAATCCACCCGATCCCAGGTAGTGCTACCTAGCGCATTGGCTGAGCGTGAGCGCGTGGTGGCACTAGAGCGTGAACGTGGGGCTGAGCGTGAGGCGGCCATGATCCAAGGTTGCCACTAACGTCGCATACGAGCCAACAGCAGCCAGATGCCCGCATTTAAAGCCGCCAGGGAACAAACACCACTGGCTTTGCCCGGCCAGTTCACTTGGGCACCGGGCAGGTGCGCAAAAAAGTGGGCAATACACTCCAGCCAGGCACACCCCCACAGCGCAGGTAGCACCAGCAGCTGCGCCAAGGATGGCAGCGCCGTGGCCAGGGCCGTGGCCGCCAATCCGGTGTAGGTCACCACCGCCACCACGGGAGCCGCCAACATATTAGCCACCACGCCCCACATGCTGATATGTGGGTTTAAAGCGATCAGCAGCGGGCCGCAGGCAAGCTGCGCAGCCAAGGGAATTGCAGCTAGCTGCGCAAAGAAGGTTGGCATTAGCCGCCCTAGCTGACGCTCTAGCCCTGGCGCCAGCATGATCAGGCCGCCGGTGGCCGCAATGGATAGGGCAAATCCCCAGTCGCAGGCCTGCCAGGGGTCAATTAGCAGCAGCACGATGGCGCCGGCGGCCCAAGCTGGTAGGGCTGAGGCTTGCCGGCCCGCGCTTAACCCCACTAGCTGCACTGAGCCCATGGCGGCTGCGCGTAGCACTGACCCGCTGGGTTGAACCAGTAAAACTAGTCCCACCAGGGTAAATAACCCGATCAGGGTTTTTAGGCGCACTGGTAGTGGCCCGCATAGGGTGAGCGTAGCCGCTAAAACTAGCGCCACGTGTTCGCCTGAAACCGCAGTTAGGTGGGTGAGGTTAGAGGCGCGCATGTTTTTGGTGGTGGCGGCTTCCAGGCCAGTGTCGTCACCGAGCACCACACCAATAACCAGCTCTGGCGCATCAGCGCCCAGGGGCAGTTGACCCGGCTCAGCCGCCGCACTCCCCTCATCTGCCTCGCTCTCCTCAGCCGTTTTACTGCCCCAGCGCGCCAAGGCTCCTGGCACCGGAGGTGGATGGGCGTGATTAGCGTTGCGCGCAGCCCCAGCTAGTTTCCGCCGAGCCGCGTTTACCAGCCGATATATACCGCCTGGTGGTTTTAAAGTGTGGGGCAGGCGGTTGTGGCTAGCGATAGCCAAGGCTCGCCCACCTGCTTTTGCCCCGCGCAAGTTGGCTTGAAAACTCACCATTTCCCCTGGTTTAACCCCCGACCAGGCCGAAGAGGCAAACAGGGTGATTAGCGCCCGGCTAGGACGCGCGTTTACGCGCATAACTTTGAGGGTCACCAGGTAGCGCCCCGGGCGTGTAAGCGGTTTGGGGACGCTACGCACCTGCGCGGTTAGGTTCACCGCCCCGGCGCCGTCTGCCTTAGCGGCGTTGGTTGTCGTCTCAGCAGCGCCTACCGCCCCGGCGACTGCCCCATTGCCACTAACTCTTTGGCTTTGCGACGACGACGGCGCCTTGGTCTGCTTTTGGCCCGGGCTTTGGCTAGGGCTCTGAGCTGCATCAATGTAATCGAGTATGGGGTCACGTGAGCGGTTATAAACCTGGGCTGCGCCACTTAGACTCAGCGCGCATATGCTTAGCAAACAGGCGCCAACACTAAACCAGAGGTGGCTATGGGTTTGCCCGGCGCCGGCTCGCTTGTCTAAGCGGTGGGTGGGTTGACGCGGGCGACGACTTACGCACACCAGTCCAGCCAGGGCGCAGATAACGGCTAGCAGCAGCCAAAATTTCCAGGCTTGTTTTGAGCGCGCATCTATTTGCACTAACGCCCAGGCGCAGCCCCAACACAGTGCCATGGCCGGGCATAAGCGCAGGTCCCAGGGCTGGGGTGCTTTAGGGCGGCGCAGTAATTGCAGTTCGCGTTCGCGCTCACTGACATGCGCCTTGCTAGCGCGCACTTTAGACTTGCTGGCGCGCACTTTAGGCACAGCAGTTGTTTTAAACGCGGGCATGGCTTTTGATCTGGGCTAGCTTAGCCGCGCCAATACCGGGCACTTTAGTCAGGTCATCTACGCTGGTAAAAGGCCCATTGGCGGTGCGATAGTCAATAATTTTTTGGGCGATGGCCGGGCCTACCCCGGGTAGTTGGGTTAGCTGCGTGGCGTTGGCGGTGTTGATGTTTACAAGGCCTTGCCCTTCAGCGTCACTGCCAGCGACGCCGCCCTCTGCGCTGGTGCAAGCCTGCCCCTCACAGCCTTGGCCACTTGAAGCAGCCAGTGGCGGGGTGCTTTCACCTTGGGAGAGCACATAGAGTTTTTGGCCGTCATGGAGTTTGGCGGCGCGGTTGATGCGGTGAGCATCTGCCTGCGGGCTTAAACCTCCAGCTGCCGCCAGGGCTGCTTGCACTCGCGAGTCAGCTGGAAGTTTGTATAGGCCAGGGTGAGCCACGGCGCCGTCAACATCAACCACTATTTGCCCCGAGCCAGCCGTATCTCCTCCACTAGTAGCCCCGCCTGAACTGGCAGGGCCAGCTGAACTAGCCAGGCCAGCTCCCCCGCCCCCTGGCCCGGGAGCGGGACTTCTGGCGGAGGCCTGTGCCGACGCCGCCACTGCTGCACTCTTGGCCATCCCTAAACTCTGAGCGCGAGTGGTGGCAGTTTTTGCACCGGTTTGGGCCCGGCTGGGCTCTGGGCTGGTTATGAACAGCTGCCAGGCGGCAATCAGCAAACCCAGCGCTATCAGCGTTATTCCGCCCCAAAGCGCGGCTTTTGCTCCCATGGCTACCCGGTAGGGGCGTTCAACCTGCTCATGGTCGCCGCTGTAGGCCACGCGGATGAAATCTTGCATGGCCCGTTTTTGTCTAGTGCCCATAGGCACACTATGAACCTGGCTAGCAATCGTCAGCTACCGGGGCGTGGATAACCCTGTGTGGGCGAAAAATTTATCCCCCTGTGCAAAAAGTGGTTATTCACGAAAGTGGTTATTCACGACGGCGCCACCAACTGCCGCAGGTAACGCCTCGCCCCCTTAACGCACATTCCCCTAGCAGCTACGGCGGTTTAACACGTGCGGCGGTTTAACGCTTGTGGCGTCGTCACCCCAAACGAAGTACGGCGGGCACCCTAAAGTACCCGCAAACTAGCTCACGTAGTCAACGCTGGTGTGCAGGCTCCTACTCTGGCCCGGCTCCAGCTCCAGCAGCTGCGGGATCCGGTTGAAAGCGTTGGTCACAGCCGAGCACGGCTCCAAAGCAAGACTTTGACGCTTACGCGTGGGCAAAGTGTCACCGGTGAAGGCGTGCACAACCGAGTGAGGCACGGGCGTGTCTTGGGTGAGCACCAGATGCCCCTGCGAGCCAACTACATAGCTGCGAATCAACCCGTCTTTATCAGCCCAAAGATCGGTCCAGGCAGTGTCTACTTCCCAGTCTTTAAGCTCCACAATGATGCGCCCGCACTGGCTTTGGGCATAGTCAGGCTCTTTAAAAGCCTGCGAGCCTTCAAGCGGAATCAGCATGTCGTCGCTGACGACCTCAGTTTTGGCCGGTAGCTCCAGGTAAAGCGAGTCTAGGCTCTGGTCGGTAAGAGCATTGGCGTGGAAGTAAGGGTGCCAGCCCAGCCCTACCGGCACGGCAACATCGGCCAGGTTGCGGGCGTTTATCTCCAATTCGAGGCGGTAACCCTGCCCGGGGACCTTTTCGTGGATCCGGTAGGTGACCCTCACATCAAGTGGCCAGGGGTAGCCTTCTACGCCCCCGGTCACGGTGTGCAGGGTTAGGCTGGCTGGGTCCTGGCCGTCGTCGATGCGCTCAAAATCGGTGTTTAGCATCAGGCCGTGGTTGGCTTCGCGGCTACCGTCAGGGGCTGGGCCAAGGTCGTATTCTTGCCCCATCCAGGTGTAGCGGGCGTTTTGGATGCGGTTTGACCAGGGGGCCATGACGGCGCAGCGGCAGCCCGCACCGCTTTCTAGATCAGCTTGGTCGCTGTAACCATCAATTACCGGTACGCCTGCGCAGTTCCAGTCCAAAACCACCGCGCCCCGGGCGGCGATTAGGGCGCTAGCCTCGCCGGCGTTAAGGCGCCAGGTAGTACCGGTGAAAAGGCTGGAATCTAGGGGTGCTTGGGCGGGGCGGCTGAAAGCTGCTGGGGCTTTAGTACCGGCGACGTCGCCAATGCAGCTAGTTTTGCAGCTAGGCTCAGGCGCGTTCTGGGCTGATGATTCTGAGATGGAGTCTGAACTCGCTTCTTTGTGCATGGCATCACTTTAGCGCTTTTATGGTTCGCGCTAAAAGTCTTTGACGCCGCCACTTACGGGCCGGGTTTGCTTGCGTCAGGACCCGGTGTGTGAGGTGCCCACCCTTTAGGCACCACAAAGCCCCGAACGTCGCAGTGGCTGAACTAGCCCCCGAAAGTACCCACCCTGACGGCGGTTTTACCGGTTTTTGTCCACAATCCACCTAAAAGTGTCGCAATCATGTTTCACCTAAAATGTCAATAGTTTGGGGTAAAGTTGCCTGCATTTTTTGGTAGTACGAAACTCTTACAGTTAAGCATGTATGGTGTTAGGCTGGGTCTTGTAAGTGGTGTGCAAACATAAAAGTGCGCCACCGCAGAGCAGGAACTCTGTGATGGCGCTTGCGTACCAAACCCTTGTAGTGGAAGGGGGTTGGTAGCCGTGGCTATATCTACCTCACGACGGGCCCGATGCTGGGTCTGATGGTCCTGCTGTAGACCTGAAGCGGACGCTGCTGACAAATGTCAGCAACTTTAAATCTGTCTCTAGATCTGCCGCTTGGGTAGATGAGATGCTGGCGCTGCGTTCTTGAACTGGGCTATGAGTTTTGGGGCTGTGGCTGTGGTGGCTTAATCATTGGTGGTGTGATGATCGCGATTAGTCAGCGTCGTGGTGAGCCTAGTGAAAAGCTTGCTTATGTTGCGTGGCCGATTATTGGTGGAATTATTATTTTGTCTGCTACTGGTATTGTTAAAACGCTTTTTAATTGGTGATATGTTATGGAAGCACAAAAAAAGTTGCGTTTAGCCCTTGTTGGTGCGCTTGTTGTTATTCTTGTGTTGGTTGGCGCCCTGGTTTGGTCGTTGACTAGCGATGGTGGCGAGGTTAAAGCCGGGCCTGCTCCAGCTCCGGCGGCGACGACTGGGAGTGGTCGCGCTGATTTGAGTAAACCGCGTTCTGGTAATTCAATTCCTGCTACTAGCCAGGCTTCCATTAATCCTACTGGGAAAGTTGATACCTGGGGTTCGGTGTGTGGCCTTGCTGGGGCGGAGTTGAAACCCACAAGGGAAGTAAACATGCCGACTATGCGCACCAAAGTTTTTGTTGATAGCACCTCCTACTATTACAACAACCTGACCGGTCCGGCTAAGCGGGCTGATGGTGATGTGCCCACCTGCTACGCCCATAGCAGTGAGGGTGCAATTCTGGCTGCCGCTAATTTTCAGGTATTGACTGCTGGTGGTCACAAATTAATTGATGTAGTTAAAGCAACTACCTATGAAAATGATAATCAAAAACGCCTGCTAGCTAAGGATCAAAATTCGGGAAATAGCACAGCTGTACAAAATGTTGGCTACAGCATTCAGGTGATTGATGAAAATAATGTTGTTGTGCGTTTAGCCGTACGTGTCCCTCAGTACTCTGCCCTGGCTCAGAGCACCTTTACTCTAATTTGGGATAAAGGCGATTGGAAAATTAAGCTTGGCTCAAAGGCGCTAGATGTAGTACTAATTAGTTCTGTAGAAAGCGCCGGCATGGCTCCATGGCTCCTGTAATGATTTTACCCCTAAAGGACTAGACGGTATTCAGCAGGTTTTAACCCCCTACTACCGCATGATTATTTGGGATACCGGTAACGATGAAGGCGACAACCTCTGGCTACGCATCGTCAGCCACGACGAACGTAGCGCCACCCTGGCAGCTAACGCGGTCGTAGTTATCTCACAAGCAGACCGTGAAGAACCCCCGGCTACTTCACTAGTAGACGGTTTCGCTGGTATCGCCCGTGAAGTAGTCACTATCCCCTATGACCGGGCGATGCGTGAACAATGGCTACGCTCAGACAAACTAGCCCCCACCACCCGAGCAGCCTGGCTACACGCAGCCGCCGCAGTCGCACGCGGCCTATAAAATCACGAAACTATGAATAACATTGAACTGCTCCCCTTTAGTTGGACTGAGAAATCAGACACAGACTAATGGGGAGCAGTTCAGTCGCAGTGACGATCGGGGCTTTATCCCTCTTAATTAGCTCTCTTAAGGAGTTAGTACCCGCATCTAAGGCGGCTAGTACTTTCTCCCTAGGGAGCGCCTAAATCAGGCTTGCAATCAAGTTTGCTATCAGGCCTGCTCTTCGGCGGAGACGCGCAGCATCCAAGCGTGCTTCTCCAGGCCGGTGGCAATGGCGATCAGCATGTCGTTGCTCAGGTGGTCGTACTCGTCGACCTCGTCCAGGGTGGCCTTGATGCGGTTGGCAACACCCTCCAGGCGCTCCTGGATCATGACGGTGGCCTTGTCGGTGGGCAGCACGCCGCCGTCGATGGGCTCAACCTGGGAGTCGGCGGCCACGGTGGCAGCGCGACCGTCCGGGATGGCCTGGATGGCAGTCATACGCTCGGCAACGTCGTCGGCGGCTAGGCGAACCTCGTCGACGATCTCGTCTAGGTGCAGGTGTAGGGATCGGAAGCCGGAGCCGGCAATGTTCCAGTGGGCCTGCTTGGCCTGCAGGCTTAGGTCGGTCAGGTCAACGAGGGCCTGCTGTAGGGCCTTAACTACTACGGGGTTGGGCTGAGTCATCTTCATTCTCCTCTTCTTAAAAGTCTTTGGCGCCTCTGGTGAGGTGGGTGCGGCTAGCTAGCTGCGGGCCATCGCCTCACGAAAGCGTTAACTCAATCTAAGCCCATTTAATTCCCACTGTGAAGGGCTCGTGCTGCTTTACTCATCTGGGACTAAGGTCCATCTGAGGTTGTTAAGCCTTACTTGACCCGCAGATTTTCAATAATGACGCCGACTTACGCCCCCTGCCAGGCTTATTCCCACCCCTATGCTGAATAGCCTTACCTTTTACGCTAGTTTTTTCGGACGACGCCGCCGCTCGCTCTGCTTGCACCCAGCCACCCAGCCCGCTTGCGCCCAGCCACCCAGCCGCGAGCGCCGTCGGAACTAAGTCCCCAGCCCACAGATGCCGCACCCAGCCCGCAGGCGTGATGAATAGCCCGCAGCTGCCACACCCAGCCCCACAGGCCCTGCCAAACCAAACGAGTGACGCCGACACCACCCCAACAAATAGTTAAATCTAGCTATAAATACAGTATTGAAACATAGTCAAAAGATCACTAAAATATCTTTAAGTAGAAAGGGAAGCGCCGTGGACACAACCTTAAAAGTCTGCCTATCAGGGCGAGCAGACCAGATAAGTCCAGCAACTATGGCCGCAGCATTCACCGCATTCGTCGCCCTTTTAGATGCCCCAAACAACGGCATTCGTTGGCAGATGACACAGGTCAGTATCGGTTCTCTTACGTTGGCGGCAAGTCCATGCGGACAAACCAGGGATGAAGAAGTAGAAGGATTCACCGAACTGGTCTCTGGCCTTAAGCTTCACGCAAAGACTGGTAAGGTACCAGAGTCTTGGTCAGATAAAGGTCGTGAGGCGTTGAAAAGCCTTGGCGATTTAGCCACTGAACCAGGAGTAGAAAATGTTACTGCTACTGCCGGCAGCCAAACTATTACTTTCCACGCTTCACCTAAAAACAACCCTAGAACCCAAGTAAAAACCTCAATTGGATCGGTGACGGGAAAGGTTGATCGCATAAACACGCGTGGCGGATGCGAGTTTGGTCTTATCGATGAGACTGAAAAGCATCCGGTCAGAGTGATTTTCCAAACCAGTCAACTAGAAGAGATTAAGCAACTAGTAGGAAAACGGGTATGTGTCCGTGGGGAACTAGCCCGTAATCAACAGGGACGCAAAGAATCATTGCAGATGCGCCGCATTGAAGAGATAGAAGATCACGCAGATCTACCCACGGTTGATGATCTGGTGGGTATCTGGCGGGCTCCTCGCCAAGCAATGAGTGCTGAGGAAATTGTCCAGGAGATGCGCCGTGCCTAGCAGCAAATCAACTAAATCAGCGTTTCTGTAACCCCGCACTCATTCAGCGGACGGGGCAACAGCACAACTCATGGCATGAACTACACTTATGCCATTAAATATCTGCAGAAAAGGAAGTACCGATGCCTGCAAGCGCCGACAACCCCACTCCTTATCGTTACAACGCAGCTCTGGCTGAGTCCATTGAGCTAGATTGGCAGCGTTACTGGGATGAAAATGGCACCTTCTATGCTGACAACCCGGTAGGGCCGCTAGCGGGAGAGCGTTCCCAGCGCGAGAAGTTCTTCCTCCTGGACATGTTCCCCTACCCCTCAGGTAAGGGTCTGCACGTGGGTCACCCCCTGGGTTACCTGGCCACTGACGTGGTTGCCCGCTTCAACCGTATGCAGGGCAAGAACGTGCTTTACACCATGGGTTATGACGCTTTTGGTTTGCCCGCCGAGCAGTACGCCGTGCAGACCGGCCAGCACCCGCGCATTTCCACTGAGGCCAACATTGCCAACATGCGTCGCCAGCTGCACCGCATGGGTATGAGCCACGATCCGCGCCGCTCTATTGCCACCATTGACGTTGACTATGTGCGCTGGACCCAGTGGATTTTCTTGCAGGTATTCAACTCCTGGTTTGACCCGCAGGCGCCGCGCCGTGACGGTCGCGGCCTGGGTGCGGCCCGCCCGGTCAGTGAGCTGCGTCAGAAGCTGGCTAGCGGCGAGGTTGAGCTGCCTAAGGACATTGCTGACTCGCGCAGCTGGGATGAGCTCAGCGCGCTGGAGCAGAGCCGCGTGGTTGACTCTTTCCGCCTGGCTTATGTGGCTGAGGTGCCGGTTAACTGGTGTCCGGGCCTGGGCACGGTGCTGGCCAACGAGGAGGTCACCTCTGATGGTCGCTCTGAGCGCGGTAACTTCCCGGTTTTCAAGCGCAACCTGCGCCAGTGGATGATGCGTATCACCGCTTATGGTGAGCGTCTGGCTGATGACCTGGACACTGTGGACTGGCCTGACAAGGTGCGTTCTATGCAGCGCAACTGGATCGGTCGCTCTGAGGGCGCCCAGGTTGATTTTGCGGTTAGCGGCCAGGGTGTAGATGGCGGCCAGATCACCGTGTTCACCACCCGCCCTGACACTCTCTTTGGCGCTACCTTCACGGTTGTAGCCCCTGAGCACCCGCTTTTGGGTGGCACTTACCCTGCTGCCCCCGACGACGCCGCCGCACTTAAGGTCCCCTCGGCTTGGCCTGAGGGCACTCGCGAGGAATGGAAGGGTGGCTACGCCACCCCGGTTGAGGCTGTAGCCGCCTACCGCGCCCAGGCTGCGCGCACTTCTGACACTGACCGTACCGATGCGGACCGTGAGAAGACTGGTGTGTTTACTGGCCTGTGGGCCACCAACCCGGTTAACGGCAAGCAGCTGCCGCTATTCATTGCCGACTATGTGCTGATGGGCTACGGTACCGGCGCGATTATGGCTGTGCCCGCCCATGACCAGCGTGACTGGGAGTTTGCCCGCGCCTTCAACCTGGACATTGTCCAGACCATTGGCCCGGCTAAGGACCCACGCGGCATTGACCTGGGCAAAGAGGCTTACGTGGGCGACGGCGTCGCTGTTGACTCAGCTAACGCTGAGGTGAGCCTGGACGGCCTGGGTAAGGACGCAGCTAAGGCCAAGATGACCGCCTGGCTGGAGGAGAAGGGCTACGGACGCGGCGCTATCACCTACCGTCTGCGTGACTGGCTGTTCTCGCGCCAGCGCTACTGGGGTGAGCCCTTCCCGATCGTGTGGGATGAGGAAGGCGGTGTGCACGCCCTGCCTGAGTCGATGCTGCCGGTTGAGCTGCCTGAAGTTACCGACTACTCCCCCACCACCTATGACCCTGAGGACGCTTCCTCCTCACCTGAGCCGCCGCTGGGGCGCGCTCGCGAATGGGTTGAGGTTGAGCTTGACCTGGGTGACGGCCCGCGCGTCTACTACCGTGAAACCAACACCATGCCCCAGTGGGCCGGTTCTTGCTGGTACGAAATGCGTTACATTGACCCGCACAACTCCCAGGCTCTAATTGACCCGGCTAACGAGGCTTACTGGATGGGTCCGCGCCCCGAGGTTGGCAACACTTCGGGTGGTACCGACCTTTACATTGGCGGCGTGGAGCACGCCGTGCTGCACCTGCTGTACTCGCGTTTTTGGCACAAGGTGCTGTTTGACCTGGGCTTTGTCTCTTCTTCTGAGCCTTACCACAAGCTGTTCAACCAGGGTTATGTGCAGGCCTACGCCTACAAGGACGAGCGCGGCCAGTATGTGCCCGCAGATGAGGTTGAGGAAGAAGAAGACGGCAGCTTCACCTGGCACGGTGAGCCCGTTAAGCGTGAATACGGCAAGATGGGTAAGAGCCTGAAGAACATCGTCACTCCTGACGACATGTATGAGGCTTACGGCGCCGACACCTTCCGTGTTTACGAGATGAGCATGGCTCCCTTGGACATGGACCGCCCCTGGGAAACCCGCGCGGTGGTTGGTTCGCAGCGTTTCTTGCAGCGCTTGTGGCGTAACGCCATTGATGAGGTCACCGGCGAGCTGGTGATCAGCGAAGACGAGCCTGACTTGGCCACCAAGAAGCTGGTTGCGCGCACTATTGATGGGGTAACTGAGGATTACGCCAACATGCGCCTGAACACTGCTATCGCCAAGCTGATTGTGCTCAACAACCACCTGACCTCCATTAAGGCGGTGCCGCGTGAGGCTATCGAAGCCCTGGTTTTGATGGTTTCCCCGGTGGCTCCCCACATTGCTGAGGAGCTGTGGAAGCGCCTGGGTCACGAGAACTCTTTGGCCCGCGAGCCCTTCCCCACTGTTTCCGACGCCGCACTGCTTAAGGCTGACGCGGTCACCTGCGTAATTCAGGTGGCCGGCAAGGTGCGCGACAAGCTTGAGGTTGACCCTGACATTGACCCGGCTGAGCTTGAGCGCCTGGCCTTGCAGGCTCCTGGTGTTAAGCGCACCCTGGGTGACAGCGAGATTCGCAAGGTGATTGTGCGCGCCCCTAAGCTGGTCAGCATCGTCCCGGCCAAGTAAGCAGCTTTGGCTAACTCAGGCGCTTTGGCCGGCTAACCGCTTTGGCCGGCTAAGCGCTTGAGCTGGGCGGGGCGTGGTTAACGCGCCGCCCACGCAAGCCAGCTAGTAGCTAAACATGGTGGCCCCGGCTAACAGCCGGGGCCACTTGTTTTGGTATTGGCGCCGCTTTGGCGCGGTTTGGGCCAGTGCTGGTTTTGTCCGCTCTGGCCCAGCTTCGCGCGGCCAGCCTGGATTAGCTCACGCAGCGAGGGGCTGTTTTTAGCCGGTGCAGCCTAGCACGGCCCGCCTGGGCCAAGCCCCTGGGGCCGGCCTGGGCCAGCGCGGTTTTAGGCGTCGCAGGCAGGAGCGATGTCTTGGCGTTGGCGCCATTCGCTTTCCAATATGCCCATCAGGATTCGGTCAAAGTAGCGTCCCATGTGGTAAACCACTTCGCGGCGGCAGCCTTCAGTGACAAAACCTACAGATTCATATAGACCAATGGCGTGCTGGTTATAGTCGTAAACTTCCAGCTCAACCTTGTGTGCGTTGTACTCTTCAAAAGCTAGACGCAATGCGATTAGCAAAGCCTCGCGGCCGTAGCCACGGTTTTGGTGGCCAGGGGCGATAGTTATTCCTAACGTAGCGCAGCGCACGGGAGATTTAATTCCATAGATGGAGATAGTGCCTACCACCTGGCCATCTAGGGTTTCAATGGTGCAGGTAAAACCGCTGGCGGGGTCTTCAATCCGCCACATTTTAAATAGGTTTTCTAGTTGGTCTGCGTTGAAAGGCATAAACAGATCGTTTTGCCCAACGCTCACCTCGGCGTCGTTATTCCAGGCGCCGTAAATGTCCCAGTCAGAATCTTTAACGGGGCGCAGGCGAACCTTAGCCCCTTCAAGCATGGCTTGGCGCCAGCGGAGCAGGTTCTTGTACATACTCTAAGTGTACAAAGACTGCGACAATAATTTGTCAGACATTTTTCTAAAGGGGGATATGTGCATTATGTTTGCCAAGTCGTGGCGGTAACAGTCAAAGACCACGTGGGCATACCTATGCGAATGTATGTAAGGATTGAGGCGTGAGCCTGCCCCAAAATTTATCTGCCACCCCAAGCAGCCCCTCTGAAACACTAAGCCACCAGGTAAAAATCGGCCCCCATACACTAGCCACCCCGGTGGAGTTAGCGCCGATGGCGGGGGTTACTAACGCTTCTTTTAGGCGTCTTTGCCGCGAATTTGCTGAATCGGCCCTGCCTGAACACCTGCGCCCGGCTACCAGCGGCCAGATCCCCTACGACGGCGGCCTGCTGGCCCCGGCGGGCTTGTTTGTTACCGAAATGGTCACCACCCGCGCCCTGGTGGAGCGTAACCCTAAAACTTTACAGATGGTGCGTACTGACCCCACTGCGCGTCTACGTTCAATCCAGCTTTACGGGGTTGACCCTAATGTAACCGCCCAGGCGGTAGAGATTTTGGTGCGCGAAAACCTGGCCGATCATATTGATTTGAACTTTGGTTGTCCCGTACCCAAGGTGACGCGTAAAGGTGGCGGCTCAGCCCTGCCCTGGAAGCGTGACTTGTTTAAAGCCCTGGTTAATGCGGCGGTGCAGGCAGCCAAGGCCGCTAGCGACAAGCGTGACTTTGAGGTGCCGGTAACCATCAAAATGCGTATCGGCATTGATGATGACCACATCACCTATCTAGACAGTGCCCGGGAGGCTGAGGATGCGGGCGTGAGCGCCATTGCCCTACATGCGCGCACCGCCCAGCAGCACTATTCGGGCAGCGCCCAGTGGGATTACATTGGCACCCTTAAGCAGGCGGTTAGTGTGCCCGTGCTGGGTAATGGGGATATTTGGGTTGGTGACGACGCCGTTAACATGCTGGCTGCTACCGGCGCCGACGGCGTCGTGGTGGGCCGGGGCTGTCAGGGGCGCCCCTGGCTGTTTGCTGACCTAGTACATGCTTTGCACGGCAGCAGTGAACGCACCCACCCTGATTTGGCGGCAGTGCTTGAGGTGATCCGCCGCCATGCGGATCTGCTTAGCGACGAGATTGGCCCCGACCGCGCCATTCGGGACCTGCGTAAACACATTGGCTGGTATTTGAAGGGTTACAGCGTGGGCGGCGAGGCCCGTAACGCCCTGATGCGGGTGAGCACCCGTGAAGAATTAGAGCAGCGCCTATCCGCCCTGGATGCTTCAGCCCCTTACCCCGGCGACGCCGCTGAGCGCCCCCGGGGCCGGGCTGGTCACGCTAAACGCCCGCATCTGCCTGATGGCTGGCTGGACTCGCCTTACTTAACTGAAACCCAAGCCCGCCAGCTGCATCTGGCAGAAAGCGACGTTTCCGGCGGCTAAGCGTCAGGCGCGCCGGCGGCGCTAGCACCCCTGGCGCTAGCGCCGCCATTGTCAGCGCGGTGGGAGCCCCTATGGGAGGAGCCCCGATGGGAGCTGCCGGCGTTTACAGTGTTAGCGCCAGAGCTTTCGGTTGGCACACCGGCGCCGTCGGCAATGCCAGCTTTGTCGGCGGTGCGCACGCTCAAGAACGCCGCGATGAGCGTCGTCGCCGGGATAGCCAGCACCAAACCAATAGAGGAAACCAGCGTACGCACTACCTCCTCAGCTATTTCCCCACTCAAAATGGTGGCCCAAACTGAGCGGTCAATCAGGGCCGCCACCATAATCAGCGGCAGGGCGCTACCGGCGTAGGCGAAAGCCAGGGTATAGACGGTGGAGGCAATATGATCGCGACCAATACGCATCGCCACCCGCGCTAGTTTCCAGGTGCCCATAGTGGGGTTGGCGCCGTGTAGCTCCCACACCGCTGAGGCCTGGGTGATGGTTACGTCGTTAAGCACGCCCAAACCAGCCAGCACCATGCCGCACACCAGCAGCGCCGACATGTTAATCCCCGGCACAGAGGTGGTCAGCGCAATGGCATCCTCACTACTAGCCCCGTTCAGGTGGGCGTAGATAGCGCTCAGCTGAGCCAAAAATACCGTCACCACCAGCCCAGCCACGGTCCCCAGCAACGCGGTGGTGGTGCGCACACTAACCCCGTGGGCCAGGTAGAGAGCCAAAATCAGCATGGCTAGCGCGCAAACACACACCACCACTACCGGGTTGGTGCCCGCCAACAGGGCCGGGATCATTACCCCCACCAGCACCGCCAGCGCCGCAGCTAGGCCCAAAATGGAAAGCACACCCTTACGCCCAGCTACGGCCACCACAACCACCAGGTACACCAGGGCTAGGATCCCCACCGGCTGGGCACGTTCAAAATCAATGAAAATGAACGGCGTGCCGGCACTGATAGCAGCCGGAGTGTACATGGCGTTGACCTGATCGCCCACAGAGACAAACTTGCGTGACTCAGTGGGCACGTGGATTGGCACCACCAGGCCCTTGCCCTTGCCTTTGATGACTTTGGCGCACACGGCGTCTTTAAGCAGGCTACTGTCCGCACTGGAAGTGGCCCCGCTAGTGCTCGCGTTGGTCCCGGCCCCATCAGTGCCGACGCCGCCCGAGCCGTTAGAGCCAGAGCTGGTCCCAGCGCCGTCGGCCCCGCTAGAGCCAGCGGAACCGGTAGTGCCATAACCGCTTTGCATCCCCCCAAAAACACCCTGGCAACCGGTCACATCCAAACTAGTGACCTCCAGGCGCGCCAAAGAAGAGCCCTGAGACAAAAACGCCCGCGAACCCATCTTGGTGTTTGTGCTTGGGTAGATAGCCACCAGGCCAACCAGGGCCACCAACACCAGCGGGACAACAATTGCCGCTAATAGCACACGCACCCGTTTAGCCTGTTGGGGGGCTAGTTCGGGTGCGTGGCCATGCCCGTGAGCATGAGACATTTAGCAGCCTACAAGACGCTCAGCTAGGTAACGCTGCACCTGGTCGAGCGCGATACGCTCTTGAACCATGGTGTCGCGCTCGCGGATGGTGACGGCGCCATCCTCCAGGGAGTCAAAGTCGTAGGTGATGCAGAAGGGGGTACCGATCTCATCCTGGCGGCGGTAGCGGCGACCCACCGCACCGGCGGCGTCGTACTCCACATTCCAGAACTGACGCAGCTGGTCAGCTAGCTCGGAGGCGGGGCCGGTCAGCTCAGGCTTGCGAGACAGCGGCAGCACAGCGGCCTTAACTGGGCTCAGGCGCGGGTCAAGCTTGAGCACCACGCGCTTGTCTACCCCACCCTTGGTGTTGGGGGCCTCATCCTCGGTGTAAGCATCCACCAGGAAGGCCATCAGCGAGCGGGTCAGACCGGCAGAGGGCTCAATTACATAAGGCACCCAGCGCTCGTTCTTGGTCTGGTCAAAGTAGCTTAGGTCCTTGCCGGAGTGCTCAGCGTGGGTCTTGAGGTCAAAGTCGGTGCGGTTGGCGATACCCTCCAGCTCGCCCCAGTCGCTGCCCTGGAAACCGAAACGGTATTCGATGTCCACGGTGCGCTTGGAGTAGTGGGAGAGCTTCTCCTTGGGGTGTTCGTAGAAACGCAGGTTTTCGGGGTCAATGCCCAGGCCCACGTACCAGGCCTTGCGGTAGTCAATCCAGTACTGGTGCCATTCTTCGTCCGTGCCCGGCTCCACGAAGAACTCCAGCTCCATCTGCTCAAATTCGCGGGTGCGGAAGATGAAGTTACCGGGGGTGATTTCGTTGCGGAAAGACTTACCTACCTGGCCAATACCAAACGGCGGCTTCTTACGCGCGGCGCTCATGACGTTGGCGAAGTTAACGAAAATACCCTGCGCGGTTTCAGGACGCAGGTAGTGCAGGCCGGCTTCGTCATCTACCGGGCCCAGGAAGGTCTTAAGTAGCCCGGAGAAAGCCTTGGGCTCAGTGAACTGGCCGCGAGTGCCACAGTTGGGGCACACCAGGTCGCTTAGCGGCACCTCGTCGGGGTTTTCCACGCCGTGCTTGGCGGCGTAGGCCTCCTGCAGGGTGTCTTCACGCAGACGCTTGTGGCAGGAGGTGCATTCGATTAGCGGGTCGGTGAAGGCCTTGACGTGACCGGAGGCCACCCACACCTCGCGCGGCAGGATCACGGAGGAGTCTAGCCCCACCACATCTGCACGGCTGCGCACCATGTACTGCCACCACTGGCGCTTGATGTTTTCTTTCAGCTCCACGCCGAGCGGGCCGTAATCCCAAGCTGAGCGGGTACCGCCGTAGATCTCTCCACAGGGGAATACGAATCCGCGTCGCTTAGCTAGGTTGATTACGTTATCTAGACGCGAGGGGGTTGAAGCCACGAGTTCTCCTTTTAGTTTCGTTGTCCACGCCTGGCTGGCGGGAACGATGCGCCCGGGCCAACAAACCCGCAGCGCTCCCTCTAGTTTAGTGGCTTTTGCTTATTGCCGACGACGCCGCTCGCCCCTGGGCCTGTGAGCTTGCGCCTGTGGGTGGCGGGCTGCGCCTTTGCCCACGCCGGGCGGGCCGAGCCGGCAGCCTCGCGCTCGCGCTCTAGGCGCCCGCACCGCAGCGCCCCGCCCGTGCCACAGCGCCCCGCCCGCGCCACAGCACCCCGCCCTGGCCGCTCGCGCCCGTGTCCACATTGGGGACACAAATTGACTAACCCTAAGCTGTTACTGATAATGATTGTCATGAATATTAATCGTACTGCTTTACGTCGCCTGGCAGCCGCCACCGGAGTTTTGGCGCTGACCTTCTCAGCCGCCGCCTGTGGCTCTTCCACTACCTCTGAGGGTTCTTCCTCCGGCAAGATCAAGGTGGCCACTTCCTTCTACCCGGTTAACTACCTGGTGCAGTCGGTAGGTGGCAGCCACGTTGAGGCCAACTCGGTAACTCCCGCCAACGTAGAGCCGCACGACTTTGAGCTCTCCCCCAAGGACGTCACCAAGCTATCTGGCGCCAAGATGGTGGTTTATGTAGCCGGCTTCCAGTCCTCCCTAGATGATGCGGTCAAGCAGGTTTCTGGCCCCACCGTGGTGAACCTGGCCAGCTCGGTGAAGCTGGAGCAGCGCGATGACCACGACGGTGACGATCATGACCACGAGGCTGCGGCGTCGTCGTCGGCCACCGAAGCTGCCCACGACGATCACGACCATGACCACGGCAGCACTGACCCGCACTTCTGGCTCGACCCCACCCGCATGGCTGACGCCGCCAAGCAGGTGCACGCGGCGCTAGTAAAGGCTGACCCCTCCCACAAGGCTGACTACGACGCCAACCTCAAAACCACCCTGGCTAAGCTGACCAAACTTGACACCAGCTACAAGCAGGGCCTGAGCCAGTGCACCCGCAAGACTTTCGTCACCAGCCACGCCGCATTTGGCTACCTGGCTGAGCGCTACGGACTAACCCAGGTTTCAGTCTCAGGCATTGACCCCGACTCCGAGCCCTCCCCCGCAGACATCGCCAAGGTCAAGCAGGTGGTTAAGCAGACCGGCACCACCACCATCTTCACTGAAGAGCTAGTCTCCCCCAAGACTGCCCAGGCCGTAGCTAAGGAAACCGGCGCTAAGACCTCGGTGCTCAGCCCCATCGAGTCCGCCCCCGAAAAGGGCGACTATGAGGGCGCCATGACCACCAACCTGACTAACCTACGTGAGGCTTTGAACTGCAAGTGAGCGCTGCACTTAAGCACGCCCACGCCAACTCCCCCGCTCAACCACCCCTGAAGGTGGATTCCATTGATGTAGTCATGGGTTCCACGCATATTTTGCATCAGGTGTCGCTAACGGTTGAGCGCGGGGAGTCTGTGGCATTATTGGGCGCTAACGGATGTGGAAAATCAACCCTAATTAAGGCCTGCCTGGGGCTTTACCCTCTGGCCGGTGGTGACGTGCAGCTTTTTGGCGCTTCACTGTCTAAACGCCGCCAAGTGCCCTGGATGCAGGTGGGGTATGTGCCCCAGCGTGTCTCGGCCACAGCGGGCGTGCCCGCCACCGCCCTGGAGGTGGTGCGCTCGGGGCTACTGGGCCCGGGGCGGCCTTTTGCCAGCTGGGGCGGGGGCGCTAAAGCACAGGCCCTGGAGGCTTTAGCCCAGGTGGGTCTGGCTAAACGCGCCAATGACCATGTGCAGGTGTTTTCTGGTGGCCAGGCTCAGCGCGTGATGATTGCTCGCGCCCTGGTGCGCCGCCCGCAGCTGCTGTTTTTGGATGAGCCCTTGGCGGGGGTGGACCGTGCCAGCCGTCAGGGCTTAGCTGACTGCCTGGCCCAGCTGCGAGAGCAGGGCATCACCCTGGTCACGGTGCTGCATGAGATGGGTGAACTAGCTGGTTTGGTCGATCGCACCGTTACTTTGGCCGATGGGCGCGTGGTTGCCAGCCGCCCCTTGGCCGCCCATGCGCCAGAGCGCGATTCGGGGCGCGATCAGAGGGGCGAGTCAGGGCGCGAGCCAGAGCCAGACTACGGGTCAGAGCCAGAGTGTGAGCCGGACTGTGACCACCTAGACCCGCACTCGGCCGCCCCAGCCTATGTGCACCACCACGCCCCTAACCTGCATCTAAACCAGGCTGATTGAGGAGGCCGACATGATCACTGAAATGCTTGCTTCCCCACTGATGCAACGGGCCCTGATTGCCGCCGTTTTGGTGGGCCTGGCCGCCCCGGTGGTGGGCACATACCTGGTGCAGCGTGGCCTGGCGCTGATGGGTGACGGTATTGGGCACGTCTCCCTAACCGGCGTGGCCCTGGGCTGGCTGGTGGGCGCCTGGCTGGGAGTTAGCCCCGCCGACGCTTTGGCGGTTCCCGGCGCGATTGTGGCTTCCCTGGCGGGGGCGCTGCTGATTGAGCTGATCCGTCAGGCTGGCCATACACGAGGCGACGTGGCACTGGCGATCTTGTTTTATGGCGGCATTGCCGGGGGCGTGATCCTAATTAAGTTTGCTGGCGGCACCACCACTAATTTGAACAGCTACCTGTTTGGTTCTATCGCCACGGTTTCTGAAAACGATGTGCGCACCACCGCCGTGTTGGCGCTGTTAATTTTGGCGGTGGGTATTGGCTTGCGCGGCCCTCTGTTTGCGCTATGCCACGATGAGGAGTTTGCGCGCGCCTGCGGCTTGCCGGTGGGTGTGCTCAACATTTTGGTGGCAGTGGTTTCTGCCTTGACAGTGTCTGTTTCTATGCGGGTGGTGGGCGTACTGCTGGTGAGCGCGGTGATGATTGTGCCCGTGGCGATTGCCCAGCTGGTTTCGCATTCTTTTGGGCGCACCATGAATCTGGCCATGGTTTTGGGTGTGTGTGCCTGCCTGGCTGGCTTGTTTATCACCTATGCGGTGGCGGTCTCCCCCGGCGCCATGATTGTGTGCCTGCTGGTGGCCACCTACGCGTTGACGGCTGTGTTGACGTGGGGCGCTAAGCGAGTTTTTAAACGCAAGGATTTGGAGGATGAGCGTCTAGTGGATGGACGCTTACCTGAGGTGGAGGCTAGCCGTGGCTGAGGTTAAGCGCCGCTCTACTTGGCAGCGCAGCGCGATTGTGGATTTGTTGGAGCGCAGCCAGGTGTTTCTTTCTGCCCAGCAGATTCACGCCGAGCTTGAGGAGGAGGGCACTAAGGTTGGTTTGGCTACGGTCTACCGGAATTTGCAGTCTTTTGTATCGTCTGTGCACTAACGAGGGCCACCATCACCACTTGGTGTGCCGCAGCTGCGGCAAGGCGGTGGAGATTGCCGGCTCCTTGTTTGAAAACTGGGTGCATGACATTGCCTCAGCCAATGGTTTTACCAAGGTAGAGCACGTGGCCGAATTCTTCGGCCTGTGCAATGACTGCTCCCAAAAGCAGGCCAATAACTAGCCAACAAACAAAGCTCCATCAACAATCTCGTCGCATCCCCACGATTCACGCGTGGCCCTCTGTATCCCGGCTGACATTAATCGTGGTATCCTTCGTCCGCCGCAGCTGGGGGATCGCGTAACGGGGGTCGAATTGCGATAGCGGCGTGTACGCCTCATAAACGTCCAGCCCGCGACCAAGATCGATCACCCAGCCGGTATCGGTCACGATGCTACGGTCGTGGAAGTTATCAACGATGCTCCAATCGATGACGATCCCGAACTGTCCCCACGACTGTTGTAGCTGTTCGAACGTCGCTTCCTGCTTCGCGCGATACTCATCCTCATCGCTCGCACAGGTCTCGATGACAACGTGCGGCAGCCTAGCGGCGTCAGCATGCTGGATCAGCAGTAGCAAAATCTCGTGCACATTTCGGATTTGGTACGGCTTACGTAGGTACGGGTCACGGATTTGAATCTCAGCCGCATCGTGCAGCGCTGAGCTGGCTCCGGTGACCTCGTCGACTTGCTTAGCCCATCGGCGGGCGTCGTCTCGCGTCGCGACATCGCGGGTCCACGTACTGAAGTCGCGCTGGGCGGAGTTGTGCCGGTAGTCCCAGCCGTTCGCGTTCATGACGAAGAGCCAGGTCATGAGCGCGTCGAAGGTGTGCTTGCCATCGTATCCCCGGATGGCGTGAGCGCCTTCCCAGAAGTACGCGTCAAGACCCCACTTGAGGGCATCGAGCGGGTTGTCTTGCGTCATGGAGGCGAGCTTAGCGAAGAGGACGGAGAAGGAACGCTGCTGGGTTTTGAGCAGGACGGCGCTCATTGCGGCAAGGAAGGTCTTGCGGTCAGATCGTTTGTCGGCGTCAGCGATGCCAGCGAGGTGCTTCTTGAGGTCGGCAACACGCGCGCTGGATTTGAAGAAGGGCGCGTAGCGAGATTTGGTGTCTTCTGCAAAGATGCGGAGTTGGTCTCGAAGAGGTTGGCGTTGATGGTGATCAGGGTGGCGTCGTCGAGCAGTTCTTGGACGGCGTCAAGGTCGTCCGCATATTCGCTGTTGCGATCCAACCACGTGACGATACGCCCCTGCTCGAGCAAGGCGTTCACTTCCTCTGCCAGCCGAGAGGCATCGATTCCGCTCCTTGTGTGCCTCCTCCGAGTCGGTCATGCAGGTCCGTCAGGCGCTCCAGTGCACGCCTGAGGCTATCGCTTTCGACGGCGGCACGCTCGATGCTCCAATGGCGCGTCATGAGGCGCTGTAGGTGTAGCGCGTAAGCGGGACCAAAATCCAGCTCGCGTCCTTTTTCTTCGACAGCATCCTTGAGCTTCGCGTCCTTCATCATGCGGAGCAGGTAGGGCTTGTGGTGGGAGGCGGGCGGCTTTACACTCGCCACCGATCTGCCGCAGAACTCTGCGACGCCCTGCTGGTCCGCCAGGATCCACGACTCGATACACTGGTCGACGATCCGAATTAGCAGATCCGGTGACTCACCCGGAGTGTGTTCGACGAGTTCCGCACGAAGTGTCACGGGGCATCCCTCACCGTCCTGATCGAGGTCACGAAAGATGACGTATGGGAGAACGCGAGCGGCTTCCCAGTACTTCTTGATATCCCTGTCAATCGCACCCTTGCCGTTGGCGCTCGTGACAGAGAATTCACTATCGGCCCATCCCGCCGCGTACATCAGCGCGGTAACAACCGGTATGTCAGTCGAGCCCTCGACGATGACCTGGGCGTAGACGTAGCCCTCCATCGCTTACCAGGTTCCCAGGGGAATCGTGCGACCATTGACAGCGTCGATGCCCTGCGACTTGGGCAGGCCAGCGCTAACCACGGCTTTGATGCGCGGGTCGTTCGACTCCGACAGCAGCTCACCCGTCGTCTCCCCGTTCTCCGAGCGCAACATCAGGACCTGGCTGGGGAGCACCAGCTCGGAGTCGATGAGTTCCGGCGAATGGGTGCTGATGACCATCTGCACGTCACGGTTCATGGCGACCTCTGCCAGCAGCGAGGGGAGCGAACGGACGACGGAGGCCTGCAGGAAGGTCTCGGGTTCTTCGATGAGGACGACGCTCGTGTCGCGCGGTAGCGTCGCCAGGTCAAAAAGCATGCCAAGCAGGCGCAGCGTTCCCTCGGAGAACTGCTCGTGCGAGTAGACGCCGCTCGCTCCGCGCACGGGAGTATCGCTGTAGAACACGACCTCCGTGCCGAGCCCCATCCGCTGGTAAGACAGGTTCGGGACTTCCGGAACCACCGAGGCCATGATCGGGCGAATGCGGTCAACCACGGCATCCAGCTGCTGATCCGAGAAGCGCCCCGCGTGCTGGAAGAAGCCCGTCCCGTGGTCGGGGTCGTAGCGATCTGAACGCTCAAGCATCTTCTTGGGATTCGGATGGATGTATCGGATGCCCGCGAGGGTTTGACGAACTCTTGTTCGCTGCGCTTCCTCATCTTCAACCGGGAAGGACTCGCCTTCGTCTGCAGGCTTCTTGCCCCCTGCCGTGATTGTTTGATGAACGTCCAGATACCTGTCGTTGGGCTCACCAGTGAGTGGATCCGTCATCGGAAACGCGAACGTTTGATCGGCATCACTGCCGCGTTTCGTCGACTTGGGACCCGCCGACATCAGCCGAAGAAACAAAGCGAATTCCGTCGAGTTCTGGGTGTCGTTAAATGTCGCGACGAAAGCGGCAGAATCCGCACCAGAACGAAAGTATCGGTCTGGGCCGCCCAGATCCTCCGAAGCGGCCACAAGCCCACGGCGCCCAATATCACCCAGGAATCGCAGTGCGCCGAGAAGGTTGGTCTTTCCTGAGGAGTTGGGGCCGACGACGAAGAGGCGCGAGGACAGGTCGAACTCGATGTGGGCGAAGTTGCGCCAGTTCGTGATGGCGATGTGCGTCAGCTTCACGTTGTGTCCTTTCGTTGCCAGACCGGGTGCCTCTCCAGTGTCCCACGGGGTGGAGGCACTGTCAGGACCACCACACGTTGTTCTTCTTGATTTCCCCACGGGCCCACTTCAGGTCAGTCGCGATTCGCAACGAAACGAAGAGCATCATCCTCAAGGAACGACAGATGCTTCGTCGTCGCAGTCGCCAAGCGCCTCCTTGTCGATTCTGAATCTGCAACCACCAGATTCTGCTCGAACAACACGCCGCTCGCCTCGCGGGCATTCATACCGGCAACCATCAGCTCCGCTGCCTCAAACGTCCCAGCATTCGTCGCGCCACCCACCGTAATAGTCGAGGAAATACTCCGATCCAACACGACACCCCCTCACGGTCTCCCCGAATGCACGCGGCGGGATCTCCGCCAAGACAGCCACTATCATCACACAGCGGTGTCCCCACTGCGAATCCAACCGCCCTTGTTTCGACAGCCAGGTGTTTCTTTCTGCCCAGCAGATTCACGCCGAGCTTGAGGAGGAGGGCACTAAGGTTGGTTTGGCTACGGTCTACCGGAATTTGCAGTCTTTAACCGACCTAAACCCCCTGTTCCCTCAGGCGCCGCGCCAGCTATACTGGTTTTGCCTGAGGGAACATGTTTTTAAGGGGTTTTCGGCGCCATGATCAAGTGATCTTCACTCAGCTTTGCTGAGACGTATCAGAAGTTTTTTCGCGTCTGGAAGATCACTATGCCCTCAATCATTGTTACTGACGTTTCTTTTTCTTACGGCTCCCACCTGGTACTTGACCGGGTAAGTTTGCAGGTTGGCCCCGGCGAACGGGCTTTTTTGGTGGGCCCAAATGGTAGCGGTAAAACTACTTTGTTAAAGCTACTAACCGGGCAGCTTACCCCCGATAGCGGGCAGCTAGTTTCTGGCCCTTTCCCGCAAACCATCCCTGATGAAGGTTTTGAGGGAACGGTAAAGCAGTTTATTGATGTTGCCCTGGCGCCACTAAAGTCTTTGGCGGCGCGTTTTGAGCAGGTCACTGCGGCGCTTGCTAGTGGTGAAGCTGGCTGTGAAGGCGAATATGACGAGCTGCTGGCGCAGATGAGTGCCCGTGACGTGTGGTCTCTGCCGGCGCGTATTGGTGAGACTCTTAGTGGCCTTGGCTTAAGTGATCTTAAAGAGTCAGGTTTTAACCGGCAGTTAGCTACCTTGTCTCCTGGGCAGCGCTCGCGCGTACGGCTGGCGACTTTGTTGCTGTTGGCCCCTGAAGTGTTGATTTTGGATGAGCCCACGAATCACCTTGATGAGCAGGCCACTAGTTTTTTGGTGCATACTCTTAAAAATTGGCCTGGCCCGGTGCTTGCCACCAGCCATGACCGAGCTTTTATTGAAGAGAGCGCCACTGTAATTTATGACCTGGATATAAGCGTGTGGCAGCAGCTGGCTAGGGCTGAGGGCAAGGGTGAGCTGGTGGGCCTGGTGTGTAATGCGGGTAATTACAGCGCCTATCTTGAAGCAAAAACTACTGCCTGCGCTAAACGCTCTCGCATCTATGTTGATCAGCAGGCCCAAAAGCGTGGGTTGCGCGAGCATCGGCAGGAAAGTATGCATATCGCTAAGGGTGGGGTACGTTTAAAAACTGCCTCTGGCATGGCTAAGAAGTTTTTTGCCGATAGGGCTGCGGCTACTTCTGTTAAACGTACTCGCAACGACGACGTGCGCCTTAGCCGGCTTGCCCAGCAGGAGGTTCGTAAGCCGCGTTTCTATCAGCTTGATTTTCCTTGCTTTGAGGGGCGCGTTGGCGGCGCTTTAGCGGTGTGTGCTAGGCAGGCGAGTGTTTGTGGCAGGCTGAGCCCGGTTAGTTTTGATTTGTCTGCTGGCGAGCATTTGCTTGTCACTGGCCCTAATGGGGCTGGTAAATCTACTTTGCTTAATTGGATCGCGACGGCGGCGCCTGCTGTAGGTGCGCAAGCTAGCGGCGTTATTTCTCGCGCCGAGCCGGTTAGTTTTATTCCGCAACGTTTACCGCTTGAGAGCGATGCGGGGTTTGGGCCGCTGTCTTGGCGTGAGGGTATTGGTGAGCGCGGTAAGGGCATATTGCACCCTTCTATGTGGTCAACCCCTATCTGGCAGCTTTCGGCAGGTAATCAAAGGCGCGCGCAGCTAGCTGTTGCGCTTGCTAATAGCCCAGCTGTTTTGATCATGGATGAGCCCACAAACTACCTCGACCTGGAAACCATGCATGTGCTTGAAGATGCGCTGCGCGCCTGGCGTGGCACATTGATCTTGGCTAGCCATGACCGTTGGCTGATTCAACACTGGCACGGGCGCAAACTCCAGCTAACCCCACCAACTCAGCCTGGGCTATAGCTACCGCCAGAAGCTAAAACGTGACTCAACTTGTTACCCAAACTACTGTTTCTGGGTTGCTAGTAGCGTCCTTGGCCACTAACTTCAGGCTTATGACGAATGCGCGCACTGAAGCTCTCCCCACCGCAAGCTCGGCTTCTGCCCTAGATTCACTTTTAAATGAGTACCGTACTCTGGCAACTAGTGAACGTGAAAAGGGCGCCATGTTTGAGGAGCTCACGCGCCAGTTTTTACTTCACGATGCGCGCTTTGCTCACCAGTTCAAAGAGGTTTACCTGTGGAGCGAGTGGCCTGAGCGCCAAACTGGCGATACTGGCATTGATTTGGTAGCTATTCCTGCCGATGAAAACGCTGGCCTGGTAGCGATTCAGTGTAAGTTCTACGCCCCTGGTCACACGGTCCATAAGCGCGATATTGACTCTTTCCTGACTGCTTCAGGTAAGGCACCTTTTACCCGACGTATTTTGGTTGATACTTCAGGTACTGCTTGGGGTAAGAATTCTCAGGATGCTATTGAGGGCCAGCACATCCCAGTTTCCCGCATTACCCTAGCTGACCTGCGCGATTCGGATATTGACTGGCGCACCTATGCGCTGGGTTCAAGGCAGGCCCCCACTACACGTGAACGTAAGGTGCCTCGCGATCACCAGGTGCGTGCTCGCAGTGCGGTAATGGCTGGTTTTGATACCAGTGATCGAGGCCAGCTGATTATGGCCTGCGGCACCGGTAAAACTTTCACCTCTTTGATCATTGCACGCGAGTTTATGGAGCGTGAGGGCGGTAGTGCCCGGATTTTGTTTGCAGTGCCTTCTTTGGCTTTGTTGAAGCAGACGCTAGATGACTGGTCTGTTGAGGTTGATTCTGCTTTCACCGCTTGGGCTGTATGCTCTGACACTAAAGTTTCTGCTCGCTCTGA
>QWBZ01000110.1_pt1 | contig 76568 bp, 78 predicted proteins | sample 1972441 | NCBI WGS metagenome assembly QWBZ01 (sample SAMN09866721, study PRJNA288562) | Human oral metagenome isolate term6_saliva, whole genome shotgun sequencing... | isolation source: mouth | host: Homo sapiens | place: USA: California
TGAAACTCAAATTAAGAAGAATCTTAATGCTTATAAAAAATATATTGGCAAATTCATTTCTGATAGATCTGAAGACTTATATGATATTGCACCATGTAGAAGAATCTACTTTACTCAAAAAGATGCAGATGATTTATGTAATACTCTAAAGATCAATATTAAGGATATTCATAATTTAATGCAAGAAACTTATTATGCATCAATTTCTGCTTTCAATCCGGCTGCAGCAAAAGACGAGATCACTATTATTCTCTTATGTCTTTTACGCTATTTCTGGAAAACTAGAGATCCCAAACTCATTGATTTAGGTATTATTAATCTAGCATTTTCTGGAAAGTTTTATCCATCTATTCATTATGGGTTCTTTAAGAAAGTTCAACCAGCTGAATATAGATGGGTAATGGATTACGTAGTAAACAATATGCTTACTGGCAAATTCGATCTTAAAACTCAAGGAAGTGTTTTAGATGCAGTTAAGTCTGTATCTAATACATGGATTGATACATATAAAGATCGTTTAAGAGATTTCGAAGATGAAGATTGTGTATATCTAATCCAACAGCTTCATGGTCGTATTAAATCTTTTATGAAAAATATTGCTAGTTTATACTATGAAGCATATGAAAATAAATCCCAGTATATAACTTACGCATCAGATGATTATTCTGATACTGGCTATAGATTAGCAGATACTGATAATCTAATGGCTGAACGTATTATAGATAAAGCTGTAAATATTGCATCTACAATGTCAGTAAACTATAAGTATTGTAAGATGTCTGCAGACTCATTGGTTAGAACTGATGAGATTAAAGATATCATTGAATATATTATTAAGAATGATACTAAACAACTTACTGAAGTTCGTGAATATATTGGCTTATTAGTTTATACATACTTTGCTCAGTCTAAAGATAAAGATGTTAGAACTGCAAACTTTATTAAGTATTCTATACAACCTAAACCGAATACGAAAGATAAGAATATCCTAAGAATAAAAGACATTACAGAAAACTGGTTAATGCAAGCGTCTAAACGATATATTCATAGACGTAATCGTATAGCTACAAGAAATAGCTATACTAGATCAGTTGTTATGTATTTTACATTACTTATTCATTATAGTGCTTTATAATTTTATATGTCTATGGAGTTGAACTCCATAGACATATTCTTTTTTGCTCATATATTATAATTGTGTATCTAAAGGTCATTTGTTTTTATATTTAGGAGGAAAAAGAAATGACAAAAACAATTGAAAAGAAATTTAAAATCGATGATTTATTTGTTGGGAAATATGAAATGTCTAGTATTCTAGATTTCCCCGAAGATCATGTATATGATGAACTTGTACCAGTAGTTGGCACATTAGTTGGTAGATTACTAGAAATCTACTCATTGCAAGAAGTACAAGTATTTTTAGATATGCTGAATAAGACGTATGATAAATCATTCAAAGTTGTTTATAATCCATCTACGAATATAACTAGCTTTTATGATTCACATGAACACCCAACTTATAATATGGAAATTATTATAAAATTAATTGTAAAAAATATTTATAGATATTTCGGAATAAAGTCTAATCCTTTAGATGAATCATATATAGTTGATAAATATCTACGTGAAGATATCAAAGAGTTTGATGTTAAAAATACTGGATTATATGATACAGTACAAAAAGTATTAGATTTAGATTTCTTCTATTATTATAATAATTTAAAAGTATTATATAATATAGAAGGAGAACCTAAACCTGTAGTATTTGATCAATCTTATAAACACGTTATAAATAAGATCGATTTATTGACTCAATTTGTTAAGAAAATGAATCCTGGGATTGATTATAGAAGAATATATCAATCATCTAGAGATTTAGGATCTTATGTATTAGAATTACGTAGTGTATTAGTTAAGAATATCAGATTTAAAATGGCTAAAGAAGGTCTTGATAATACTGAATTTAAAAATGACTATGTAGAAAATATGATGAGGGCAACTGAATCAATCCTATTTATGATGCAAACTGATATTAGTGATAATGATAATGAATTGGTATCATATGAAAATGAAGAATTTAAACAGACTCTAGAAAAATATACAGACATCTTATCTAAGTTATATGGTACTGATTTTAGAAAAAAGTGTACACTCTTTTCATTATTTGAAGATGAGGCATTGATGCAGGCTAGGTATGTAACAGGTGAACTAAGACTAGCGGCTTTAGATCTTTGTATTAAAAAATTTGATGAAATGCAATCTAAGTAATTGATTCACCATATAGGAGGCAGTTTATTCTGTCTCCAAATATGGTTTATTTTTTTTACTCATATATTATTATCATGATAGTAGACCATAGTTGCTACTATATTGGTCATTCTTAATATATGGAGGAAAAAGAAATGACAGACATCAAAGAAAAAATTATTAATTGTGAATTATTTACTGGTGAGCTCGCACTCGCTAAAACATTTGAGATCGATTCAACTAAACTTAATGAATCTACATTTGTTGACGAAAAGATGAAGATTCTAAGTGATGTATTACGATACATCGGATACGAGTATGGGTCATATAAGTGTGGCAAGTTTCTTAAAGGATTGAATAGAACTTACTCTAATCTATTTAGAATAACTTTCAATGATAATTTTGAAGTTGTATTTAAAGATACAAAATTTGGAAAGACAAATTTGGATTTATGTTTGAGAATCATCTTCAAAAATTTATACCAAAATTTCAAATTAAGCCATTATGGTGAATTTGATATAGAAAATTGTATTATTCATGATGCATTATATAGTGACGCCAAAAGTATTAACAAATCGAAATCTGAGTTTGTAATAAATATAATTAATAGAATGGTTAATATGGAATTCTTTAATTCTTATTATGATGATTTATTCAATACTATTGGCAAATCTTTACCATTTAGTACTAGATTTAAACAAATAGCATTGGAATTATCATTAGTTGGTGACTTCATTAAAGAAATTGATGGTAATTTTAGCGATATTCTAGAATATAGATATTGTAATAATCTTGGAGAATATACTCTTAAATTAAGAGATGAGTTAATAGATATTATTAAGCTTAAAATAAATCAAAAAACTATTAATAATAGAAATATTAAACTATCAGCAGATGTAGCATATTCTATAATTAATTTAATGGAATATGGGCTTAATGTTATAGATGTATCTATGACGTACGAATCTGAATATGCAAAGACCATTATAGATAATAATATAAAGCTACTAAACGAATTCCTTAATAAAGATCTAAGCAAAGATAGTGAACAACTTAAAATGTTATTAGATGGTAAAGAAGTTAAAATAGATGATTTCATTAAAGATATTAAATTAACAGTGGATAAATATTTATTTAGTTAATTTATAGGAGGCAGATTTATTCTGCCTCTTTTTTTTATTTTTTTTTCACTCATATATTATCATCATGATAGTAGCACAGTTGCTATTATACAGTCATTTTTTAATATACGGAGGAAAAAGAAATGACAGACATCAGAGAAAAAATTTTAACCAATTCATTATTTACTGGCGAGCTTAAACTTGCCAAAACATTTGAGATCGATTCAACTAGACTCAATGAATCTAAATTTATTAATGAAAAGAATAAGATTATGACTGATGTAATGCATTATATTGGATATGAATATGGTATGTCTAAGTGTGATGTATTTATTGAAAGAATGAATAATGCTTATTTTAATTTATTTAGGATAGACCGTAATATTGGTAAATATGAGATTAAACAAACAAAAACTGAATTTGGAGAACTCAATATTGATTTATGTTTAAGAATGGTATTTAAACATTTATACAAAAATTTTGATTTATCGGCATTTGGTAATTGGAATGCGGAATCAACTATGATTTATGATATTTTATATAATACTGCTAAAGGTGTTAATAAATCTAAAGCTGACTTTGTACTAAACGTAATTATTAGAATTGTAAATATGGAATTTTTTAATGCTAATTATGATAATTTGTTTAATACTAAACATAGATCTCTACCATCTAGTATGTCATTTAAACAACTAGCATTAGAATTATCATTAATTGTAGATATTTTAAAGGATAAAAATAAAAGTTTTAATGCTACTGAATTATATCGTGAATGTAATAATCTTGGTGAATATGCTTTTAAATTAAGAGAAGAGCTAATAAAAATCATCAAGGATAAAATCAATCCTGAATTTTATTCAACTACTGTACATAGAACAGCTTCACTTGAAGTTTTAAAGTCTATAATTAATCTATTAAATTATGAACTAATTCATTTAGATTTAACTATGGATTATACACCTGATGATGTAAAGAATGTATTCACTAAAAATATAACCCTAATAAATCAATTCATTAATAAAGATATAACTGAAGAATGCGAAAAACTTAAAATGTTATTATCTGGTAAAGATGTAAATAAATATGAAGCTTCTAAAGAAATTAGATTTGTGGCTGAAAAATATTTATTTTAATATTTTATAGGAGGAAAATAAAATGGTAAATTTTGTAGATGTAGCTAATGGTGATATTTTTAAAGGCAGTATAAAATTAGCAAACATTTTGGATATAACTCCAGAATATGCTAAAGAAAATCAAGAAGATGAAAAGAAGTTATTATACTTTATAGAAATTCTTAATGCTATCGGTAGACGTTATGAAAAGCTATCTGATTTCCCAGGACTTAGACAAAATTGTGAAATATATGATTCATTAGTTAAACTTTTGAATGATGTTAACTATTATGGATTAAATATTACAGCTCATTATAATGGTACTAATCAAATAGTATCTCTGAAATTAGATTATTCTAATGATTTAAATCCTTTAATGTGTTTAGATATGGCAATCTATCTTATTTTAGATAAAGCTGGTTTTGGCCTTTTCGATTTTAAACGTATGGAAGAATTTATTCGAAGAGATGCTACACCAGAATTACTTAAAGCTAAAATTGTCAATATGCTAATCACTGGTGAATTATTTGTAGCCTCATATTCTCTCTATGAATACAAAGTCTTCTCTAAAGGTATTGCCGATTTAATGAGCTTTGTTTTTGAATTTTGTAAAATTCCTGATAATGAATTTAATGCCAATGTATTAGTAAACAAATCTATCAATGATGCATTATTGATATTACGTAAATACATTATTGATATTCTTAAGATTAGACTTGAAAATAATGCAGACTTCTATTTCGTAGAAGAGATGGGAAAAACTTACAGATCATGTGAGCATATTATCAATAATGCATTATATTCAGTAGATGATGATAAATTCATCGAATCAATAGTATCAGTACTAAATAGAGTATATGAAGAGAACTTTGATAAAGTATCTGATATTAAATTCACTGTAGAAGATGCTAAAGTCTCTCTAGGTTTACTTACTAAAAATTATTTAATTAGAGAAAAGATAAGAGAAGTATATTTAGGAATCAAGCCAAATAATTTATTTGGCACTTTCAGTTAATTATATTAGTTGCTAGGTGTAACAAATTGACCCATGGGAATTATTCCTATGGGTCTTTTATTTTTTTGTAAATCTCTACTTTCTTACTAATATATTATTAATGTGAATATATGATGAGATATTTATATTTTAATTTATTTAGGAGGGCGATAATATGCTACATGTGTATGTAGTTGAGGCCTCTGGTTGGGCCGATGGTGAATTTATACACATATCATCTGATTATCATCAGTCGTTAGAAGCCTGTTATGATGATTTATCAGAAGTCCCACAGGGAATGTGTTTTGAAGAATTTTGTTATTGATGGAGGTTGAATAAATGAAATTGTTCAATTATTGGGGGTTCATTGGGACCCTTACAGAAATCGAAGATTATGTAAGAATCTTCGACGATAATTATTGGAACGGAGAGCCAGTTCCTTTTGAGGCAGACGTATATGGCCTCATCGATGGTAGGCATGAAATGCCTGTAAAAAATTTCATATTAGAAAAAATAGTATTCGGACCAACTTCTTATCATGATATGGAGGAAGCGGCCGTAAAAACTCTAGAGTCACAAAAAACAAACGACTCGTTGATTATATATATTACTGGCTATACGCCAGCTACAATAGCTGCCATAAATGCAGCTAAAACTGTAGGATACAATCAGATAATTCTGAAACACCATGATAAAGATAGCGCTCTCTATCTCGATCAATGGGTGTATTAAGGAGGTATTTATGAAGAATGACATTCTTATAACTTTATTACTAATAGTTATATCTATACCAGGTATAGTTATAGCTTTAGCAAAGCTAAAATTGGCTTTGCTATTTTTACAATGGTAAAGGAGAAATTAAAATGAAAAATATAAAAGACTTAGTAAATGTAAAAAGTGCTATTGCAGCAGTATTCGTTCTTATGGCAATTATCGGTGGTGCATTTTATGGCATTCATGCCCAAAAGACAGATGCTGATACTACCCCAAAAGTAGAGGCCTCTACTCAACAAAAAATTGAGAAACAAGCAGTGGAGAACCAAATTAAGAAAGTGACAAATGAAAAGAAGATTCATGCGTCCGAAAGTACAATACATGTTGGTAGTCCGCAATCAAACAATTCGCAATTTGGGCGTACATTGAACGCCTACTGCGCATTGCCTGTTCAGAATGACTCCGATTGGGCTGTTTTGGTGACAGTTAAATTTACTGTCACAGTATACGATTCAGCGTGGAAACGTGAAATTACGCACGAGGAAATCGTGCAAAAGGCAATCAGATCTCATAGCGCCGATACAGTAGAATTTCGGAAGTCCTATACGACTTCTGAATTCGTATCAGGGAGATACGATATTATTGAAGTGAGGGAAATATTTGGTAAGGGGGTTAACTAGTTTATGTTTGACTTTGGCACAATACTTGCTATAGCAAGTTTACCAATGTTAGTTATAATTATATTATCGATAGACCGATAATAATAAGAGGAGATGGGATAGATTCCCATCTCCTTACTTATATTTTTTCATCATTTTGAACACTCTATTAAATTAAAGGAGGTTTAATATGACTAAAGAACGAGCTAAGGCAGAAGAATTAATCTATAAGGTTATGGATGCTTTAGATAAAACTGGTAGTATGTCAAGATACTATGCTGAAAAATTTAAACCTATGGATGATAAAGAATTTCTAAAATATATCTCTAAGAAATTTCCATATAGATTTCAAACCCGTATATTCAAGATAGAGCCAACTTTTGTTGAAATAGAAAAAGCAGCCAAGGTACTTGGAGTTCCATTAATGGAAAAAGTATCTACTCCAGATCTTTATAAGAATAAAGATGGAGTTCCAGTAAGTACTAAAGAAGCATTAGTTGTTTATATTCATTTAAAGAAAATGAAACAGTTCTTAACTAAGAAGAACTCTATCTCTACTAATATTACTTCTAGAGATAATAAAACTGGTAGACTTGTAGGCCATGATAAGAATGGTGCTACATCTGACCGTGAAATGGAATCTCTAGTAGTATCTGGTATGGATAATACAATTCAAGAGCTTTCTAGAGCACGTGCAGATTCTCCTGAAGCTAAACAAGCTATGTATAATACAATCTCTGCTCTTGGAACAGTTTCATTAAAAGATATTCCTGAAAGTAAAATAGATGTGCTTTCTAAGAATATGATGAATGTCTATATGTTGGGATCTCATATCAATACTAACTTGATTAATATTGATAATATGACTCCTCAAACTATAGCAAACAAGCGTATCTCGAGACGCAATTAAAATTATTCATAAGCATTTTAGATGCAACTAACAAAAGAATACCCCATAGGAGTTGAACTCCTATGGGGATATTTTTATTCATTTTAGACTACGGTATCGGCTACCCATAACTAGATGGGTAACCTAAGACCGCAGTCTCTTATAATTATTATTGAAAGGAGGTAAAATATGAATTAACCAAATTTTACGTCTAAATATACAGTAACTGCATATTTTTACTATAATGTTTATATTATAATTAATTATATATTATAAATTTGTTAACATATGCCGAAATATGTTAATAATTAATAACCAATGTCAAACATTAGGGTAAAATTAAAAATTTCTTATATTATATGGAGGAAATATATAATGGATAAGAAAATCGGAGTAATTCACGAAATTGGAGACATGGGTCTTGGTTTCGAAGAATTAACAGAAAAAGATCAACAAGCTCTAAATGAACAAAGTAAAAAAGAGCAAGATGAAAAATCGCAAAAATAATTTGATTTGATTATTTTATGAGTGCGATGGTGGTCAATCCCCATCGCACTTTCTTTTTGTAAAAATTCCATATTACTGGCAGTGGTAATATGTTTATGCAATAAAATATATAATAGAAAGGATGTCTTAGAACAAAATCCTGTGTGGATCCTATAATATTAAGGAGCTGATGAAAATGAATTCCACATCAAAACCGATGCGAGCTCTAAAGAGCACGTCAAAGGGTATGAGAAGAATGAAATTTGCATTACTCACAATGCTTATTTGTCTTATATCCATCGTTCCAGTATTTGCACTTAGAGCAGATAGCGACGAACAAAAACAAAATGAAGAACGTCAAGATAGCATAGTGCAAGAGATGGCAGATAATATAGTGACAAATCATAGAGAATATGATCAAAGAATCACTAGAATTATTTTAAAAGATTGGTTTAAATACAAGTTTGATGTAGTAGAAGATTCCTATGAAAACTACTACAAGACTATGGAAGAAAAAAATAAAACCAAATCTGAATTGGAAAAAGTTAGACTAGAAATCAAAGCTAAAGCTGAAAAAGACGCTGCTGAAGTTAAAGCGCGCGAAGACGCATTAGCTGCAGAGCAAGCTAGAGCTAACGAAATTAGAAACAATTCTCGTTATTCGGTAGACCGTTATTCCGATCTATCCAATCAACACGCAGTTATTTCAGTTGATGACATGAATAATATTATTTCTCATTGGGAGAAATATAATGGTGGATCTCCATTCAATGGCCATGGAGATATCTTTATTCAAGCATCTCAAGCTTCTGGATTAGACCCAATTTATATCTTTGCTCATGCTAGCTGGGAATCTAATTGGGGTAAATCTTATTTAGCTAGAGATCGTGGTAATTATTTTGGTATTAATGCAGTAGATGTAAATCCTAATGCGGCTCACCATATGGGCTCTACAATGGCTGATGGCATCGTAAATGGTGCAGTTTGGATTAGCCAACATTATTACAGTGAAGGTGCTACAAGTCTAAATGGTATGATTTATGGCCATAAGCGTTATGCTAGTGCCGCCGATAAATGGATTAATGGTATTAATTCAATCATGAGTGAATCTTATAGTGTATTAAGACAATCTCGTGGAATGTAAATAATAATAGAATTTACAACAAATATATAAACTTAGAGTATTGGGATGGGCATTTGTCCATCCCTTTTATTTTTTGTCTAAGGAGGATTATAATGAAAGCTAAATTAATTGGCATTGGTGCCGCTGGTAATAAGGCCGCAATGCAAGCAATTGAAAATGGCGTATTTAATCGTGAAGATGTACTTCTGATTAATACTACTCGAAAAGACATGAAAGATAATTACGATGATATCAATGTAATCATCGGAAGTGGTATGGGTGGCTGTGGTAAAGAACGTAACCGTGCTAAAAATATCACTATTGATTCTTTAAAATCTGAAAAGTTAAAAATTGACCAATTCCCAGGTGCAGATGATGATGCAATTGTTATTGTATCTTCCTCTGAAGGCGGTACTGGTTGTGGATCTTCTACTATTTTGGCTAAATATATCCGTGAAGTATTGAATCTAAATGTACATCTTGTAGTATTTACAGGATTTGAAGATGATGCTCGTGGATTGCAAAATACAGTAGAATACTTCCAAGAGCTTCAAGATAACTATACAGTTGAAGCTATTAGTAATAAGAAATTCTTAGCTACTAGTAAGAATAAACAAGAAGCTGAGTATAAAGCTAACTTGGAATTCTGTGATCGTATGCGTGTATATCTTGGGTTAGATCTAGTTGATTCTAATCAAAATATTGATGAAACTGATCTATATAAGATTGCTACCACTCCAGGATTTATGACTATCGAAATGGCTAAATTTGATGGTATTAAGAAACAAGCTGATTTTGATAAAGTATTTGAAGAAATGATTTACGATACGAAAAGCTTGGATTATTCTAATACTGCAAGACGTATTGGTGTATTTATGTATGCATCTGAACGTAGCCAAAATGTTGGTTTTGATAATAAGAAAATTCGCGAAGAACTTGGTGAACCATTTGAATTCTTTACTCATATTCAAACAGTTCCGGCTGGTCAAGAACGAGTTTGTATTATGGCATCTGGTATTAAACTTCCTGTAGAAGAAGTTGAAAAGATCTATAATGAATATAAAGAAAGAACTGCAACTGTAGATAAACAAAAAGATAGTTTCTTCGATAAGATTGGTTCTATGGATATGGAAGAAGATGACGGCATGTTTAATCTTAAAGATGCATCTTCTAAAAATCCTACAACTGATAGAAAAACTAATTTCTTTGATGCAGTTGAAGATAAGAGTGTGGTTACTATCAAAGTTGGTAAGAAAAGTAAGAAAGATGATTTCTTCGATAATTATTAATAATCTTATTAACGTGAAAGGATAAATCCATGGGATTATTTGATAAATATACAACTCAACCAAAAGCTCCAAAAACTAATTCTGTTAGTTTGAAGAAAACTCTAACAACTATAAGAACTGAACTAACTAAATTGGATTGGAATAGTAGAGAAGCAGTATATGAATTCTTTGAGAATAATCTCATGGATTCCATATACTATCTGGGGACAAATGAAGATCTATATAAGAACTTTGGTATTCGTGGGGAAATATATATCACTATTGATGCAGTATTAACTCAGAATCCAAATATAGTTCTTCCAAAGAATATTGTAATTCATTTGAATGACTGTATGTTTGGATTCTTATTCTCTGTTGACCCAGTTTACTTTGGGCCAATCTATACAAAAACTAAAGAATCTATTATAAATATTTCTAAGCTTATAAATAAATCTACATATGAAAGATTAGACTTTGTTGATTGCTGTAGTAATGAGCAATTATTAGACTATCTTCCAATTTGTAGAAATTCTAGCTTAGAAGAATCAGTTAATATCCAACGTACTAATATCATTATAATGACATCTTTGAATCCTAGATTGACTTCAGAAGAAGATATTAAGGATTTATATGGGGAACTCTTCTATGAAAATTGGGAAGAGTTATTCCTTAATTCTATGACTGAAGTATATCCATCTAATATCAAAGAAGATGATGGTTGGATGTATGATATGATGACAAATGCATTATTAGAAATGCTTAATGAAAAGCCAATGTCTGAAATTAAAAGTATTCTTATTAAGTATTCTGAAAAATGCTTAAAGATGCAATTAACTAAAGTCGGTGTACGGTGTTCATTATTTGAATTATCTTCTGATTACGATAAAATCGTTTATATTGCAGAAGAATTACGCGACCAGGGAATGTATATCATTTAAATATAAATATATCCCAAGGAGATTGAATCTCCTTGGGATATTCTTTTTATTTTTATAAACTCCTGAACTTATTAATAACTAAAAATGTATTAATACGCAAAGGAGTATTACTATGGGCTTATTAATTCAACGCGTTGCGGAAGTATCTGGATATAGTCCAGAACAAGGCTTATATGATGTTGCATATCCGACAGGATTCTTGAATTTTGACCATTTGAATGGTTATAATTCGAATACATTTAATGATAAAGGTGAATTAGTTCCAACTAAACACATTGGTCTACTTGATGGCTCTTATAATCTATTGATTGGCAGATCTGGTTCTGGTAAATCTACATTTGCAGTTCAGGCTGGGGCAAATATTATCTCTCAATTTGAGGGAGCCGAAATGATGATTCAGTCTATTGAAGGTGGTATTACAGTACCACGTTTAGAAACATTGACTGGTTATGTTGGTAATGAACTATTCGATAGAATCTCTATTAAGAATAGTGGCATTACTGCAGAGTCTATATATGATGATATTTATAGCATCTATGAAACTAAAATTAAAAATAAGGAAAAATTCTTATATGATACTGGTATGAGGGATTCTACCGGTAATCCTATTATGAAATTTATTCCAACAGTTATGGTTATTGATTCTATTGCTTTATTAGCACCAGAACGTATTGCGGATAAGGGTGAATTATCTGGTCAAATGGCGGCTACTGCAATGGCTAAAGCTAATACTGCATTACTTAAAGGTGTAATACAATTAATCAAAGCTACCAATATCATTCTTCTAGTAGTCAATCATATTACTGAAAAGATTGAGGCTAATCCAATGATGCATACTAAAGGTGCATTGATTTTTCTTAAACAAGGTGAATCTTTACCTGGTGGTAAAGCAGTTGTATATTTGGCTAATAATATCATTCGTTTTGATGATAGTAAACTTAAAGAAGAGACATTTGGATTTAGTGGTGCACAAGTTGATATTTCTCTTAGCAAATCTCGTACAAATAAAGCTGGTAAATCTACACCATTGATCTTCTCTCAAGTAAATGGGTTTGATTCTTTATACTCTTTAATGATTATGCTTAAAGATGCCGGTGTTATTGCAACCAAAGGTGCATACTTAGCATTGGATGGATATGAATCTAAGTTCAGAACTCGTGATTTTAAGCAATTATTCGTTGATGATGAAGAATTTAGAAAAGCGTTCGTCAAAGCGGCTAATATAGAAATGGAAAAATTGGTTACTCCAATCCCTACTGGAGGTCAATCTACGAATGCATCTATTACAAAAGATCTAATTGCCACATTCAAAGCATTGGAAGATTAATTAATACAGTGATTATATATTATAGATCAGATATAGCGGAAGAGTTGTTAAAACTCTTCCGTATTAATTTTTGTAAGTATTTAAGAAAGGAAGAAAAAGATGGCTGGAAGTCTCAATCTAGAAGATAGAATAAATGAGGTTAGACAGAGATTAAGCAGTCCGGAACAGGTATTAGGGAAAGAGTTGATTCAACCGTTTCCTACAAGTAGTTCCGGTAGCCGTAAAATAATGTATAGTGTCCATTCAGAACAAGCAATGGCACTGTGTAACCCAGAAGTACCATTCATTCAAACTGGATTTGAGAATGAGTATGGAAGAAGATCTACATCTTTCCAACAGGCAGAGCAAAATAAAAGGGTGTTGGATAAAGTAGAAAAATATGGAGTCAATCCTGGGCATGAATATTATTTGATCGTTTATAACGAAGAAAGTAATACACTTGATCTAATCCATAAATGCGATTATAAGTATATTACAGAGTCATTTGGTTATCAGATCAATAATTCATATCTTGATTTATTAGCCCCAGGAAGTATTATTGAAAAAGATACAGTTATTAGCAAATCTAGAGGATTTGATAAATATAATAACCGTATGGATGGTATTAATGTTTTGCTAATGTATATAGCTCAGAATAAGACTACTGAAGATGCTATTGAAATTAGTGAATCTTGTGCTAAGAAATTTAGATCTCCATTAGTTAAGAAGATATCCTTCATGATAAATGAAAATGATATCTTGCTAAACTTATATGGGAATGATGCGATCTATAAAGTCATTCCTGATATTGGGGAAAAGATTAATGATGGTATCTTAGCTGCAGTACGAAGAGAAAATAAAGAAGAAGCTCTATTCTCTCAAGTATATAGTAAGCTCAAAGATATCAATATGTCTGATGAAAAGATTACTAGCTCTGGTACTGTAGTTGGTATCGAAGTTAGAACTAACAATCCAGACTTAATGGAAACATCTATCTATAATACTCAGCTTAATATGTATTATCAAGATAAACGGCGTTTCTGTGAAGAAATGATTAGTAAGGTTAATAAGTTGAAGATCCACTATCAATGTGAATTATCTTATGACCTTCAAAAGATGGTTTATACTTGTCAGCAAGTAATTGATGGAGTTAAATACGATATGGATAGCAACGTATATTCCAACTTGCAAATGGATGTATACGTTCTTGAAGAAAATGAACTTCACATTGGTGATAAGTTAACTAATCGATATGGTGGTAAAGGCGTAATCTCTAGTATTATTCCTGATGAACTAATGCCACAAACAGAAGATGGGCAATATGTAGAAATGAAATATAATCAGGCTACAGTTGTCAATCGTCTAAACCCATCTCAGTTATTTGAAATGGAAATCAATTCCGCATCAGCATCTATTATTAGAAATCTTAATAAACAAGACGTAAATGGTTCTTTAGAGAAACTAGTTAAGTTTACAAGATTCTTTAGTCCAACACAAGCTGATGAAATGGAAAACTTTATTAGAGAAAGTAATCCATCTGTAAGAGCAGAATATCTAAACTCTATTATTGAAGATGGAAATCTTACTCTATCTATATTACCAATTCAGGAAGCGACTAATATTGACGTACTTAGAGAAGTACTTCATGAGTTCCCTGAAACTAAACATCGTAGAGTTCTAACTCCTATGCTAGACTCTACTGGTACAAAATATAGATTAGCAAAATCTTTAAGACCTGTATTGGTTGCTAAACAATATATCTGTAGATTGAAACAGTACGCAGAAGAAAAGTTCTCAGCAACTAGTATGTCTTTTAGTAATAATCGTGGTGAAAATAGTCGTAATAAAAACTCTGGACTATATAAACCAGTTTATACTAATACTCCTATCCGTCAAGGTGAAATGGAAATTGGTGCCTTGACTCATATTGGTGATGATATAAATGTAATTATGCTTATGCTTTACAGTACTGCACCTATTGGCCGTAGAGCTGTAAAAGAATTACTTACTGGTAATCCTAATGATATTAATATTGTATTGACAGATGATGCAAAATCTCGTTCTGCTGAAATCGTTAATACTTATTTGAAATCTATCGGATTACGATTAGTATTCGAGAAAGTTCCAAAGAAACTTACCAATGCATTATTATATAATATTCCTGATGAAGATTTCTACGTTCCTGCATTTTTGAAGGAAGATGGTTACTTAGGTGAATTGAATCTAAATAATGAAAAGAATTTGAAAATTACAGTTAAGAAAATCAATGGGAAATATTATCCACAATATAAGAACTTTAAAGAACCTTGCGTTCCAGCAATTATGACTGGGGCAATGTCTTCCGAACAACCTGAAGGATTTGACGATACAGATCCATTCTGGATGATGCGGGATATAAAATACTTTAATAAATAAGGAGTTTATCATGATTCTAAGAGATCTATATACCGATCTTCTAAGAGGCAATCTTGATAATGTATTTGATCAAGAAAACGTACAAATGATAAATAGTGCGACTTCTAAATTATTATCCAATCCAAGTTGGACTAATAAAGATATAGAAGATGCTGATCTCATTTTACGAATAAGTAATATCTTATATAATAATACTGACTTCTTAGCATTACCATTAGAAGATGGTATTTATGATTTATTACTTGAAGCTTATAGAAAATATAATCCTCATTTTCAAGTTGGGTCTGAAGTTGTACATTTCAAATTACAGTCTTCTAAACAGCCTAAGTCTAGTAAAAATGAGCCTCATTATATTGAAGCTATAGTTAGTTATCCAAAAGAAGCTAAAGAAACTATTTATGAGCAAGTATTTACTGAAACTCCTACTAATAGATTCCAAGAAGCATATGCAACTCATCATGCTACTGTATCTGATAGAGGAAGAGATACTGCTCATAAGTATCCTAAGTTAGTTGGAACCTTAGATAAGTGTAAATTTGTCACAGATAAAGATGCACAAGAAGCTATGGTTTATAAAGATCCTAAAGTAAGAATCTTTGAAAGAGATTTCTTAGCTAAACATCTTATGATGGGTCTTATTGGGTATAATCAACCAATTGAAATGGTTGCCGAAATTAAATATGATGGTTTATCAGTTGAAGCTGAAGTTAATAATCAAATTATCAGTGCTAGAACACGTGGTGATCTTGATGCAGATTTAGCAACAGATTTGACTGATATCCTAGCTGGATATAGATTCCCAAATAATATTTCTAATGATGAAATTATTGGGATGAAGTTCGAAGCTATTATAACTAAAGAAGATTTGATTAAATTTGAGAATGCCACTGGTAAAGAATATAAGAATATGAGAACTGCAATAGCTGGAATCATTGGTTCTGCTAATGCTAGAGATTATATTAACTTTATTACTTTAGTACCATTGGCCACTTCATTAGAATTCAATAATCGAATTGAAGAATTAGAATTTATGAATAGATATTTTGCAACTAAAGAGCCTAACCGTTATCAGTATATGGTTGGGGATTTTGCAAATCTTCTATTCCAAGTTAAGAAGTTCACTGATGAAGCTGCATGGTATCGTGATTACATGCCTTTTGCATATGATGGTATTGTAGTATCTTATATGGATAAAAATATCATCAATGCTTTAGGTAGAGAAAACCATGTAAATAAGTACAGTGTAGCTATTAAATTTAATGCTATGGTTAGAACTACAAGATTCAGAGGATATCAATATACCATTGGCAAGAATGGTGTAATTACTCCGATGATTATGTTTGACCCAGTTGAATTTAATGGTACAATTCATAACTTAGCATCAGGTCATTCTTATGAACGATTCAAAGCATTAGCCTTGAAGTATGGAGATCTAATCGATGTCACATATGTAAATGATGTAATGCCATATGTATCAAATCATAGATGTCCAGAAAATGATGCAAATCCTAATAAATTGGAAAGATTCATCGATATTTGTCCATCCTGTGGAAGTACACTTGAGGAATCTATTAGTGGCAAATCTGTAGTTTGTCCTAACCCAGATTGCCCTGGGCGTGGGCTTGCAAGAATGGAAGATATGCTTCAGAAGATAAATTTCAGAGATTTCTCTGGAGCTACAATACGTGAATTAAATATAACATCATTCACTCAATTGATCAATATAACTAAAGATCAATTGACTTCTCTTGGAGAAGTAAACTCTGCAAAATTCATGGATAGAATTAATGAGCTTAAGACAAATAAGATTTATGATTATAATATCATTGGGGCTCTTGGCTTCTCCGATATAGCAATCAAATCTTGGAAGCTTATCTTACATGAACTAAGACTTGAAGAAATAATGAACCTAGATCCAGCTACATTGGAATTTAAATTATTGAAGATCAAAGGTATTGGTAAAGTTGCTACTGAGACTATAATCAATGAGCGACATTCTAGTAGATAATCGAAAGAAGATAGTCATCACCGGTTTCAGAGATGATACTTTATCTGATTTGGTTTCGCCATTAGGATACTTTGTCACCGATAGTGGCGTAACTAGAGATACATCAATCTTATTAATTCCACAACCTGGATTTGCTAGTAGTAAAGTCGATAAGGCCATGAAATATGGTGTTCAGATTGAAACTATAGTAGACTTCAGGAAGCGATTAGGGTTGTAAAAAGTTACAAAATAAAATACAAGGTATTAATATATTATAGGTATGGAGACATATAGAATTGATCATCTATGTGTCTTTATATATACATTTCTTTTATTTCTTTGCAAAGGAGATTTTTATTATGAAGAAAGATGTTAAGGAAACAAGTATCATTTCTACAGTGGTTGATCGTTTGAAATCCGAAGAGATGATTCTATTCCATTCCAACCAATTTATGCAAGCTGGGAAATGCATCCTATTTGGTGCAGTTAAATTCTTAGCTAACACTAAGTTCGAAAACGAAGTGGCTTTACGCATCAATGATAAGAATGGCGTATTTATCATTGCTGTAGTATTGGAAAAAGTAAAAGATGACGAAGGTAAAGATAGCTTTGAAGCTCGTTTTGAAACAAACGAAGAAGGCATCAAAGATATCGCTACTGTATATGATTTGACTGATGAAGAAGTTCAACGCTTCATTAATCGTTTCATGTATTCTATCAGCAATAACAAATTCGTTACTAATGATTTTGTATATAAAGTATCTCGTGTGATGTTTAGTGCAATCATTAACTTCTTATTGAACCTTGGTAAAAATGAAGTTGACGAAGACGGTTATGAAGTAGCATTTGATGAATATCTAACTGCTACTGCAACTGATGAAGATGGCAAACATGCTATTGCTTTAGAACCTTCTACAGATTTGAAGAAATTCATCAAAGATGATAGCCTAATCGACGTAGAATAAGAAATATAAAATGGTGGTTAGATTCAACATCTAACCACCTTATATTTTTCTTTTTAGTATATGGAGATATTAAAATGAAAAAGGCTATTATTAATGGTGAGTTGTATACGATCTACGACTTCGAGGAAGGTATTAGACATCATGAAGAGCCTAATATTGCAGTCGAAGAAGATGGTATTGTATACCCAGTCATAAGCAAAACAAATGCGTATGGTCAGACTGGGGTATTTGTTGACGGATGTATGGCTACATTCGTTAACGCCTCAGATAAACCAGAAAACTATAAAGTCGATAATCTGAAAGTTATTGACTTTAGTAATACAAAAAGCATGAAAGAGCAAATTGAAAAGAATGCCGAACTACGTGAAATGGAAGAAACAGTATTGGTTAGCCCTGATAATATTTTCAATGCTAAACCAAAACCTACAGATCTTCCAGAAATGATTGCTCTTAAACAAGCTGTAAATCAAAAGCATATTGATATCAACAAATATGCATATCGATTTGGCGATAACTTTAATAATGATAGACGATTGTTTGAAAAACCAACAATTACTCTATCTAAGTTGAAGACTATTGCTGAAGCATTAGATATGTCTTGTTATATCATTATTGAAGATAAAGATAAAGATGTGCCTAATCCGATCGGTAGCCAAGTTAAAGTTCGGATTACTAACATCGAGGAGGGAGAAGCAGATGATTAATCAGGCTAAGTTCATTGCCGATTACAATGAACGTAATAGACCTAAGTTTAATGATAAATTCTTCCAAAAGTCAGATGATGATATCATCGAGGATTTGAAAGATGTAATTCTATCTTGTCAACGTGATAAATTTTACACGATCCGAGTAGAAAAATTCGAAGTCATCGATGATTATGCAGAAATCCAAAGATTATTGACAGGAGAAGAAACTCCTACAATATCTATTAAGGATTCTGATCTAAAAATTCTTAAAGTAACGTACTATACTGCAATCGGTAATCAAGAAGATACATTTGATGTATTGATTGCAGTACCACGTGTTATTGATGGTGCTTATATTCATCTAAATGGTAATGATTATTTCCCATTATTCCAATTAGTTGATGGAAGTACTTATAATAATACTTCTTCGGCATCGGCTAAGACTCAATCTATTACGTTGAAGACCAACTCTAATGCAGTTAAGATGCTTCGTAACTTCTTTGAGTTCAAATTATCTGATGGTGAAACCTTTAAGAAGTTAGCATCATTTAGTGTTTATCTATTTGATCATAAAGTAACCTTATTTGAATATTATCTTGCTAGATTTGGATGGTATAAAACTATTTCCGAATTTAAGTTTGATCATGTAATTAAAGTTACTGAAGAAGATCCTCAAGATGATGAATATGATACATTTGTAGTTCAAAACAGTCATATGAAAACTCCTATCTACATTTCTGCAGTTAGAAGTGTTTTAGATGCTGATAGAATTCTACAATCTTTTGTAGCGGCATTCATCATCTCTATCAATAAATATGCAACTAAGAAGTTTACATTAGACAATATCTATAATACAGATTTCTGGATTTGTAAACTTGGGTTTAACTTTGTAAGTTCTGAAACTTCAGTATTTACTAAAGGTAATGCAATTATTGAATCTTTAGAAAACTCATATGATATTCCAACTCAAAAACGCTTAAGATTACCAGATGAAATTAAATCTAATATCTATAGTGTATTGAAATGGATGGCTAGTGAGTTCTCCTATATTCGTCTAAAGGATAATTTAGATGCCTCATCTAAACGTATTCGTTGGTCTGAATATATTGCAGCGATGTATATTATGATTATCAATCTTAAACTACGTCGCTTACCAGAAAAACCAGATCCTAATGTAGAAGTACTTCGTATTAAACAGCAATTGAATACGCCACCAATGGCATTGATTGCTGAATTACAGAAGTCTAATCTAAAAGGATTTAGAAATATGGTTAATGACCGTGACTCTTTCTTACAATTGAAATATACCATCAAAGGTCCGTCTGGCCCAGGTGAAGGTAATGGTAAGAAAGTAGCACAAAATATTCGTGCAGTAGATATCTCTCAATTGGGTATCATTGATGTTAATACATCTTCTGCATCTGATCCTGGTGTTGGTGGTATGCTTTGTCCACTAAACGATAAAGTATTTGAATATAATTCATTTACCAATGAACCAGAACCAAATACATGGGATGCTAATTTTGATGAATTGCTAAAGATTTATAGAGATCAAAAAGGTTATACTTCCGCAATAGCTCTCGCTGAAGATGCTGGTTTAGAATTAACTGATGATCGTAATCCTGAATCTGTAGCATTTGATACAGAATATCTCGGTAATCTTATTGGAAAGATTGCTCCAACAAAAGCATTCGAAACTCAACTAAGACCTGCATTCATTAATATGGAAGATAGTGGGTCTATTATCTTTGAAGACTAGAGGAATAAGAATATGCCACAAGACATTTATTATAGATATTTTGTGTTCTCTAGAACACAAATGGAAACAATCAGAATTCGTGAAGAAAAGCTTGGTCGTCGTGCTAAGTTTGGTAAAGTTATTGTCGATGGCGTTCCAAAAGAGTACACTGATATTCTTTTGGATATGTCTGCGGCTAAATACCCTGACTCTATTAAAGTAGCCGAAGGGGATATTAGACGCATCGTCTATACTAAATAGGAGGTATATTTTATGAATCCAGTTGGACAAGCAAGTTGTGATCTTCATAATATTGGCCATTATTTGGCTAAATTGATCGGTAAAGAAACTCTTTACTGGGATAAGCTTAATACTATTGAGCCAGATTATAATATTTTGACAGATCATGTAGATGAGTATTTTATTAAAAAGGATTTTGAAAAAGATTCTGAAAATAGATATACGAATATCGAAATGCAATCATTTGGTCGTAAATTCAGCGTACGTGGAAAAAATATTATTCTTGTTTTCAATAAATATATTCCAGATAGTGCTGTTGGTGATAACCCATTCAGTGTAGTTATCAATCAGGAAACTGATTCTATCAATACATTATTGATTCATTTCAATCGTTTAAAACTCATGGTAGGAGATAAGGATTATGCGGCTTTATACTCCTTCTTTAATGCATTATTTACATATATTTATGATAAAGAGTCTGCAATTGTAACTCTTCATACAATGTATACGTATATTGACTTCGTATTTAATAATTTATATATGGAAGATGTAACTGGATATATTAAATTCCATACATCTAAAGCCACTGAAGTTATTATGAATGAATGTGAAAAACTTAAAATCAACGATTCTCAAGGGTTCTTGCAAGAAGTATTAAATCAATTAGAAGATGAAGAATATAAAAATCTTTTCTACTCTCCTAAGAATACTGCAAGAATTACTGAAGCGTCCAATGAACCTAAGTTTAATTTAAAACGCTTATTGAATACCATTGATAAAGTATTCTATGAGCAAAATGTTAATACTGTTGAAGTTCGTGATGCATTCATTTCTTTAGCTAAATCTAGAGATTTGAATGATGTTGTAAAAGTTGCTCAAGTTTATTCTTCTGAAGTTGAATTATATAATGAAATTCCAGAAACTATCCAAAAAGAAGTTATGGATATCATTGTAAAACGCATTGAAGATTTGATTGAATCTAAAGGTATTGAAGATATTAAACCTGAAACGGAAGATGAAAAAAAGACACGTCTCGAAAATGATATTGAAGCTCAAGTACGTAAAGCTTTAGATCAAATGAATAATAAATAATAATTATGGACTTGGGTCAAACACCCAAGTCCTTTTTATTTTTTGAGGATAATTAATATGAAAGAGGCAATTGTAAGTGCTAGTACATGTCTTAAATGTGGATCAAAGAATATGGATCTAGTAACCATTAATGGTTCTATTGTAAAGTATTCTTCATATCTAAACATGTTAAGCAAAGATGAAGTAAAAGATAAACTAAGTGGATACCAATTGTACAAATTTAAGTGCAGAGAGTGTGGTCATACATCATCTATTGATTGGAGATTTGGGCTACCATGTCCAACTGAAGAAAAGGCTGATTTTTAGTTAAAACAAAGCAATAATATAAAGAAAGGAGAAACCCTTATGATTACAAAAAGTAAAATTTTATACATCATAGGTGCTATAATTTATATTAGTTGCTTTGCCTACATTATATCCGATATGCTTCAAACTATCGAAGGTAGAATCCTATTGTTTATTTATTCGACATCAGTCATTCTGACTGCTTTAATTCTATTTCTAGGTTATAAGATATTCAAAGCCCTACTAGTAATTATAGAAAAGTATAGCAAGGAATGATATCATGTCCAATTTAGCATTTACCATACTACTTTTATCTGGTTTGCTATGCATTATTGCTAATATCGGCTTTATATCTTCAATATCGATGTTGTTATTGACAGTAATGTATATCATAACTCATCCACGGAGGTAATATGTCAGTATTTAGTTTTATTAAGATAGTTGGGACCTTATATATGCTTCTCTCTATTTTACTTACTATCTGTGTAGCTATCATACTTCCAGATGGATTAACTTTAGTGTCTCCTATTTGGATTACACTACTTGTATCTATCGCTGGTGCTGCATTTTTAGTATATTCTAAAAAGAGAAAACAGTCTAAGGTTACAGGTAATAAATAATGAAATTAGACTTCATAACTCTAGTAATACTATTGACTATGGCAGTTACTTTTTATAAGAATTTAACCACTCCAGGTGATATTCCTATAGAAGTTGTGACTGCATTTATATTTTTAGCAATAGTGGTATTAGCATATTATAACTCTAAGTAATAAAAAAGTATCTCATATTACACATACAAATAGTTTAATATTAAAAAGGAAGTATAAAAATGACTTTAGAATTAGGGCTCATATGTGGGCTCTTATTGATTATTATATTCATGATAATTTTATTTATAGACTATGTAAAATTATCTCCAAAGTATACAATAACAAGTAAAAGAGAAGAAAAAGATGTGCCTCTCTTTTACAATGTAGAAATTAATGGTGATTTTTCAATACCAGTTTCTAAATTAGATTACGATATGGTTTCAGTCGGTGATAAAATTGTAATACGCAGTTTTATGGGAATCGGCAGTAACTGTAGACTTTATAAAATTGAAAAGGTATAATATGAGACTTATTTACATAAGACTTGAGAATTACATAGGAATCTATAATGGTCGTGGAGACAATATCTTAGAGGTAGACTTATCACAGTCTACCTCTAATATTATTATAATACGCGGCTCTAATGGTTCTGGTAAATCAACTTTATTAAAAGCTTTATCTCCACTCCAAGATGATAATACTGCAATCATTCCTGGGTTGGAAGGTAAGAAATCTTTAAGATATTTATATAATGGAGAGGTTTATGAGATCGTTTATATTCATCCAGTTAAGTCTGATGGATCTAGAGGTCAAGTTAAACTTCAAATCTATAAAGGAAATAAGAGAGAAGAATTAAATCCAACCTGGAATGTAACTTCAGGTAAGGATATTATCTTCGATCTATTTAACTTAGATGCTAACTTCTTGACTCTATCTCAATTATCTTCTGAAGATAGAGGGTTAGCAGATAAGAAACCAGCAGAACGTAAGAAGTTTGTTAATAGTATTATCAATGGTATCGAAGTATACAATAACATGTATAAAGTCGTTACTAAGAAATACTCAAACTTTAAAAGTATGATTAATACAATCTCTTCTAAGATTGCTCAAATTGGTAACATAGAAGAATTGAATGTTAGATTTAATAATATCACTCGACAAGTAGAATTAGTTTCTGCTGAAAGAGATCAAGCAATATTAGAGACTGCAAAGCTAGACTCTCAAATAGAACTTTTGTCTAAAGATAATAACTTAGAAACTTATTATAATGCAGAAAAAAGTTTAAGAGAACTCAAAGCTACTGTTGATAAAGATATCAATACTATAATTGATATTTGTAAAGGTGAAATTCCATACGCTACTGATACAACTGAAATATACGAATTGATTAATAAGAATTTAGAGAAATCTAATAATGAAATCAAACAAGTTATTTCAGATGAAGCTAAAGCTAGTACTAAGCTTGATTCTCTTACAAATGAAAAGACAAAAGTCTATGAAGAACTTCAAGTCAAGATAACAAAACGAGATTCTATTTTAGATAATAGCTTCTCCGAATCCGATTTGAATCTATATAATGAATCCAAAGCTAAGATTTCAGAAATTGATAGAGAAATCAAATCTTTGAATTTAAATATAAAGAATACATCAGAAGCTGAAAGTCTTATTAATGCAGTAGAAATGATAGTCCCAGTTATAGATACATTATATAATGGCTTAGATTCTACTACAAGAAAAGATAAATCTAACTTTGTAAGATCTACTTTAGATAATAATAGAAATTATGTAAATCAGTTACCAATCATCTCTGAAGAGCATAGAAAGTTATCTAGAGAACTATTAGATTTAGAATCAGAATTACGTGCTTATGAAATTCTTTTTGATAAAGCTAAAGGATTAGCTCTTAGACCTAAAGAGTGTAAGATTGATTCTTGTGCTTATGTAAAAGAAGCAATTGATGCATCATCTAAAAATCCAGAATCTAGAATTGATTCTATCAATAAAGAGATATCTGAGATTAATAAGATGATAAAGGAATTAGAATCTAAATCGGAATTCTATACTGAAGTATATGACTTCTGGAATAGATTCAATAATCTTCATGGGATGATCATGTCTTTTAGAAAACTATTAGACAAGACTCCAATTAGTTATATTCTTGATCCATATAATCTTCTAGAAAGTTTAGATAATATGGAAAAAGTAAATACTGAGTTTAATAGAATCCGTGGTGTCTATAATATAATGATTACTAAAGATAAATATGAAGATATCTTAGAATCATTAAAAGAACCGGCTATTAAATATGAAGCCAATAAATCTCTAATAGAAGAATTGGATTCTAATATTTCAGATTTAAGAGAATCGTTATCTAAAATTGATAATGATATTCTTGATGAATCTGAAAAAGTCCAATCTCTTAAATATAAGCATGAAGTTCTTGATTATAAGATAGAGGCTTATACTAATAGCTATGATATTATTAATAAAGTACTTAGTGACTTAGATGATATTAAAGACTTAGAAAATAAAATGAGCTCTTTATCTGATATAGCTAAGCAAGTATCTGGCTTGCAAGTTGATTTGGATTCTGCTAGAGAAAAATCTAATAGATTAAATGAGCAGTTGAATATGATTCTCCAAGATAGAGATTCTATAGCATCAAATAAAACGCTTCTAGAAGACTATCAAAGGGACTTAGACTTGTATAATAAAAATTTCTCAATTCTCGAAGCAGTACGTTACTATTTGTCCCCAACTACGGGCATTCAGACAGTGTTTATGAGAACGTATATGGGAAATATTATTTTAAAGGCTAATGAATTACTAAGCTTAATATTCAATGGTCAGTTCATCATTCAGCCATTTGTTATTAATGAAGCCGAATTTAGAATTCCATGTTTAGGTAATGGATTATTAAATGATGATATTTCTTCTATGAGTACAAGTCAGATTTGTATGATTAGTATGATTCTATCATTTGCAATTCTTTCCAATTCATCTACTGATTATAATATTCTTAAGTTAGACGAAATCGATGGTGGTCTTGATACAGAGAACCGTATCCAATTTATAGGATTACTTAAACAGTTAATTGCTATGGTTGGTTGCGAGCAATGTTTCTTGATTAGTCATAATATGGAATATGATGTAGACACAAGTGTAATTGATATGACTGCAAGACCGGTAATGGTTAGATAATAAGAAGGAGGTTCAACCTCCTTCTTCCATTATTTTTTTTTGTAATCTTAAAGAATTATATATATATATTATAAAGGTGAAATATGATTCTTAATATTTCTAGTTTATATTTTAATTTTATTTTGGAGGTGCTCATTATGAGTAAAGTATTTTTTATTGTAGGATTTGTAATTGGTTTTGAGTTATTCTTAGCTATCACAGCTGAGAATATTATTTTAGCTATTCCTAGCATCGTGTTGGTGTTAGCTTCAGTGGCGGTTTTGCTTTATGTCTATGGCATGGATTTCAGAGCAATTTTTAATTTATTATTTAGAGGAGCTAAGTGATAATGAATCTAGGTATACTATTAGGATTGCTAGTATTTATGCTAGCATCAAAAGATTTTATTGCAACTTATGCAACAACTCATGAATTGATTCTATACATTGTAGGATTGATGCTCATGGGGTGTTCTTGGCTAATCGATTTCTTACTTGGAATTGATAGTAATTCTAAAAGGAGAAACAATGCTAGAAAATAGAGTGAATGCAATAGAAGGAATATTGAAAGGCATACCGGATGATACAACAGTCAATCTCATTGTATTATATTCTGGTGGCTTTGATTCTACCACACTATTAGATATAGCTATCAGAACTAAAACAGAATTAGAAAATGTAAAGAATGTGTATGCATTACATATTGAAAGTAATTTAATACATGAAGGGAAATTAGAGCTAGAAAAGGAATATACTGAAAGATTTATATCTCATATTAATGAAGATAATAATGCAGATGTAAAATTTCTCAAAGTAGTTCGAGATATCCCTGAATTAGATGAATATGCCGAATATGCAGAGAATTCTTATGATCTGCTGATGGTAAATACTATAAATTCCGTAGTTCCATTTATTGGTGGAGCTCATTTAAATATAGTATTAGATGGAACTCTAGATAGAGATTCTAGAGTTTATCATTTACCATTCTATAAAGATATGGTAGAATCATTCAATAAAAACTTCAGAAAGAATGAAGTATGGATGGAATTCCCTTTTCTAAAAATAGATAAGCTAAGAATATTATCATATATTATCCGCAAAGGATTATATGAATTCTGTACATGCTGTGAACAACCAGATCTTAAAGAACAATTCTGTTATAGCTGTAGAGACCACACAAATGCTCTGATAGAACTCCTATTAGATAATGAAGTGTATGGTGGTACATATCCAGCAATAGATCTTGATGAAAAAGGTATCAAGTTCATTAAAAGAGAACTAACAAGAATTCTTGGAGGTGAGTGGAATTAAACCGAAAATTGAAGTGATATCTAGCTTAATTTTATTATTTGCTAGTATCGTAGTAATAACAACAACATTCGGATTTTTGATCCGTTTCGTATTTGGTATGGAACTTTTCACTAAATTCGAAGAGGCAATGATGTTTTTATATGTAATCAATGGTGGGTTATTAGTATTCATGATAACTATAGGTTACATGATTTATAAATATCATAAAGGATAAAGAGGGATATTAAAATGGTTGATAAATTAATAAAGTTATTAATATATATGGTAATCCCATGGATTATCATGGTTCCAATTTATTTATTAGATGGTATATCTGGTACTAGATTAACACCAGTAATGCAACTTTTCTGCGTTTTGGTGGATTGCGGAATTGTTGCATTTTATGTAATTTGGTTAATTATTAAGAAGATCGGAGAAGCAGAATGAAGTTAACTGACTATGATTTAAAATATGGTAAATTATTAGAATATATCCTTGCTGCTGGTGAAACAACCCCAAACCGGACAGGTATTGATGCTATATCGACACCTCAAGTGGCGTTTAATATTAATTTAGAAAACTTGGATATGCCAATCCTTGGATCAAAATTTGTACCGTTTAAAACAGCGGTAAAGGAAATTTTATGGATTTGGCAAAAGCAATCTAATGATGTACGTGAACTCCAAAAAATGGGTGTTCATGTATGGGATGAATGGATGCGGGAAGATGGCACTATCGGTAAAGCATACGGGTATCAGCTAAAGAAATTTGATCAAGTAAATAAACTAATCAAAACTTTAAAAGAAGATCCTCATAATCGTAGAATGGTAGTAACTCTCTGGAATAATGCAGATCTAGATGATATGGCACTTCAACCATGTGCATTTGAAACTATCTGGAATGTACATCGCGGTAAATTAAATTGTACGCTAATTCAGCGTTCTGGTGATGTTGGATTAGGCGTCCCATTTAACACATTGCAATATTCAGTGTTAGTATGTATGATCGCACAATGCGTTGGGTTGGCCCCTGGTAAATTAGTTCATTTCATCAACGATGCTCATATTTATGTAAATCATAAAGACGTTTTAAAGAATCAACTTAAGACAATTTATACATATGATGTAGTTAAGAAAGAAGAAAGACAATATCCTAAATTAAGATTAAATCCTGAAATCAAAGACTTCTATGATTTCACAATTGACGATATTGTTTTAGAAGACTACGAGCCAGGTCCTAAACGACCTATGGAAGTAGCAGTCTAATATTTTATTTTAATTTATATTTCTAGTAGGAGAATGATTATGATTTCGATGATTGTTTGTTATGACGCAAGACGTCATATTGGTAAAAATGATGAATTGTTAGTGAGGATTCCGGCAGACCTAAAGCGTTTTAAACAACGCACTTTAGGCTGTAATATTATTATGGGCAGGAAGACTTTTGAGAGTCTTCCTGGCTTATTGCCACATCGCACCCATTGGGTTATTACTAGGGATAAAAACTACGTTCCTAAATATTCTGGGAGTAATGTAAAAGTATTTCATTCTAAGCAAGAAGTCTTAGATGAAGTTAAAAGGCTGAATCTGCCAAACGTATATGTGATCGGTGGTGGCCAAATCTATGCAGAATTCATGGATGTATGTGATTGCATTCATGCTACAGTAATTCATAAGATTTTAAAAGATGGAAATGTATTCTTTCCAAAAATTAAATCAAATGAATGGTCACAAAGCCAGGATGGTAAGACATGGGCCTGGAGAGATGAAAATGGTGATATGCTAGAATACACATATCAGAATTTTTATCGAAAGAAAGATAATAAGTTAAAACATGAATCCAAATTCAATAAAGTATTGTAAGGAGTAATATATGGAAAAAGATCAACAACGAAAACAGGGGCAAAAATCTATTGACACAAAAGCCAAAATTGAAAAATATTTTGGCCGTTTAGATGAAGCCACCGATGAAAGAATTATTCAATGGCTTTGTGATGTATATGGATTATCCGAAGAGGAAGTACGAAATACACATGTGTATATCCTTAAGATGGATATCATATTCAAATTTATCGCGGATTGTAAACTAACAAACCGCGATTATCATTTCAATGCGTTTACTATTGGCAATAGAGCTAATGAAATCGCCAAACGCATTACAGCTCATGCGGATAGTGATAAAAAGCCTAAGAACGATCAGTTGCCTTTCTAATAATATTAATCTTACCCATATATTATAATCGTGATATATAGTTTATATAGGAGGATTTATTATGAATATGAGGGCTTTATTTCTATTACTAATTTTCACTTTTTCAATATTAGTGGCTCAAGCATCCACTGATAGACTTTGGTTCAGCTCAATGACTCGAGATCAAAAAGACCAAACTATTAGATATTTACAAGATTCAAATAAGGATTTATCTGATAGAGTTAATCTTTTAGAAAAACAGGTAAAAGAGTTAAATGAGCGCATTTCTAATTTACAAAAATAGTATTTTTAATTTAAGGAGAATAAAAATGAAAACTAACAAAACTTTAATCTTAACAGCAGCAGTACTTTCTACAGTTTCTATGGGTGCATATGCATCTAATGTTGTTACTGGTGCAGATGCAGCAGCATTTGGTAAAAATAATGTGGTTGCCGGTTCCAGTGCATTTGCCGGTGGTTATAGCAATACTGTAAATAGTCAAAACAGCATTGTTGCGGGAACTTTAAACGAAGTCAATAAGAATACTGCAGGCAATGGCTCTGCATTGGTTATTGGTGACAATAACACAGTAGCAGCCTCCAGTGTATTAGCTGGCGGTTATGCTAACAAGATTACAGGGAATAACTCTGTAGTTAACGGTATTAAAAATACAGTAGCATCTGATAACTCTGATGTTACTGGTCAAAATAATACAGTGTCTGGTCTAGCTAACATTGTTGGTGGTAATACTAATAATGTAGATGGATCTTACAATATTACAAGTGGCTATAAAAATGTAACTAATGGCACTAGCAATGTAGTTGGTGGTTATTTGAATAATGCTACTGCTAATAATACATTAGTAGTTGGCATGAATAATAAAGCCACTGCAAACGAAGCATTCGCTGGCGGTCAATTGTCTAAAGCTAGCGGAGAAGGTTCCATTGCATATGGTTATGCAACTGAAGCTACTAAATTAAATTCTGTCGCTCTTGGCAATCAAACAAAAGCGTCTGCAGATTTTGCGACAGCTACAGGATACTTAACTGAAGCTAAAGGTGGTTGGAGTTTTGCAGCTGGCAATCAATCTAAAGCTATTGGCAATGGTTCTGTAGCATTTGGTAATAAGAATAAAGCTATTGGTTTACATAGCTTTACCGCAGGCGACAACAATGTCGTATATGGTGGCAATGCCACCGCATTAGGTAATTTTAATACAGTGGCAGGAGTAAGTTCTTTTGCAACTGGTGAAAATAACACCGTAAACAAAGACTTTGGTACTGCAATTGGTACAAACAATACATCCAATGGTGAGGCATCTTTTGTAGGCGGCAATGGTTCTACAGCTCAAGGCGATAACGCTTTCGCATTTGGTTATAAAACACAAGCCATTGGTGATGGTAATATTGCTATGGGTAAATATGCTAATGCGACCGGTAAAGATTCCTTAGCACTTGGCCGTGATTCTGTAGCGAGTGCAGATAACACAAATGCATTAGGTCAAAATGCAGTAGCAAGTGGTGAAAATGCTACAGCAATTGGTCATGGTTCTGAATCCGCTGGTCGTAATTCCAATGCGCTTGGTTCTTCCGCTAAAGCTACTGCAGATTTCTCCACAGCTGTAGGTAATAGTGCTAAAGCTAATGGTGTATCCAGTACAGCTACTGGTTTTAATGCATTAGCTAAAGGTAACTTCTCTACTGCATATGGTAATGATGCTCAAGCAAAAGGTAATCGTTCTGTAGCAGTTGGTTATAATGCACGTGCAGAAGAAAGTGCAGTAGCTATTGGTAATAACTCCAATGCGAGTGCAGTTAATGCGGTTGCAGTTGGTGCCGGCAATGTAGTTACTGGTATCAAATCTAGCGCATTTGGCGTAGGCAATACAGTAAGCCAAGCCAATACACATGTATTAGGAAATGAAATCACTACAACTCAAGCTAATAGTGTTGTAGTTGGTAATAAGTCCACAGACCGTGCAGCTACAGCTGAAGAAGAAGCCGAAATCAATGGTTTGAAGTATGGCAACTTCGCAGGTAAAGGTTCTGTAGCTAACGGTGTTATGAGCATTGGTTCTGTTGGTGGTGAACGTCAATTAATCAATGTAGCAGCTGGTAAAGTATCTGCAGATTCCACTGATGCAGTTAATGGTAGCCAATTGTATGCTGTAGCTCAAAACGTATCTAACGTAGCTAATAGTACTAAGAATGTAATTGGTGGTAATGCAACAGTAGATCAAAATGGCAATATCACTACTAACAATATTGGTGGTACTGGCGAATCTACCATTGATTCGGCCATTAAGAAAGTTAATACTAAAGTTAATGATCACGAACGTAAATTAAAAGATCATACTGATATGCTAACTAAACATGAAGATATTTTAAATGGTCATACTCAAATTTTAGAAAAACATGATAAAGAAATTTCTCGTTTGACTAATGAAAATATTCGACAAGATGCTGATTTAAAACGTCATGAAGCACAAATTCAAAATCATGATATTCAATTAAAAAATCAATCTAAACGCATGGAAAATCAAGAAAAACGTATTGATAATCAAGATAAGCGTTTAGATTATTTAGATGGTCGCATTGATAATCAAAATTCTCAAATTGAAAGTCATGAACGTAGAATTGAATCTAATAAATCTTTGGCTACTGAAGCATTAGCTGAAGCTAAGAAACATACTAGCGTTTCTGCAGGTAATAATGTAACTGTAACTACAAGCACAAATGCAGCTGGTGGCACTGATTATAAAGTATCTGTAGATAAAGTTAAATTTGGTAATGTTTCCTTGGATGATAAAGGTCTAAACAATGGTGGTAATAAAATCACTAATGTAGCCGATGGTAAAATTGCAGCTGATTCTAAAGATGCAATTAATGGTGGTCAACTTAATAGCGTAGTTAATAATATTAATAATCGTTATGATGGTTTGACTAACCGTGTAGCTAAATTAGATGAACGCGTTAATAAGGTTGGTGCAAGTGCAGCAGCTTTAGCAGCATTACATCCACAAGACTTCAACCCAGATGATAAATGGTCTGTAGCAGCTGGTTATGGTAACTATAAAGGTGAAAATGCAGCAGCTCTTGGTGCATTCTATCGTCCTAATGAAAATACCATGTTCTCTGTTGGCGCTACATTTGGTTCTGAAAATATGGTGAATGCTGGCGTATCCATTAAATTTGGTCATTCTGATAAATTAGTTTCTAATAGTCGTGTAGCAATGGCTCGTGAAATGCAAGACATGAAAGCAACTATTGAGGCACAAAACAAGAAGATCGAAATGTTAGTAAATATGCTTCTTGGTAACAATGACAAAGTCAAAGATACTGTGTTCCCAGACGTTCCAGAAAATCATTGGGCTTATACTTTAGTTAATGATTTAGCACAACGTGGTTATATTGATGGTTACGAAGATGGTCAATTCAAGGGTGATCGTTTAATGACACGCTATGAATTTGCAGCTATGTTAGATCGTGCTGTTCAAAATGGTGCAGCTATTAATCAAGAAATGGCTGATGCTATTCGCGAATTCAAACCTGAATTGGATCAAATCAAAGCAGGTATGCGTTTCCATGTAGATCGTATAAGTGGTGAAGATGCTGATTTGCATAAAGTTGAACGTGTACGTGTAAACAACGAATCCAATCGTGATCAATATGGTACAGTTACTGCTAAATAATTAGGGTGATGTATGAATCCTATTATCCCTAATGATGTATTATACTTATATATCATAACAGATAAACTAATCGGATTAGGTTGGCTACTTATGCTTTTAAGTATAATGCTATTTATATTTCACATAATAGTTTATATTGATTATCTGGATTATGAAAATAAATCTGTTAAATTAGATGATGCTATCATGAAATATAATTATAATCATGCTAAAAAGATTAGATTTGTTATAGCACTAGTATTTGTAATATCTATAATTATACTAACATTAGTGCCAAAATCAGATAAACTTATGCTATTGATATTAAATAATTATATGACTCCAGATACTTTAAATTCATTATCCGATAATGGAAAAGATATATTGAATGAATATATCAATATAATCAAAAGTGGAATGCATTAATAATATTTATTGGAGAAGGGATTTAATCCCTTCTCCATATTTCTTATTTTTTATCTTTGGAGGTTATTATGGTACTAGAGGATATAATAAATATATTTAAATCTAGATATGAAATAGATAGACATGACCCCGAGAATGGATTGCCATTCATCATCCTAGATAGAAATATTAAAGTTACAGTCCAAAATCATCATGTTTTAATAGAATGGAAGAACTTAGGGATTCCATCATATATTAAGACTAAGAAAAATAAGATGCTATTTGGAATTGGCATACAAAAAGCATTTGTTATCCAATCTGGATTCTATGATTCTGAGCTACTAGAGATAGTAGAAAAGTGTAATCTTAAAGCTACAGTAATATACGACAGTGTTATAAAATCCATGTTTGGTAGTCTACTTTTCTATAAACCAGATGGCACTGTATGTAATGTATATCATACAGATAATGGTTTATTTGATTTTAATCATCTATCTACTTGGGTTAAAGATCTGACTAAAGATGAAATGATTTTATATTTAGAGTCCATAGGATTTAACCAATAAGTCCACATATTAATACGAAATACTATTGATTGTGGGGTAATTTTATGCTTACTAAAATTGATGTAAATAATTTATTGAATTCTTATGGCTATGCTTTACAGACAACTGGTCATTATAAAGATTGCAATATATTAACCTATATGAATTCACTTAAAGGCATTGTTAATTTTGCAGTAGATGAAAATAATAATCCTTTGGCATTCTATATGGATTCAAATATTGTATTCCATAATATCAAATCAGAAATAGATGTAATCTATGCTATGGATCTATATATGGATAAGAATGATAATTTTATGAAATTTGTTTATAAGATTATCTTCACATATTATGATTCATGTGCTAGAATATACGTCAAAGATGGTTTAGCTGAACGTACGGTAATTAGAATTGAACTTCCGGATAAGACAATTGTAGTTACTGCAAACTATACTAATATTATTATCCAAGTTAAGTCTTTAAATGATAAAGATAATCCTGGAGAACGTATCAAAGTAGTTGAAGCCGGTAACCATCAAGAAGTATTAGATTTCATAAATGAACTATATTAAGAAAAATATCCCAGAAGAGTTTCAAACTCTTCTGGGAATACTTCTTTATTTTTTTTAATATTTAGATTCAACTAGAGAAATTATTCCATTTTCTCTTACAGCTAATGGGAAGTTCATATTAAGATTAGAATTACGAGCAACCCCAGTTTGGAAGTTTAGATTCATATCTTCTAATAAGAATGGATCTGGTAGACTAATATTTTGTACTACTTGACCAGTCCTAACATTCATTGCTACGAATTCACGATATTCAGTCTTAGTATCATAGACAACTACAGTCTTAATATCAGGATTGGATTCAGCAATCATACGATTTTGTTCAGGTGTGAATTGTTCACTAGTTACGGCTGGTTGGAATATATCCATACCACCTTGAGGTTGAACCATCAATGGGATATCTCCTGTTTCTAATCTTGGTGGCATAAATCCAGCTTCAAGTTGTTGTCGAGGCGTATTGATGATATTTTCATATAAGCTCATAACAGCTGCATCATCATTACCGGTGGCATCAATCTTAAGTTCCTTAGTACGTTTAAGTTCCATATCATGACATTTAGAAATAACAGAGTTAAGTTCTTTAATGGCAGATAATTTAGTACTAGATAGGGAAGAAATAGTTGTAGAGATGTCTGTAAGGTATTGATATTTACCTCTCATCTTAGAAAGACGTATATCATTAAATTCTTGCTTAAGTTCACCTTGCAATCCTTCGATTTGCATGATCATACCTTTAAGCATGCCATTAGTTTCTTCATAGGATTCTGCATATGGTACATTTGTTACCAATTCAGAAGCTTCTCCTTCAGGAGAATCTATATCTCTATTTTTTTTAGGTGGGCGACCACGTCTACGTGGTTTAATTAAAGTATTTTCGTCCTCTACTGGCATAGGTTTTACGATAGACTCTGTTTTACCAGATTTTAGTTTACCAAAGACTGATTTCATACTTAAATCAACTTTTGGTTCTTCTAAAACTGCATTACCAGAGACAATAGCTTCAGTATATTGCATAATAGACCTCCTAGATAATCATTATTAGATAGTTCTAGGTATTATAACCTATATGGCTCAAAATAGGCACAAATTAGATAAATACTAGCCTAATTACATTATATTAGATATAACTGGGAATGTTATAAGGAGAAATATAATGAATACTCTTAATATTTTTAATCAGTTTCCACAAGATTATGACTTAACTATATTACAAACTTTCTTTGCTAAAGGTACTAAACAGGATAATGGACGTTGGTCCACTCCTAGTATTAGTATGGTAGCAAAAGATAATAATACTGGAAAAAAATACTTATGTGAAATAGAAGATCCTGAATATATTTGGTATTTAGCCAAAGATCAGAATCTATCGTATCATCATGACTATCTTCCTATTGAAGAAGTCGAACCTGTACAATGTACAAATAGACAATTAGAAAAATGTATAGCAGAAAAGACTAATAATCTTAGATTCTATACTAATAATATTAGTAGTGGTCAATATAGAGAGAATGCAAAGTTACATACTTTGAATCAGGTATTCTTCTCTGACCAAAATATTGAAGACCATTATAGATTCTGGTTTAATAGAATCTTTAAGAATGATATTCATTCTACAAGTAAAGCATATCTGGATATCGAAGTTGATATCTCCAATATTATTGGAGATTTCCCAGAACCAGGTGAAGCTCCAATTAATGCAGTCACATATATTTCAAATGGAGCAATTAATACTTACGTTCTAAGAGACCCTAGAAATCCATTAGTTCAAGAATTTGAAAATAATGTAGCTACTGGTCAAATAGAGCATGAATTAAGAGAACTTATTGAATTTGCAATTGGTGGAGAAGATCGTCAACGTAAATTCAATATTTATGGTATAAAATTTAATATAAAATTCTTTGATGAAGAAACACATTTGATTGCTTCTTTATTCAAACAAATTAACACAGAACAACCTGACTTCTTGATGGCATGGAACATGGCCTTCGATATTCCATATATCATTGAACGTATCAAGAAGCTTGGATATACTCCAGAAAGTATTATGTGTCACCCAGACTTTAAGATGAATCCTAAAGCTGAATATTTCATCGATACTAGAATGGAAAATAATTATGCTGAACGTGGAGACTATGCGTATATTAGTTCTTATACAGTATACTTAGATCAAATGATTCAATTTGCATCTCGGCGTAAAGGTCAATCTGCATTTGCATCATTTAAATTGAATGATATTGGAGCTCAAATTTGTGGTGTGAAGAAATTAGATTATCATCATATCACTACAGATTTAGCTAAATTGCCATTCTTAGATTTCAAGACATTTATATTCTATAATATCGTCGACGTTCTTGTCCAAGTATGTATCGAAGAATCTACTGACGATATTGGTTATATTTATAACTCCAGTGTTTTGAATAATACAAGATTCTCTAAAGTTCATAGACAAACAATCTATCTAAGAAATAAACAACAAGATTTCTATTATAACTTAGGATTGGTTGTTGGTAATAATATTAATAAAACAAAAGAAAAGCCAACTGAAAAGTTTGACGGCGCTTTTGTTGCGGATCCTAACTTGGTTAATGATTCTGCTAAATTAAAGATCAATGGTGTACCAGTTTTCTTATGTGATAACTTAGTAGACTTTGACTTTAGCTCACTATATCCAAGTATTAACCGTGAATTTAACTTAAGTTCTCCATCTGAAATCGGTAAGATTGAATTTGGTGATGATAAAGATGCAAGTTCTGCATTTGTGGAAGATATGGTAACTCAAGATTATCTAACTATTGGTAGTAGATGGTTTGGATTACCGGAATTCAGCGATCTTGTAAAAGAAGTTAAAGCAATCTATTCTTCTGGCAGAATTAAGCCTAGATTGGATTTCAAAGTATATAAAAATGGTATCTTAAGTGAACCTGAAGTTACAGAATATAATGAATTGATTCCTGCAATTACAGATAATGGATTCGGTTGTATTCCTGCAATGTATGGTGAATGTAATATCCCTGGGGGTAAAAATGATTAGATACTTTAATTTATCTATTGATGATATTAATAGTTTATTATCAATAAGTAAAGTTCTTAAATGCGATAGAATTATTTATGATGCAACTCAACCATATTCGATTCTAGGTGTAGGTCCAGATAATTCATATATTCAACGTATTATTGGATTACAAGTAGAATTACCAGAATATTGTAATGGAATCATGTTTAATGTATTAGAAATGAAGAATTTAGCAAAACTAAATTCTTCTGCATCTATTACATGTGAATCTATGGATGTAGATTATATTAGAAATGCTAATAGTAGATTTCTTTCATTAGAAATAGACTCTAATTTGATTGGAAACGTAGAAAACTATAATGAGCATCCTGATTATCAAACTCTTCAGTCAGCTCCAGCTTCTTTAGGAGCTATGTGTTTATATATAAATAATGCAGGATTCTGGATTCCTAAGACAGCTTTACCTACAACTAAATCTGATAAAGTAAATGTAAATCTTTATACAGATGGTGTAACTAAAGTTATTAGAATGAATATATATAAGCCTAAAAATATTATCATCCAACAATCATTTATGTATTTATAAACAGTAATAATCGGCTATAGAGTCAGACTCTATAGCCATTTCTGTTTATTAGGTATCATAAAAACATTTAAATAATTCAAAGGAGGAACGATAATGGCTGAAGATAAAAAAGATAAGAATGCCACTAACGCTGGTAATTCCTTAATAAAAAATCTTTCTAACTTTTATAAACGTACGTTTTTTACTCCTCCAGATGCAGATAGTGAATTAGAAAATATTTCAAATAAAATCAACAGTTCCATGGGTAGGATTGTTAATGATATTAATTACTCTACAGGTCTAAGTTCTCTTAGTACACTGTATGCTAAATCATTAGAATATCAAAATGATCCTAAAGTGGCTGATGGATTTGAGGAAGTATTTAACTCTCTAACAGCAGATGGTGGTATATATAACTCTTTCTTCAACAATAGAAGTTTACGACTATTCGATGCAGAAATCGATATGGTTTGTAAATATATGCCAATGCTTGAATATGCTATTGGCACTCTATGTGATAATGTAATATCTTCTGACCACTTCTCTAAAGACTATATTTATATCTCTGATGAGAATGTAACAGTTGAAACTAATAAAGATGCTTTCTATGAAAATATCAAGGTATTGAAAGATAAGTATGATTTATTAGCTAAATTCCAAGATATCATCTATAATACTTCTAAATATGGTGAACGATTCATTTATATTGTACCATATGAAAGAGCTATTAAGAAGATTCTTAATAATCCTAATAATCAAATGAGTTCTTTACGAGAATCACTCGTATTGAATGAATCTGGAGTTATTAGCAGTAGTCCAGCTTTCAATGAAAACGGTTCTACTTACTCTAATACTAGTATTGATTCTAAAGATAAAGAAAAAGTATCTGTAGATTTTACATTCAATACTAGCAATGCGTTATATGGTCCTATTATGGAACGCCATAATGCAATCTCACGATTCCAAGCAATTAAAGAAAGTTCTATGAATTTTAATGAAGCTACAACAAGTACAGTTTCATTAGTTGCTGATGAAAAACTTGATGCAAGCGGATTCATGGATGATACTGCATCTAATGGTTTGACTACTATTGGTGGTCATGATATTAATACTAAGGAAAACTGGGGATTGAATGGCTGCCTATTTAAAGAATTAAATAGATATAAAATCATTCCTATTAAGATTGAAGACCTAGTATTAGGATATGCATATCTTGAAAATGATAGTGTATTTGGGTTAGAAGATGACTTCCCTGTAAGTGATACAACTACACCAGTAAATGCACTAGGTATTAATAAAAGTACTGATTTAATGGCAACTAAAAACTCTGCAGTATTATCTGATGCAGTGGTTAAAACAGTTGCTCATAAATTATCTACAGCTATTGATACTAAATTTATAAAGTTAAATAAAAATCTTTCTAAAGAAATTTATGCTATTCTTAAGCATGATCTACAAGTTGGTAAGAATAAATACACTGTAACTTTCTTGCCTCCAGATGATGTAGTTCATTGCTATTTCAAATTAGACCCAGACACATATCGTGGTATCTCTGATTTATATAAATCTTTGATTCCAGCTAAACTATATGTGGGTCTTTATATTACTAATACGATTGGTGCTATGACTCGTTCTCAAGACCGTCGTGTTTACTATGTAAAACAATCTGGTATTGATACTAATATTTCTAAGATTCTTTTAAATACAATTGACCAATTGAAACGTCAAAACTTCAATATTCGTCAATTAGAATCTATGAAAAATGTATTGAATATCCTTGGTAGATTCAATGACTTTGTAATTCCTACAGATAACTCTGGTAATGCTCCAGTACAATTTGAAGTTATGCAAGGTCAAAATATTGATCCACAAACTGAACTAATGGACAGATTACAAACTATGGCAGTTGATGCTACAGATGTACCTTTCGAAATAGTTCAAGCAAGACAATCTATGGATTATGCAATCCAAGCTACTATGTCTAATAGTAGATTCTTGAAGAAGATCTATAATAGACAAACAATTGCAAATAGATTCTTATCTAAGATTATGACATTATTATACCGTGGTGAATTTAATAACCAAATGGCTACTATTAAAGTAAACTTACCAGTTCCGATGTTCTTGAATCTTACAAATACAAATCAATTCATAGTTAATGCTAATGATATTGCTACATCTAGTGCTCAAGCATTTGGTGCTGACTTAGATGATACAACTAGAGCATTATTTGAAAATAACCTTAAAGCTAGATTACTTGAAGGATATTTAGATATGGATATGATTACAGCAGTTAAAGATAAAACACGTTTACAAGCTGCTAAATTAGTAGCTGATCAAGATAATGGATCTTCTGATGCTGAGTATTAAACAGCAAAAACCGGACATAGGCTTCAAGCCTATGTCCGATATTGCTTTGTCGTCGTATTGAGTTGTATAGGAGATGAAGACTGCAAATAAGGATTTTTAAGTCCGTACAATTTGTTATGTGTATAGTGTTTGTTTTGAGTTTGGTTTTATTTGTCAGCAGCGAGCAAGGTATTTATATTCACGTTCATTAATCGATTTTAAATGAAATTTTTGGTATAAGTAGTCATGTTATTTTATAGGAGTATGTTATGAAACATTGGCACCTTATTTGCAGTCATTAAAATGTTATAAAAAATTAGTGACCAAATAAATAGGACTAGACCTTTATAGGCCTAGTCCTGATTTTATTTAGTTGGTTTTATTATTTACCTGTCCAAGTAGTCTTAGAACCAGTATTACCTTCACCATTACCAGTCAATGTACCATTGAAAGGTTTCATATTAGTAATACCAGAGTAAGTCATTTCGGATTCATCCCAGATTGTACCTTTACGTACCCAATCAAGTAAGCTTTGGGCTTTCTTGTTTACAGATGGGTTAGCAATAGGGAAACCGGAGAATTCAACAGACAATTCTTTGAAGCCGATATCTTGACGGTCTACGTTGTAGATATTCAAGTCAGCATTTGTAGGTTGAGCAGCTACAATGTAGAATGCTTTTTCTACGTTCATCAAAGTATTATCGGTTACGATATATAAGAAGCTAAATACTTCTTTATCGAAACCAGGGTCTGTGATAGTACCATCTTCAATAAGACCATGATAATGTTTAACTTGAGTTGTTGGATCTTTGATACCACGCAAGAACAATTCATGGACTTTTGTTAAGATAGAACCAGATTTTTCAAAGTAACGTAATGTAAAAGTAGAAGCAGATTGGCTATTAACTTTGTTAATTACGTTGATATTTTTAACACCGTTTGTTAATTCTGCAGTTTCGGAGTTGATATTATCAATACCGTCAAGACCACGGAATTCATATTCAAGGATATGAACGTAAGTGTTAATTAATTTAGCATATTGCTCATGTTTTTCAGCTAACTTCTTTAAGAAGAATGGAATATCAAGTACTAAGAATAAACCATAACCAGATTCAAATTGGTTGAATTGGTAAAGGTTAGCCCAGTCAGTTACACCACGGAATAAAGCATAGTTAGTCAAATCACGAATATCTTTAGTGCCGTCGAAGATAAAATTAACAGCACCGCTTGTACGTTGTTCAGCCATTTTTATCCTCCTTATTAGATCTTGGCACTATTGTTTGTAGTAGCAATTGGAATAGCTACGATACGGAAGATTTCTGCTTGAGCAAAATCTTTGAAAGATACTTTGATTACAGCATATACAATCTTGTTAGCTGCATATACAGAATCAGTTTGGAAATCAATAGAAATAGATGCAAATTTAGAGGAAGATGCATCGATAACTGCTTGAATATCTTTCTTATAATCTTCAAAGTCTGCACCAGTAATAAATTTATAACGGGATTTAGGACATTGAATACGAATATCTTTAATAAGACCTTGGATATTCAATACGTTATTGATGAAGCTCAATTGTGTAAAGATATCTTGGGATGTGTATTCAGTAGCAATATGGAAGATACCATTATAGTATTTACCAAAGTTGATACGAAGGTCATCCATTTGGTCTACTTGGTTACCAGCTGGAGTAATCTTAGGTACATAGCTTAAAGTACCTTCGATAATTTCAGGAACTGTCCAACCATTACTTTGACCAGCACAAACTAGAGAACGACCATTAGCAAAGTGCATACAAATCAAACGAGAGATTGCATAACACATGGAAACAGTAACTTGTTTCTTAGTATATGGATCATAAGTATCAAAGTATTGGCAATAAGTACCGATAAATTTGTTATTGATACCATTGTTAAGTGTCTTAGCATTCTTAATAGCAAGGATATTGGTCAAACCAGTTGTACCCATATCACGGAAGAAGAATACGTCTTGACGGAAAGTAACTAAGGATTCGATAGCACGTTTAGTAATATGAGGGTATGCCGCATCAACTACCACATCAATAGGGTTGTTATCTGTGTCATAGATTTCATCATTAAAAGTACCATCATATACTTTAGTCATTTCTTTAGCATAAACAGATTGATTATCAGTTACACCTTTATAAGTTTTGATAGGAGCATCACCGAAAGTTTCACCATTGAAGCCGCCGATCAAAGGATGACCGTTTACGGAATCAAGTTTAACTGTAGCAACACCATCAGTTGTAGAAGTTAAAACTTCAAATGTTTTGAAAGTTTCACCTCTCCAAGTACGTGCAGTGATGATATCAGATTCACGAAGTACTGCTTCACTGATACCAGAAAGAGAAGCAATTTTCGCAAATAACAAATTAACTTGATCTTCGAAACCAAAGCATTTTACTTGTTTAGAAGTACGTTTGATTACAGAATCAAAGAATAAGTTAAAGCCAGATTCTACTTCATCTGGATTCAAAGAGAATACAATGGATTCCAATGTATTATTGTTTTCTTCGATGTCCAATACATAACGAGTAGATTGAGCAGAACGAGAAAGTGTAGTATCAGTGGAAATGGTAATGGATTTTGCAGATACACCACGACCATTATCAGTGATTAAGAACAAAGGATAACGATTATCTTTGTTATTTTTGAATTTGTTATAGAATGCTTCAGCTACTGCTTTATAGTCGGAACCATATTTATTTTCAGTAGCTTCAAGAGTTTCTATAGAGAAGTTAACTTGACAAACTTTAAACATAGCAGCAACGCCGTCACTACCTGCTTCAGTTTTAGTGTAAAGTGGACGATCTTCTGGTTTAGAAACTGTATCTACATCAGTTTTCTTCCAGTATAAATCTTCCATTTCATAACTTCCATCTGGTTTTGTTACAGGAGCTCCTGTTACAGAGTCTGTTTTAATTCGAGTTTCTTGACGGGAAATTTCTTTGGTATGAGCTACAACACCAAGCATAGCTAAACGAGAAGTTGGGTCAACAACACGTTTTGCATAAACAATACCACCATTGTTGATTACATTAGCGGCTTGAAGTAAAGGTTGCCCATGACGTGCAAAGGAAATTTCACCATATTGGTCAAAGAAATCTTTACCTTGCCATTTTGTATATTCTTCAGTGCCTTTGTCGGATGTGAAGCCGGCAAATACAATCGGCCTAACAGTAGAGTCAGCTACATTCAGAGAAGGAATATAACTTTGGTCTTCAAGAATGATTTTTGTACCAATCATAATCTCTTATTTCCTCCTTAATAGAATTAAAATAGTTCTAAACGATCCGATTGGAGATCTATTTAAACTTTTATTCATATGTTATTCCGGGCCCTTTAGGTCATTAGGATCTTTTCCATAGGGCTATCTACCTTATTCTTATTGATTACTGCATTTACGACAGCATCATCCCAGTTTTCAGAAGTGATAGATGTGAAGGCGGAAATATACTTAGGAATCATCTTAATTGATACTGGTTTATATTTATGCATGTCGGTCTCTTTAGCCAATCGGAACGGAACTGATTCATCTTTAGTAGATCTGCATAATTCAGAAATAAGAATACCAAACATCTGAGCAGATATACCGAAGGAAGATCCATTAAATTTAATAGAGTCCATTAAGAAGGTGTGTAATTCATCATAAGGAATTACATTAGGTATATTACCAGTAATCATAAAGATTCTAAACATATTTTCTACATTCGTGATATCTTCTGGAGATCCGGTATTTACAATAGCCACATCATCTTTCTTAAATCTAAGAATACGATAATCTACTGGAACTGGAATCTTCTTGTCTAGGATATAGTCTTTGACTTTTTCAACAGAAGAAGGCATACAGGAAATTAACACAGGGTGGTTAAATAGTTTAACTCCATATATCGATTTTCCTTTAGAGTCGAAGACCTCATATGAAAAAAGCCCGAGAGTATTAATATACTCTCCAGCTTCTTCTGCATACTTCATATGACCGTCATTCCTAAAATAATTTTCAGGGATATAGTAAACTAATTCCCCATCCCCCTTAAAGATAAGGGAATTCCCATCCTCTTTAAGGAAGGCATTAACTTTAGTCATAGACATTAGTTTGCACCTCTAGTTTTTTCTAATAGTTCATTGATCTTAGACATAACATCTTGAACTTCTTTTTTGGTAGCATAAGCAGATAGATCTTGAGCTCCACCGCCAGCTTTAAGCTTTTGCTCTAAAACTGTATTGGTTACATAGTCATTCAATTTAGTATCAACTTGGCTCTTACTATATATTGCAGTACCATAATGAGCTGTAGTGATAACAGTATTAGAATTCTTACCATCATATACAGTCAATGCATTAGTACACAATGCCATAGGTTTATCTTTAGAACCCATTTCTACATTACCATTTTTATTTATCTTGGCAATAGGAATCCATTTATTATCTGGAGATCTACCATATAAATATTGTTGGTTTGGTAAGAAGATACCATTTTTGAAATGGATATCATTGATATGCTCATAAGCAGATTTAACTGGATCATGAACGTAGATATTAACTTTTGCACCTTCATTAGCTGCAATATAAATCATACCATTAGCATAAGCAAAGTCTTCAATTTCAATACTAGAATTGATTTCTACTTCACGTAAGATAGTTCCAGCATAGTCAGATTCAACAATTCGATTCAATGTAGCAAATACAATAGTTTTATCCATTAGTAATGCACCATTAGAATCATTATTTGTTTCATTTACAGTTACTGTAACTTCTTTCTCTACAGCATTAAGATTAGCATAATCATATAATCTTAATTTACGTGTAGCATTAGTATCGCCAGGAACTATAGATAATAGTTTCTTGCTACCTTTATTATAGTCAATATTGAAGAATTTATCAGTATAGTCAGTATAACCATCAACTGTTAAATCATCGTTAAGTCTATAAATTCTATTACCATTGGCTGCACCATTAGTAACTAAGATGTGTGTGCCATCATACGTCAATGTATTACAATGACCTAAGATATCAGCACCAGTGAAAGACCGTTTAGCTAAAACAGAGAAATCTGTTGTGGATAATTCATAGATAACTTGTTTGCTATTATCGGAATTAACACATGCAAGAATAAATGTATTCTTTTTAAAGTTATAAGTAAACCCTTGGCATTGGTTTACGTCAGGATCTAAAGTAATATTTTTAGCCAAAGTAATATGATCAGCAGATTTAATCTGTGCTAGATTTTTTAAGATTGCCTCATTAACTTTAGTACTAAGTTTATAAATGTCTTTAGCAACTTCTTGAATTGCTGGGGTTAAAATGCCTTTAATGAGTTGAGTAAGATTCTTCATAGTAATTTCTCCAACTTATCAATCATAGGAAAATATTAAAACTCTATATTTAATTGTTGAAAGAATGAGTAAATACTCAATGAGGATGAACCTCATTGAGTATATTACTTTCTTAATCTTGATTGATAGCACCAATAACCATCATCTTAGATAATTCTTCTGCTTTAGTAGGGAAGAGTTCAGAAGATGGTTTATTATCATTTGTTACATTATAAGAATCTTTAGCTACCCATTGTTTAGTTGAATAGTTATATCGTTTAGATTCATCTTTATTGAATAAAGGAATACGATATTTCAAGAAATCTTCATCGGACATTGCTGGATTTGTTTCAGAAATACAACAATGGATATATTTAGCAAAATCAACAGATCCTTGATTATGAGTTGAATCGAATCTATATCCAGGGGCATTAACTGCATTGATTGCTAAAGATGGCGAATCAGACATTTCGTTATAGTTAGCCAAAGATGGCATTACAACTTGTACACCGGTATCTTCAAATATATATTTAATAGGCGTAATATTATCCCCAGAATACATATTGACAAATGAGTTATTAAATATATTTTGGAATACTTTAGTTCTCATAGGTAATACTACTTTATCGACCTTAACTTCAGATATAGTACTATTGTATACTAAAGGTGTTTCATGACCAACTAATGTAGCCTTTGTGATAACTTCATCTCCAGCTTTAAATTTAGTAAATGGAGGAGCAGCAAAGAATGCTTCTCTATATCCTAATTCATATGCTGAATCTGAATCTTTTGATAAATTGCCTAAATTTATATTAAAATCAAATTTATGCCCAAATGTTACGTTACCAAATGGATAAACTCCGGCTGCGCTAGTATTAGATACATCAAAAGTTATAGGTTTGCGTAATAAAGATAATTGATTTTCAATCCAGGAAAGCCCGGTAGAGTATAGATTAAGGCCAGGACTCAATTTATAAGCGGCAGAAGGTGCCCATATTGAATTTTGCTCTGCTACTATGCCATATTTACCAAAGATATTATCTTTTGTTACGACAATACCTTCTGAAACAGTACTACCATACTGATCGCCAAATTTATAATCAGCAAATAATATAGAAATTTTATCTTTGCCTAATATTTTATAAGCATTTATATAATCATCAAACATCATTGTTGGATAAATTTCATAATATTTCTTAATATCAGGAGTGGCAGATGCAACATCTTCCCATGTTCTAGTTGAATGATTATATTTTTTACTGCCATCTAAGTTATACAATGGGAGTCTCATTAATATAAATTCTGCATTATTCTGTTTTATTAAAGATGGATCTACATAAATATGAACTAGCTTACCTAGAGCTTCGGCTAATTTAACACTAATACCTCTGAAGTTTTTACTTTGTTCTTTAAAATAAATATCCTTCATTTCGCCTTGTGTCCATTCGTTTATAGCTAATGGATCGGCATTTTTAACAAATTGAGCTTCTAATTCATTAGTCTTATATTCATAGTTGCTTCCTTGGTAAAAATTTTCACCAGAAGTTCCGGTTAGTTTGACTATGATTGGATTATATTGAGTCGTATCTTCTCCACCATAATCAGTCATAAGACTTTGGTTTTTATAAAAAAGATGTTTAAGCAATCTATAATCAACTATTACACTATCACATACTACTTCTTTTATATATTTATTACCAGATAATGTAAATGAGTCACATTTAATTTTTTCTGGAACTTCACCATTTAGAGTAATCTTAGTATTATAATCTGTAAATGATACTACACCACCAAATTGTTTACGATCTGGTTTACTCCAGTCGTCATCACTATTTGTTGCTTGGGTTAGATCATAGTATTCAGTACCATTATAATTTACTTTCTTATACTCGTCTTTAATATCAACTGTTAAGTTAATATTATTGATATTCTGAGCACCAGCTGTTAGATACATGTAGTCGGTTGATAAGAAAGATGGAGAATAAGTAAATCCACCACTAATATCTAAAGTACCATTAACCATACCTTTAACTTCTGTGGATTTCTTAATATTTTCTTCAGTTTTCTCTGGAAGTTTAGTAACTTCAGAAGCTAGCTTAGAAGATGCACCAGTAGAAGTGATGCCATTCTTAACTAGAACTTCTTTAACTTCTTGAAGATCATTGTGTAAAAGATTTAAATTTTCTATAACCTTTTCGGTCATATTAGGTGTGTCTGGCATAATTTATACCTCCATTATACATTTTTACTACCAATAACTCTCATTTTATTAAGTTCTTCAGCCAATTCTGGGAAGATTTGAGTCATTGGTTTATTATCATTCTTAGGATCATATTGGCCGATTAATTGCCATTGACGTAAAGAATAGTTGAATCGTTGATTACCATCTAATGTAAATAGTGGTAAACGATATTTTAAGAAGTTCTTATTTTGAAGAATTGGATTATTAGATCTAATATGACAATGGATATGAGATACAAAGTTATTAATTGCTTCTTGTTGAGTGCAATCAAATCTATACCCAGTATGATTATATACACCAAAGTCACCAAAATCATAATCGTATTCACTAAGGTTATCTCTATAGAAAGATAAGGACCATGTGAGTGATTCAGCTATAGATGGGCTATCTGAAAAAATAAACTTAGTAAATCCGGTATCGCTAATTTTACCAAATATTAGTCTTCTAAATGATTTAGCTTTAGAAGGAATAATAATTTTATTAACCTTAACTTCGGTAATATATTTATTGAAGAATAATGGACAACCTTCGGAATATGCAGTCATATCTAATTTAGTAATATCTGTATTATCGGAAGATTTAAATTTAGTATTTATAGGACCGGGCATAGTACGTACATAATCGCGTATTTCTGCATATTCAGAGCCGGTATTAATATCATTACCAAATTTTACTTCCAATTTATCACTACTAAAATCTAGATCATGGAAAGGATAAGAACTACCTACATTGTGTGTACTTTCAAATTCAAATTTAATACTATTAAGGAAATAGTTATTAGAATCGAATGGAGTTTCAACTAATGCTTTATTTTTAATAATATAACGATTATCTGGAGTTTCTGTAAAATATGAATTCTTTTTACATATGATATCTCTATTAGAATATAAATCTTCTAATACAATAATACCTTTATCTCTAGTTTCAGGATTTGGATTTATTTTACATATACCTTGACGAATCTTTTGAGATTTATCAATACCGATAAACTGTCCATTATCTACTTCTAGTTCACCAGAGGAAGTAATATCAAAATATCTAGAAGCATCTTCAGTTGCTTTAGATACATCTTCCCAAGTTTGATTACTATAATTATATTTTTTAGTATTATCTAAATTATATAATGGAAGTCTCATCAATAGAGGTTTTATAGATCTGGTTAAATTAATCTTAGCTGGGTCTACTAAAATATGACACATCTTAGATAAAAATTCAGCTGGGGTATGGCTAAGACCAATGATATTTTTTGCTTTTTCAAAAGCTGCATATTTAAGCTCTTGTTCACTGAAAAAAGAGCTGCTATTTAATGGATCTACATCATCTAAGAATGATGGGCGTTTATATCTATAATCTAAAGATGTACTAATATTTTCAACATCTGTAATTTCATTAATAACTCTAATAATGATAGGATCAAAGTTTGGAGTTTCCTCTCCAGTTTCATATGCAGAAACTACCTTATTATATTTATATAAGATATTCATTAAAGCATAATAATCTATATTAAGATTATTACATACTACTTCTTTTACGTATTTATTAGGGGTAAGAGTAAATGTATCGCATTTTACATTCTCTAATACTTCACCATTGACTGTAAATTTAGTATTATAATCGGCAAAGCCAATTTTACCAGTAAATACGGAAACTCCAGGTCTATCATTATTCCCCTCCTTAGGGAAATTTACATACTGTTTTCCGTTGTAGTTTACTTTTGTTAAACTTTGATCATTAATATTTACAGTAAAATTAATATCACCAATATCTTTAGCCCCAGTTAAGTAAGCATAAGAATCTTGTAAGAATTGTTTATTAGATACATTTAGTACTAAATTTCTTTTATCTGCAGATGTTTCAGTTGTAAGAATATTATTAACTAAATTATCTGTAGGGAAATACATTTCTAAATCTTTACCTTTAGGTAAAGTGAATTCTTTATTCTTATTATTAACCAAACAGTTAGTTTCATTTAAAGCTGTTGCAGAATTTGGAGCATATGTGAATCCACCAGTAATATCTAAGATACCATTAGCTAGCCCTTTAACTTCTCCAGATTTCTTAATAGTTTCTTCAGTCTTTTCTGGAAGTTTAGTAACTTCTGCAGCTAATTGCGCAGTTGTACCATTAGACTGAATACCATTTTTAACTAGAATATTTTTAACTTCTTCTAAGTCATTATGTAATAGCCCAAAGCTTTCTACTACTTTATTGACTAGATCAGTTGTTGTCTGTTTGTCATCTGCCATAATTATTTACCTCTAATTTTAGAAATTTCTTCTTCTATTTTCTTAAGAGTTGTATTTAATTCATCGCGAGTAATAAAATTACTAGTATCAGGCTGCATTGCTAGTCCATCATACAATACTACCCAAGTTTCACCGCCGAGACAAATATATAACTTCTTACTTCTAGGAGTATAATATAATTCACCGGCATACGATGAATATTGTGGCATTTGATCATTAACCTGAATGCCTTTGATATTTTTCCATTTCCAGAATCTGTCTAAACAATAAACATCATTGGAGTCATAATCTATATAAATAGAACCAGCAGTATAACCTTTGGCTTCATTTTCTTCTTTACCATTTTTTGGTATATCGTCATATGTACCAGTTTTGAATTTCTTCCCAACTGCAGTATCAACCATAGAGTTTATTTCTGATGCACTTTGGGAGTTACTAACATCAGTCCAGTTAGTGCCATCCCAGAATTTGAGTTTCTTAGTTGGGCCGTCTTCTTTTGCAAAAATTTGACCTATATAATCACCACTAGTTGGTGGAGTTGCACCACTTTTTGGTTTCAGATTAACTATATCCTTCTGCAACTTAGAAACATCTTTAGCTACCTCTTTAGAAAAGGTAGTAAGAAGTTTCTTAATAATATCATTAAGCTTCATAATACCTCCGAAAATATAAATTATAGAGATGGTACTGAATACCATCTCTATAATTAAATATTTAGTTTAAGACTTAGCCTTGTGTTTTAGCGGTGTTGTAAACTTCAACTAAGTTGAATGTATCTAGACCTTCCAAGTCTGCAGTCTTCACAACTTCGTCTTTCTTAGCATATGGTTCTAAACCAGTAGTTAATGCTGTATTAGTTACAAAGTCAGCCAATGCTTCTGTTTTAGCATAAGGTTGTAATTTTGTTTCCAATGCATCATTTTTAACATATGCATCTAAAGCTTCAGTTTTAGCATAAGGAGTCAAAGCAGTAGTCAACGCTTCTGTTTTAACGTATGCATCTAAAGCAGCTGTTTTAGCATAAGGTTCCAATGCAGTAGTTAATGCAGTTGTTTGAACGTAGTTAGCTAATGCTTCTGTTTTAGCATAATCTGCTAAAGTAGTAGTAAGAGTAGCAGTTTGAACATAGTTAGCTAAAGCTTCAGTCTTAACATAGTCAGCGAGTTTACCATCTACAATAGTACCAACTTGTGCAGTTGTAGGATAGTTGCTCAAATCTGGAGCTTCACCTGCGCCAGTGGAAGAGATAGTGCCATCTGGAGAAATAGTGATATTAAGACCAGGTTTAAGTTTATCCTGCTTAGCATCAGTTAATTTTTTAATATCTTTACCAACTTCTGTAGCAAAAGGGCTCAAGATATTTTTGATTTGATCAGCAATTTTAGTAGCCATTTAAAGAAATTCTCCTTTCTTGAAAATAGTTAATTATTTATTAACTATTTATATGTTTATTAATAAAGTATATTCGGTTATACGCCTGTATTATCAGTCTATGGTTAATCTGAGGCGTATTAGCCCTCAGATTTACCACGTTTATAAGACTCAAGTAGATCGATAGATAGCTCTTCTTCTAGCTTATCTCCGACAAAGTTTAGACCTCTAATTGTCCAGCCAGCGGCTTCTGCGGCTTGAGCAATTGGAAGTAATGTAGCATTAACATCTCTTGGTTCAAAGGAAATCAATTGACTTTCATCTGGACCGTTATTGCTTAATGCATTCAATACGGATGCAACAGAGTTTTCATCTAATGGGCATTTAGTTAGATCTAAACCAGTTTTAAGTTCACCAATAACTTGTAACTTAGTTAAAGATCTACATCCTAAAAACATATTTTTTGTATTAGTCAAGGAGTTTACATTTAATTTCAATGCAACTAGACTATTACAGTTTTTAAACATGTTTTCACCACTTTGCACAGATTTAGTATTCAATTCTACATTGTTTAATTTGCGACAATTTTCAAACATACCAACTGCAGACGCTAATTTATCACTATTAGATAGAACTACAGATTGTAAGTTTTCGTTATCTTTAAACATATAGTCTGCAGATACAGTATTTATTAAATTAATTGGAGATAATCTTAATAAAGAAGTACCACCGTCAAACATGTGATCTGCATATTCCATTAAATCAGTATTCAATTCTTTATCCAATTCTGTAATATCCATATAAGTTTTTGGATATAAGTTTCGTAAGAAGTTATAAGCATTCTTAGAAGTCTTATAGAATTTATTTTCAGAATCTTGAGTAAGTTCAGAGTCAGAAATAGAGCCGGCTAATTTAAGACGTCTAATATTTCTAACATCAATAGCAACAACTTTATTTTTATAATCCATAGAGCAATCAAAACGAACTACGATTTTTTCATCACGTTCTTTGATTCCATTAGCTCTATATGTAGACAAAGCTACATGTTTGTTTGACCAGCATTCAAAGCCAGCAACTTTACCAGCAGCACGTTGTAATTCGCCATCTTTTACATAGTCAATTTCCCAGATTTCATCAGATCCTTCATAAAGAAGAACTTTATAATTATCTTGAGGATTAGAGAAAGTAAAAGAAAGCATTAAAGATCTAAGAATTTTAGCTTGTATATCAACAAGATTAGCTTTAGGGCAAGCACGTTTACGATCACCACTTGCAGTAGTATAAGGGTTACAACTAGTAGGATCTACAACATTATCGAAAGCCATATTAGTACCTCCATGATTAGTAATATTCAATTATCCTAATGTTGAAAAAATATATAGGAGATGGACATACTCGTCCATCTCCAAATTCATTATCTTTGTCGTTTCTTAAATGAATCTTTATATGATTCATAGTCGTTTACATAGTTAGATGGATCATAAACTCTAAGTGGATTATTACTGTAATAATCGGCAAGTCTATTAGTTCTTTTAGAGTTATTAGATGCATATCCCATTAGTAAATCTTGTGGCAGATTAGAATACTTTCTATTATATTCAGCTAACTTTTGAGAATCAGTCAACTCTGGTTTGATATAAAATCTATCAGTAGTTACATCTAGTAATTCTGAATAGTTGTATACTAATGCTTTTCGTATACTTTGATATTTTCTTTTAGAATTTCTAGTATCAACTATAATAGCTCTATCTTTAACTGATACAAATGATCCATCGGTATAATAGAATAAGTATTTACCATCTTTAGTTTCATACGTATCTAATAGAGATACCTCTACATTTAGAGTTGGATCATCAGCATTATTGCCAATAAAGTCTTTTATTTTATTTATAGGATTCTCAAATGGTATTACTGGGGATGAAGTTCTACCATCATCTAACTTTCTTCCATCTCTAGCATATCTAACTACAACTCCATTGGAGTATGATAAGTTAATAACTTTTAACTTTTCATCAATAACTACGTTATTTATATCTATATATTTTTTATTGTTTATTTTATTTCTGATTGGCTCCTCCGCTGTAGCACTTATATTATTTCCCATGATAATTCTCCTTTAGAAAAAAATAAATAGGCCAATGGTTTGAAACCATTGGCCACCATTATTTATATGTATAATATTATTTACGCTTCTTAGTTTTCTTTTCAGATTTAACTACATGGGCAGTTTTATTCCATTCAATAAAACCTTTATCAATATATGCAACTAATTGTTGGAAGTTGAAAATGATTTGTTTATAAAAATCATTTACTTCATCTTTAGTTTCATATACATGAATAGCTGCAGAAAGATTCATAATAAAGCTATATAATTTTAACAAATCAACTTTGTTTTTAAAGTTAGTATTTGTATAAATTACACGAAGTAAGATAGCATTAACTACAACTGTATTATCAGGATTGTGGTTAAATCTACCAATAGCATCAATAATAGCAGCTACATTTGCAGTCTTAACCCCAATAGCTTGTAAAGCAGACATGATTTCTCTACGATAGTAATCTTGATGTCTAAATGCTCGAAGTGCATTGAAATAAGAATTATGTAATTTCAAGAATTCATAGATATCAGAGTAATCAGTAGAATCATTCAATGCTTTAATTACAGAGTTAGCAAATACTTTAACTTTATCAGAAGCTTTTTCATCAGCAAGAACTTGATGCATCTTTTGAAGGCGATCATTATGAGATGCTTCAATATATTCATCAATAGAAATATCTTCATCTAGTTTAGATGTAGCTTTCTTAACTGTTTCATCCAATAAAGCTTTACCTTTATCCATGAATGCATTAGTGCATGCTTCACGAATAAGACCTTCAATATAGAATTCTAATTCTTTAGCATTAGATGTATTTACACCATCTTTGCTAGCTTGAATTAAGAATTTTTCTTTTAGACCAGCTGTAAGTAAAGTAGTTACATTAGCAGTATCATCTTTAATTACTTTTAGATATGTATCAATGATATTTTGAATATCATCATCAGACAAATCTAATTTAGGGAATTCTTTATTTTCAGAAATGGATTTTTTAACATCTTCTACAGAGATAGTTAATTCATCAAATTTTTTTAATGCTTCTTCCAATTCCGGATCGCTAGAAACATTCTCGTTGCTTTCGGAAACTCCATTGGAGCTAACAGTCTCAACGTCTTGAGTGTTTTCTTTAGATCCATCTTTAGCTGGTTCTTCGCCATGGCTTTCATTTGAGGGAAAGTCGGCTTCAGCCTTATCCTCCTCAAGAACTTCTACTTTTTCCATAGCATCAATTTCCTCGGTAGTTGGAGGAACTTCTGGAACGATAGCTTTTACGTTCTTATCATCTAATCTAGCTGCATCTTCTTCTGTAGCTAGATTTAAGTCTTCAACGATATCTAATTTTGTCTCTTCGCTCATTTGTATTCTCCTCTAATATTTTGAATTCGTAAACGTAATTCAGTTACATATTCAGGGAATAAGTACTGATTAGAAATAATAGTTTTCATAAAATCTGTAAAGATATTAACATCTTCACTGAAATTAGATGTAAGCAAATCTACAATAGGTTGCTGATAGCAATTAGCTAAGATATCAGCCATACGAATATCTAATGTAGAGATGTATTGAATTACTGTTGGTAAATTAGCATTGATTACTGCCAATTTAGAATTATCCATAACTTTCTTGTTATAGATAGTGGAGCTATCTTTAGATTTCTTCAAGTTTTCTAATTCAAGAGCAGAGTAAATAGAATTCTGTTCAGATACAATTAGATTGATCAAGAAGTTAGTCATATGAGCATTAAATCCACATACTAAGAAATCATATAACGTAGTTGCTAATAAATAAATATTATCATCAGATTCATCAATATGGGATACATTACATTTATTACAGATTGTATCGATGATATTTTTATATACATCGAGTTCAACCGCATTTGTATTTTCTACATCCATTGGATAATTAGCTCTAATATTATCGAAGTTGGATCGAAATACATTTACCATATTTGGTTTTGCATTAATAGCAAATTCGTAGCGTTTACTAATATGATTATCAATTACATCATAGATATAATCGCTACTGAAGTTTGCTAGTATGTCAGATAATTGGTGTTCATTTGCTAGTTCATAACCAGCATTCCCGTTACTATAGCCAAACATCGGATTCCTCCTTAAATAGTTAATTTAAAATTTACTGAAATGTAAGTAAATATTTAAATTTTTAGATTTGATTATAGAATCTAGAAAGATTACCAGATAAATGGGAATCATTACTTGTTGGTGTATCATTAGAATATAATGAGATAAATGCCTGATCTGGCAATTTACCATCTTGCCGATTACGTATTAGATCTACATCTTCTTTTGTTAGGTTATACTTATATGCATATGCCTTTAAGAATTGAGGATCTTGTAATGCAGTCTCTAAAGCTTCTTTCTCTTTAGCGTCCTCAGCTTTTATCCATTCTTGATAAGTCATACCGATAGCTCTTTGAGCTTGTTTTAACTTATCCATAGGTGATAATTCTGATGGATCATCTTTAGCTAAGTCTTTTTGTAGTTGAATAGTTTCTTCATAGATTTCAACAGTTTCTACTGCTGCATCGAATACTATATCATCTACATCTTCGTCAGTCTTTAAGACTGTTTTATTAATACCAAAAGCTTCTTTTAAGTTTTTACCTTCATACCATACATATAATGCCATTAGATATGAGAAAGTCAAATCATCATGTGTATTAGTAGAATGCTCTATCTTACCATTACGTTTAACTTCCAATCCAAGGAATTCGTCATATAATCGTTTAGATACAAACTTATCTTTATGATTATCCATACGCTCTTTTAATATTTCCATTAAAAGTTCACGTACACCTTTAGTTGAATCAAGACCAAATACCTTAGTGAGCTGTTTAATTCTCTTAATAGCCCCAGGCCCTTCGAATCTTTCTTCAATAATTTTATCTTTAAATTCATAATAAAGATTATTAGTAATTCCAGCCTTCTTAAGTAATGCTATTACTGATGCCCCGAACCCGAATATATTTAAATATAGTCGCTACTCTATACTTATGCAATTTTGCATCACCCCCATTACAGGGCGTGTCTAGATCATTTGTCGTCCTCCAACTTTACTTGCTGAGGCCAGGATTTTTCTTCCGCCGATCGCTTGCGGTTCTACTCTCCCGTCAGGAGATGATCGTTGAACGTCCCATCTAATATAAATTAGATGTGTTCGCTGCTAAACGTAGGAGATAACTTTACTCCTATGCGTCAAAGCAATTAACCCTGTTGATACATAGACATTTCTATCTATGCAGTGCGTTCTTACACCATTTCGTTCGACATTAATTACAGCATTACGCATATACTTTTGCGTTAATTCAACTATAATCTTAGCCAGTTCTATTTGACTAATATAGTTGCACTTGAAGTCGGCTATTACTTTAGTTGTCTTACTATCTATAATGGAAATGGCTGAGCTATCTCGTCGATAACCCCCAGATACGTCGACACCCATTATAGGCGGATCTACTGGTAAACCATTTCTATTATATTCGATAGTATCGTATAGATTAACTTGGAATTTACCATTCAGTACATCTATTACCGAGGTTGGTTCTCTAGTTAACCTAGACATTGTTTCTAATTCTTCTAACGTAAATGGTGAGTTATCTGTGGAGTTTGACCATTCGAGTAAAACTTCACGACGGATATCTTCCCATTTATTATTCATGGTTCTACAGATTTCTTTGAACCATTGCTCACTACAACCAAGTTGTTGGTAAGTGAATTTGATATATACGAAAGTAGACTTAGTATTAGATTCCATTATTTCCATGATTTCTTGATAGGATTTATCATACCAAGTTTCACTAAATGGAACTGCATCTTCTTTCATTTGGAATGCAAATACCCCTTCTTGAGAAGTCAAGAAGCCTGGGGTAGTTGTAAATAATATACCATAAGGTGCGCCATTTGCTCTAGAGTTATCTGCAGCTCTCTTAAATGCTGGAACTGTATTTAGATAAATGATTTCATTGTATGGCGCAAATCCCCATTCGTCACCCCATAATAGAGGGATAGATTTACCACGTAGTAAGTTCTGAGCTGCAGTTTTATTACGTGCAGACGCTACAGTGATAATTTTATTTCTATTTACAGCATGCTCTAGACGTAATACTGTATCTGAAGCTTTTGCAGCTTTACCATCTTTTCTATTAAATGGGGCATCCATTCTTAGATATGGCGGTAAACATTCACGAAGATTCTTTAGAGTTTGTAAGTTGTCTTTAGAACCATCTTGGGCTTTATGCAAGAATGCAATAGTAGCATTCGAAGTACCGAAGTTAAATAAATATAAATATCGAGCATCTGCCGCTAAGGTTTTACCTTGCTGACGTGGTAGTTCATGGAAGATATTCATATTATATATTGAGCAGAAGAATAAAGCCATATTACCACGGTGTAGTCTAAATGGTATACCTGTACCACTACCACCTTGGTCTGGGACTCTACATACTTCTCGAATAAAGTACCAGAAGTTTGCCATACATTCGGCTAGTACTTTACCCTTATAATATTGATTTAAATTTGGATCATGTGGGTCTATAGCCGCTAAATCAGGGTCTAACAGAGCCAGCATGAATTTGTTATTCTTAATTCCTATGGATTTAAGATATATATGCATATCCAGAAAGCTTTTATTCCTGGTAGACATCTGATAATATATTTGCATATCTATCACCTTTGTAAAACTGTGTTTTAATAGTTATATATTATTAAGGTGTTATAATGATAAGTATATATCGTATTTATAATTTATATTTTATTTTAAAGGAGAAATTTATTATGTTTAATTTATTATTGAAATCTGATATCGTAACAAAATTTGCAGCACTTGTAGCTGCAATGTTAACTGTAGTAATTTTAGTATTTATTGTTGGGATGACAATCGATCCGTTTTTCGGATTACGTTGGCTTTCTAATCTTTTGACTCAATATATGAGTCAAGATTCTATGTTATCGGTAATTATTACTTTGCAAGTTGCAAAGTATTTTGGTTTATTCTGGTTAGCACACCGCGTATTAATCATTGTACGCAATATTAAGCGTACAGTGAGAAAAAAATAAGAAAATAAATACCCGTAGGATTTCTATGATCCTACGGGTATAACTTATTTATTTTTTTTTATTTTTTATTAGATTTTTTAGCAGCTTTTTCTTCTGCTTCAGCTACTTTTTCTTCGGCGTTTTCTTTAACGTCTTCAGTTTTTGTTTCAGGACCTTTAGGATCTTCTTCTGTAGTTTCTTCAGTAGTTGTTTCTGTTTCAGGTTTAACTTCTGGTTCAGTTACAGGTTCTTTGTCTTCCTTAGTTTCTGGTTTAGTTTCTTTTTTGCCAGATTTTTTAGTTGTTGGTTCTTTTTCTTCTTTAGGCTCTTCAACAACTTCTTCATTATAGTTAGTGAAGTCTAAAATGCGAGTTCTACCATCTTCAAGAATTTCTTCAACAACACCATGTTGAATGATACATTCGAAGATTTCTTCTGCTTCCAACATTTCTCTGTGGATAGCACGAACCAATTTATTACGTAGTCGAATAGGACGACGGCAAGTTACATTTACAAGTTTAGCCATTGATATTTCCTCCTAGATAGATTCAATTAATTCGTCTTCAGAAGTGAGAACGGATTCGATCAAAGCATCATCGATTAAATGATAAGCTTCAGTCAATTCAATATCATCTTCAACTTCTTCAGCGATTTCTTCACTGTCTTTTTCATGTTGTTGGTCGATATCAGACATTAATTCGAGTTCAGCAGCTTCATCTTCATCTTCTGCTTCGATATCAATTTCTTCATCTTCTAGACCTTCAACGGAGTCAATATCATCATTATCTTCGTCGTCATCTAATTCTAATTCATCAGAAGCATCAACGATAGCATCGATAGTTTCGTCCATATCTGCATCATTTACATCATCAGTTGCGATTACATCTTCAACTGTAGCTGCAGTATCTTCTAGATCTTGATGGATAGTTTTGTTATCATCCATTTCAATATCCTCCTTTAGTAATCAAGTTCATTATATTCATTATCGTCAACTAAATCATCTAGATCATCACTAGACATAGTTGCTAAGAATATACCTTCATCATCAACAATATCATCGCTTGCCATATCAGCATCAATGGCATCGATAATATCTCGTTTTGCAATCATAGTATCTAAAAATCCGTTCTCGTCAATCATGACATTGAACGCATCTTCGTTATCAATTTGCTCTTTGAAATAATTATCGAGTTCGTTCATTTAGAGTACCTCCATATAGATTACTGATATGTTAACGAGATAGGTTTTTCATTATATTCTTAACTTGTTCTTCTAGGATAAATATAATCACAGGAACGTAGTAAAAAATAATGTTTGCTGGTAGAGAATAGTTAAATTCTTCTAAAGATTTTAATAAGAATTCATCATATCTATTTAACTTATCTTGATTATCATTAAAGTAATCTATGATAATATTCTTGAAATAATATGGATCATCAGTTTCATATCTTTCATTATCTTTGATTCTCATAACAGTATCATCATCAAATGATGGAATTACCCAGTTATCACCAGGTTTATATTGATGGAAGATATAGTAATAATCTTCGATATTATAGTATAAGATAGAGGTTTTATCTTCAATCTTCATACCATAACAAGATGGATTATTAATACAAGTCTTATCTTTTCTTTCTAAAGAATGGAAAAGAGTTCTAGAGTAATCTAAAGCAAAAGATTCTTTGACTGCAAGTTGGTGAGCAATTTGCATGAATGGTATACTCAAAGTATTCATTAAATCATTTCGCTTAATAAACTCAATCATATAACTATCATAGAAATTATGATTATCATAAGAGAATATGAAAGTCTGAGTCTTATTAGAGTAGAATAATGAACGATAGTATGTAATCATATCTGTACAGATATTTTCTAATCGTTTAATATAAGCATGGTCATCATCTTTAATAACTAAAGATAGATTTGTACCAATATTAGTTGTATCCATTGTATATAAACCAACTACTAAGGATTCGATATCTGTATTATCACCATCATGGGAACTTAAACGATAAGAAATCTTATACATATTAACCCCAGTCGGTAATGTATCTAAAGTAACACCTGTAACTTTGAATAGGTATTCTTCGTTTGTGTGATTGATTATGAAATAATCTTGCGGATATGGTTTGAATGCATTTGGAAGGACATATGCATCACCTTCAATGGAATCGGATTCAATACCATAATCCCCAGACTCTAATTGGACTTGAATCTTATCTAAGCCAAATAGAACTGTATCTTTAATTTTATTATATCTTAATGGAGAATCTCCATCAGTGTAGCTATATGCTTGATCTGTGCCTTCATCTAATGTACTTTCTGCAGTATTAATATTGAAGTAAGTACAAATTGTAGGCGGTTTATCTGTAAATGTATAGAACGTATTATCTAATCTATCTTTCTTAGAATCTAAGATAGAGTTAATAGTCCCAACATAGGTAGTATCTAGGAATTTTCCCATATGTTACCTCCTTTATTAATGAGATGTTTAAGAAAAAAAAATAAAGTGAGCGGATGAGGTTTATCCCCATCCGCATCATAATATTTGTCTTATAGAATCTTTAATTTTACTTAATGGTACACCATAATCTTTTTCTCCAGATTCATTTCTATGAAAATAAACAGAAGATCCTCTAAAGAATTGAATATTATTATTTATGAAGAACTCAGATTGTCTCATGGATATATCACCAGCATCATCATTATCAAAATACAAATGTAGATCCATATTCATAATTCCTCTAGAGAGAATTAATGAAATTACATTTGGATATTTGTTTCCTGATGCAGCCATATATATTCCATTAGCCCCATATGATAAGTTTGTAAATACTGAAAGGATATCAAATTGTCCTTCAGTAATATTGACTAAAACCTTATCGGTGGTTATAGGAATCTGAGCTGGAATAGAATACGTTTTTGTAAAGTTATTCTCGGATAGTTTCACTATTAAATATCTGAATTTCTTATCGACTGGTTTAATACATCGCATAATTAACGCTGTATTATTAATCGAGAGGAAACCCACATACTCACGCTGAATTCGTTCATAATCCGATTCTGTCGCTCCCAGAACCTGCATAATCTGGCGTCTGAAGAACGTAAAATCAAATATAATCTTAAGTTCTAATAAATACCATACTGGTAAAACTACACCAAGTCTAGAATTTACATAGTCTACCTTTTCTTGATAGATTCTATCATCTAAGACAAAATCTTTATACTTTATTATTCTTTCATCTGTAGAAATAGAAGAGTAAGCTTTTGGCTTACTCTTCAACATCTTCTTATTATATTCTTCTATCTCAGATATCAAAGATAAGTCTTTTATCTTTAATAATTCTAAGAAGTTTCTATTTACTAAACCACCTGCTTCGCATTTGAAGCAATTATACATAATAGGTTTATCTTTAGATACACCTATATACATATGCCTCTTTCCAGGTGATGATGTATGCCCGCAATACGGACATCTTAAAACTATTTCTTTTTTACCAGCCGCAAATTGCGAATCTGGAATTGCAGATTTTAATCTGTCCGCTATATTCATTAAAAATACCTATTATGCTTTAAAGAAGTAAATATTAGAATATTCAATAATCTTAGCTTTGATTACTTCATCTCTTGCTTCGGCATGTAAGAATTGTAATCCTTTTAAGATGGAATATTCATTACATTTTAAGACATTCAATAGATATTCTAAAGAACGTCCTTCAATTAATACCATATATAATAATTCTTGGTAATTGATTGTTTTACGACCAGTAAAATTTTTATATGGCTTATCGTTTACAATAAAGCTAAGCTCATTAACGTCTTCTTTCTTAGCAATAATATTATCTGTAGTAATTGGTTTGATATCAGTAGTGATATCCAATTTTTTAATAGAAGATTCACTATATCTAGTTCTATTTTTAGATATAGTGGTATCCAATGTATAATTTGTAATATTAGTAGGTGTTGTAGCAACAACCATATCTTCTTCATTGGATTTTGAAGTATCATTATATTTTTTGTCGATGATATTACATTCTGTATCAAGAATATATCCTACAATTTGATTTGGACTAAGCTCTGGATATTTTTCTTGAATCTTAGCTAAATTATGATGATTATTAAATTCTTTTTTAACTTCAATATTATATTCTTTCATTATATCTACTCCTATAAAATTAAACCATTTGTCTCTTTTCATTTTCATTAGTAACAGCTAATCTTAAAGAAAAGAAAGGCAATTTACATCCAGCTTCGCTTAAACTTTTGAATCCGGTCTCTTTTAATATGAATTTAGTTTTATATGAATGCCTTACATCTTTATATTTCTTAATAAACTGATCTAAATCTGTATATACATTCGGTAACTTGTTTACCATCTTTATCAGACTAACAATAGGTTCACGTCTAACTTTAATATTTTTTAACTTATTTTCTTTAACAAAATTATTGATAATATTAATTAACTCATCGGCTGTAATATTTTTATTAGCTAAAATTTTTTCTAATAAAATATCTTGTATTTTTAAAGTATATTCTAGATCATATTTTGCACCAAATATTTTTTTATGATGGGCAAATATATGAATACTTTTATTTAGGGAATTTTCATTTTCAAAGTTATTCAATATACGACGAATGCTAATATTTTTTCTTACATATTCTAAGATTTCATAATAATTAAAATATCTATATAATGGATTATTGAATATATGATATTTTTTATAATTATTACATTCAGTTAAAGCTACACTTGGTGTGAGATTAATATTTTTACTATATGAAGAACCATCTCCACAAATAATTCTATTATAAGCATCAATTAATATTTCAAAACTTTCTCTAGATGAAAATAATTTATCAATTATTTTATCATCATTGATATTTAAATAGATATTATTTCTTTTGATGTAATCGAAATTAATAATATCATTTTCTATTACATTCTTTAATAATTTTTCCATTTTATATATTATTCCTATTAAATAAATTATTTATTATAATTCTTATCACTAAAAATAGATGATCTTAATGAGAAGAATGGTAACGAATTCTTAATATGAGTATTATTGATATCGTCCCCTATTAGGTTATATAGAAATTCATATCTCTCACATACTGGGCTAGTACTGTATAATCTAACGAATTTATCCAATTCTTTGTATATATTAGGATATTTAGTAACTTTATCTATTAAATTTTTAATAGCACTTAATCTAGGAGTATTATAAGTTAGATTATTTTTATTAGAAAAATCTTTAATAATTTCTACTAAGTTATCTACTGTAGCATTTTTATTATTTAATATTATATCTATTAGAATATCTTGCAGTTTTATAGTGTATTCTAGATTATACCTTGCACCAAATACTTTACTACTAATTGCAAAAATAGATATACTCCTGCCCATATTATTGTCATTCTCGAACTTACTTAATGTATGATAAATTTTTATATGATTATTTGCATATTCTAAAATTTTATCATAATTAAAATATCTATATAGAGGGTTATTAAATATATGATGCTTTTTATTATCATTAAACTTGCGTATAGCATCAGTCGGATTGAGATTAATGATATCTATATAAGTAAAATCAGAATTGATATGCTTATCTATTCTCTCATATGCCATATGTAGAATATCATAGCTTAATCTTGATGAAAATATTTTAGTGATTATTTTATTTTTGCCCTTTAAAGATACCCTATTTCTTTTAATAAAATCAAAATTTATAACGTCTGTCTCTGTTATATTTTTTAATAGTCTTTCCATTTTACTATCTCCTATAAAATAAAATTAAAAAGTTTATTTTGTAAAACTATATTACCTCCAATATATAAAATTTAGGAGATGAGTATTAAACTCATCTCCTTAAAAATTATTTACTTAATTTAGATACACGTTTTGTTAGTACTTCATAGTAGCCAGTCATATAGTGTAACTGCTCAGCTAGTAGATCAAAGTCTTCATATTCTTTATTTTCATTTAAGAATTTGATCAATCGTTCTACTTTTTCACCAAGTTCTTTACGTTCTTCAATTAGTCTTGTTTTCCAATCTTCCATTTTAATTTTCCTTTCTGTTATAGCAAAAATCAATATATCTATAATTATAATATATATATATCTTTTAGTTTTTACAAATATTTATTTTACCAAATCTATCAATATTAATAATTTCCCCAATCTCCAATGTAGGAATATCGGAATGACATACTTCCATAGATTTTTGAATTGATTCACTATACAAAGAAGGTAGCCTGCTTGAATATTCTTGACTTGATTTATCAATGATTTTATGAGAATCTTTATATGTATTATCAACACGTATTTTAAAAGTTAAGAAAATTTTTGAAGATACAATTTCACCATCTAAATTAATTTTCGTAACTATACGCATAATTTTAGTTGCATTACCATCATGTCTATTATGAAATTCTTTACGACTATTTTCTATAACTATGCAATCGGTATCATTATCTTTTAATATTTGTACATCCATACCGTAAAATGCAAACTTTTTTAAAGTATCTAAAAGCATTTTAAATCCCCTGATAAATAGAATAGGATACGATAGGAGTTGAACTCCTATCGTATATCATATTTCTTATTATAATATTTACTTCGCATGAATTTAATCATATCAGTAAATGCATCTCTAGCTTCACGATTGAAGTTATCGACATTTTTATATTTACCAGTCTTTTTACTTTGAGTCATAATATTATCAGTATCATCTAAAATATAGACTTTATTACCTTCACCTAAGTCAGCATAATAAAATTTATCTTTATTAATACCAAAATTATAACCAGTAAATTCTGATTGGAAATTTTGTCTGTCAGATAAAATCAATGAAGAGATGATTGAATAATATCCAATTAGTTTCATTATTTTTCTTTATCCTCTAAGGGTGTTAATTATCCGATTCATCATCAATCTCCGGTAGTACTAATGATACTACCGTAGTAATACGATGAGCTATAACATCTTTTACTTTATAGTCGTCAATTTCATCATATAACTTACGTAAGAAGAATAATAAGTATTGAATCGATTCTGCATCATCTAAATTTATAACTCTTTCAATATCATCAAGTTTATCATATATGATAATAAGAGATAATAATGAAGAAGCATCGCATTCAAATGGTTTTAGTCTATTTGATGGAAACTTTAATATATTTTCAGATTTATTATCATCTGATGTCTTATTAAAAGTTTCGTCAAATAAGCATTTAGTAACTTCATCTACAGTAATACCTAATAGTTCAGCAATCTCCTCATAAGATTTCTTTCTATTATAGTATAGATGTCTGATTCTTCCGTTCATTGCATCCATTTATATCACACCTATCTATTATTAATTAAACTAGCATAAATCAAGAATTCTTCATTCAATAACTCTTGTTGTGGTACAAATGGTAAACCAGTATTTTCTTTATTCTCAAAATCAATGATTTGGAATTTAGAAGATACGATTGTAGCTAACATAGCTATCAAAAGATTAGTAATCTTTTCATTATGATAAATAGCAGCAACTGCTTCATATGTACTAGAAGAAGTAATCTTTTGAAGTTCCTTCTTATTCATATTTACACGTTTGATTACTTTAACAAACTTACCAGATAGAATTGCTTCCATCGTATGGAGATTGTTTGCCGCAAGTATTCTCTTAGCAGCAATAATAAGTTTAATATAACTTGTTAGGTCAATAGATCCTAAAGCAGATGGATCACCAAACCATTTATAGAATAGATAGCATACTAATATCTTTTGATGTGGAACTATTGGGGATTTACGCCCTTTAGATAATTCAACTTTATAGTATTCTATTTCTTCTTTAGAGAATGGACCGAATCTTTCTTCGATTTGTTTCATAGTAGAATGGAAGTTTACTTGATTATGCATAAGCAATGCTTCATTCTTCTTAGAAAGATGAGATTCGAATTTATCAAATTCCGAATTATCATCATCATCGTCACCTTCATTACGATCAGATGATAATTGGTTGAAAGAGTATTCATATTTAGCTCTAATGATCTTATTAGTAATATTACCTTTAATAGATACATAGATCAAGTTTAGAATATTCATTTCATAAATAGCTTTAGGGATAATCTGACTAATAATAGCCCATACAATTTCAATATTATATGTGAACTTATTCTTAGAACGGATATATTGTTTATCCCAAGAACCACTATTCTTAGACATATCTTGAATGATACGGCTATTTGCAGTTTCAGATAATTTAGTCAAGATATCAATATCAGGATGCATATCAATAATAAGAATTTCATAGAATTCCATCAAATAAGCATCAATATTTTGAATCTTCTTCATATATGCATAATGAGTCAATAATGGAATTAGAATAATTTGGAATAGACCAATTTCCATCAATGCACTTAGATGGCGATTACTATATTGAAGTACATTACCATCTTTCTTATTGCGTTTAATATGAATAATGAAATTATCTTCATTCATAGCTTTAACTTTACGAGCAAATGTACTAAACAAAATATCTCGTTTAATATCAGCCATGAATTGTTGTTTTGTATATAATCCAGCATCATCAGTATCAATCATAAACTTCATACGAGCATAGATTGCTAGTAACTCATGATCATGATCATAGTATTTTTCAAAATAATTCAAATATTGTGTAAAGTGATCTACTTTCTCTTCAGATGAGTAGCATTTCTTCACACTTAGAATGAATGAATCAAACATAAGCATGTCTTCATCATCATTAGTTAAAATTTTAGCCAAAGGGGCCATAATTTGTTTACCCCTAAGGCCTCTAAATATAATATCTTCTGGATTTGGCGCCCATCTATCTACAGGTGGAATAGCATTCACATCAGATATGCTTAAAGTATAATTTTTAACTTCTGGAGTTCTAATAGAATAGTCTCTGTCTAATTCCTCTCCTGGAGTTATTTCACGTCTTACAGCTTTACTTGTTAAAGCTTCAGTTAATTGCATCGTACACCTCCGATAAAACTACACATATTCTAAATTATAATATATAATTTATTTACGTTTTGTAGTTTTAGTCGTGCGAGTAACCCTAATATTATCAGATTTCTTTTGTTTACTTTGAGTAGTTGCAGTTCTTTTGATAGCTTTAGTGGTCTTAGTTTGTTTTATATTACCACCACTATCATGACGTTTACGTTCAAGTCTATGCTTAAACATAGGATCTACTTTACGTAGATGGCTTTCTGCTTCTTCACGCTCAATAGCTTTTATATCAGACTTAGTTACTAGTTTTAAGAAGTCATCTTTTCTATTAATCTTTAGATTAGATGCTTCATAATAATGCTTCTCTAAATAACCATGCTGTTTTATATATAAGAAACCAAAGTAAAGAATCTTAGCAAAGTTTACAACTCCGAATGGGTTTCTTTCTTTTGGCTTTTGTTTTATTACTTCAGTGGAAAGTTTATTTTCTAACTCTTCTACTAATAAGCCATATTCAATATATGTATGAGCATAAGTGAATGTAAATGCTGGGTCATTAGAGAAGAATCTAACTTCATAGTTTTTAAGATCTTTAGCATGTTTAGCATCCCCACTTTTAGGAATGAACTTAAACACTACTTCATATGTAAAATTAGGTACCACTTCAGATGGTACTCTTAGGAGAATAAAATAATTATCTCCATCTGTGTAAAAGTTATGGTCAATCTTACCATTAACTCTAAGCATGACTTTTTCAAATCGTTGCTTATAGTTTTCTGCTAATAATTGAGATCCCATTACATTACCCTTACCTGCAGGGGATCTTCCGTACTCTTCTAAAGTTAAATGTAATTTTGCAGCCATTTAATTCTCCTTAGAGTGAGGTCTTGCAGAGTAGACCTTTTATGGCCTACTCTTACAAGATTGCTCTGGACAATTATTTTATATAGATATTATGGGCAGGGGTTTGACATAGGAATTGTTTAGTTGTAACTAACATACCTACAACTTTACCCACAATTTCTAACACAGTGATATCAGAACGGATAGAAGATAATACCAAGGAGTCAGTTTGCTTAGTACGTAAGTTTACTGGGATTCCTTTAGAGTTTGTTTCTTCTACCATAGCTTTAACTTCATCAGAAGCTTGAGCCATACATTCAGGGAGTTCATTTAAAGAACTACCATACAATTTAGAAATCAAATCTAAATAAGAATTATAGAATAACTGAGCAATTGTTTTGTAATCACCAGTTGTATTTTCATCAGATAATACTTCTTTGATTGCTAATAGGCCTTGGACGTTTGCACCCCAACCATAACCATGTTCAGCTGCAGACATGCAGTTAAGAACAGCATCTTCAGCAGCATCAAAACGGTTATCACGTTCTTCTGGAGTAGCACCGCCAATATATAAGTCTACCATATTAGCTTTCATGCTGTGAACACGACGACGAAGATTACCAATACCAGACATATCTTTACCATCTTGCTTAGCTTGTGCTAATTGCATTTCTAAGTTATTCAAGATAGATTTATAGAAGTCAGAGAATTCGGTGGTTCCTTCTTTATACATGTTTTTAGGATTGATTACCTTAGTTTTGTTGTAACCAGCAACTACTGCATCAGCATAGCCACACCATTCTTGAATGGTTTCTTCTGTAGGCGCATCGCCATTTTCTTGGTCTTTCACTTGTTGTTCTAAGTTTCTATATTTACGAATAGTCTTAGCATCACAAAGATTAGCTAAATCCATCATGATTTCAGCTTGATGAATATCAGATACTAAGCAGAATGGAATATTAATACCACTAGCTTTAGCATTAATCATTGTCTTAGTTAATGGATCCATAACTGTAGCTACATCAGCAGAAACTTTAGGACAAAGAATAACAGTAGGAATCAATTTAGTTCTAGCTTTTAATGGCTCGAAGATGTTATGATAAAGAATTGCACTTAAGAAGCCAATCATTTCTGGAGTATCAATAGGATCTTCGAAGAAGTAAATACGTGGATGGTTTACTTCTGCAGTAGATTCTGCTTCATTAGTTACATAAACTTTATCAGCATAACCACTATTAAGAGTCATGCCATCAAAGATTTTTACATAGTCTTTAGAGTCATTAGAACGCTTAACGTCAATATAAACATCTTGACCATTTTGCATATAAACATCAGCAATTAACTCTGCCATTTCTTCATTATTGTTTGTAGAAATTAGAGCAATCTTTTTGATGTCTTCATAAGTTTCAATTTGTTTAGCATGAGAAAGAATACGACCAGATACATCTTTTACAAGACGATTAATCATGTATTCAATTTCAGCTGGAGGCATTTTGAAGTTATAAACACTAGCTTTATATGCTTCATCACTTAAATTAGGTTCTTGACCAGTAGCAAAGCGTTTATAAGCTAATTGAGATAATAAGATAGCACTAGTTGTACCATCACCAACTTCTTTAACAACATGAGTTGTTAGATCTTCAAGTACTTCACGAATACTCATTTCAATAATACCATTGAAGAAGATATGTTTAAGAATTGTATGACCGTCTTTTGTAAATTTAGGTAATACATTTTCTTTTTTAATTTGAGTAGCAGAACCATATGGTCCGAAAGATGTTACTAAGGATTCAGCAATGATTTCCAATGCTTTCATGGATTGCTCACGTAAATCTTTTTGAGGTACAATATTAGAAAATACTTCCATTTCTAATCCCTTTCTATTTCAGCTAAATCTACATATGGATTACTTACATAAAAGAGATTATTCTCAAAGTCTTGATGATATTTCTCTTTAACTGCATATATACGTTTATCCATATCATAGTCGACATTAAAGCCATATTGTAAAACAAATATATGCTTACCAATAGGCTTAGGATCATAGTTATATAAGTTTTCAGGATACTTTAGATATATCCCATCATATGAATCAAGATCTACATTTCTTTTATTATAAATACCTAAAGGAGTCTTAGCTCCATCTAAAGTACTTCTAACAATAGCCTCTTGATATTCATTATCTACCATTACATTAACTCTAAAACTATTGCCATCTACTAATAGCATATTAGAATAGAGTTTATGTATATCGGTATAATATATATTAAGATAAAGTAAGTCTTTATACTTATCTTTAATTTCATTTAGTAAATCATCTGCAGATGATTTATATTTATCTTCCAAGACTACAGATAAAGGATTTGGATCTTCTCTATCTCTTAAAAGATAACTGATCGTTATAGGATCCTCATCTAATATTCCTGGTATAAAGTATTTTGAATTTTTAAATTGAGACCTTAAGATATCGATAATTGATTTATCCGTATCAAATAAGGAATCATATTCAAATATAGGTCTTATACTTGCCATATAAACTTCCTATAAAGACAAAAAAAAGAAGATAGAAAACTTGTTCCTATCTTCTTTAGTTTTATTACATATCATCTAAGCTTGCACGTTTGAATCCACCACTAGATTCAGACCCACCATAATTAGAATTACCAGACATACCAGTGCTTACACCAAGTTTATCTGCAATTGCTTCAATATTAGCTAACATGGAGCTATTCACATATTGAGCTGTTTCATGAACTGCATAAGCTTGAGCATTAGTCATAGATTTAGCATATTCTTCTAAAACTACAGCTAAGTCTTCTAAGTCCATATTTTTATAAGATTCGAAGTCTTTATCGCCATCGAATTTTTCCACATCAAAGTTATGAACTGCAAAGTGGAAATCAGTACGGCAAATGAATAAGATTTCTTCTTCTACTGCAGAAAGATCTTTATTCAATTTACGAATACAAACAACTGGTTGAGTTAAACCAAATTCAGAACCATCAGAGATAGTAATGAATGTTTGTGCACCTGTAGTGATACCAGTGGATTGAATTTCGCCAGCCATAAACTTACGAATTTCTTTAGCTAAGATATTAGCTTTAGTATGCTTCAAATAAGCACTAACTTCATGCTCACGATCTGGCATAGGATAGTCTTGCCCACTGACTACTTTAAGTGGAGCAATAGATAATTTAAGTGTACCTTGCCAGAAAGAGAAGCTCATAGAAGAACCACCATATTGGCCAACATCTTTAGAGTTAGTCATACGGTAATTAGAGTAAACATTGATTGTTTTCTTCCCACTATTGGAAGAGTTTCGATTAAATACGCTTTGTCCAAGAGCCATTTGTTTATCCTCCTAAATATAAGAATATAATTATCAATATGTATTGATAGTAGTATTTTATTACATCCTAACGTGTTATTCTAGGATTGTAAAAGTATACTAATATGATAATATATTATTATTGTGAATATATGATGAGATTTATTTTAATTTAATTTTATAGGAGGAAATCATCATGAAATTTGTTAATGATGTAGCCGTACCAACAACTAAAATCGAAAAAGAAGTTATAGAAAATTTAAAATATAACTGCATTGAAAAGGATTCAATGTGTCCGTTATTCTTACCATTAGCAGATGAAAATATCTGTAATGGGACTATAAGTTTTATTAATGAGATTTGTATATTATACACTGAATCTGATTTCCACTGCGGTACTATTATTAGTTGGAAAGGTAGATGGGACGGTGCCGTTGAAATTAAAGTTCAATACGATGATGGACATATCCAAGAAGAAATTCTTGGAATTCCAAGCAATTTATATGTGTTAATTGCATACTATCGTGGTATCGGAAGACATCGTAAGGTCGCAATGGTATTAAGAAATGGAAATAAAAAAATTTAAGGAGGTATTTCATCATGAAAATGTATGTAGCACAATTTGGTAAAGATGGTATTAGAGATCTACGTCCGCGTGTTGACTATACACGTTATGAAGGATATGGTCTGGTTGACAGTGTTGACGGTGAGATAGCAGAAGGAGATGTTTTATACATTGGAGCTATTAGTAAAGGAATTACGGCTATCACTAAAGATTTGGAGTGGGCTAAGAAAAACGCACTCCATATTGGTGATATTAGTAAAATTATTTACAAGAAGAATTCATTCTTACCTTATGAGGAGATAGTCTAATGTATGTCGTATACGTTGGAGTCTTAAATCACTTTAGATGTGATAATATGGCAGAAGCCATAGGGATGCTTGAATATTATGGATATCAAACTGGTAAGATATATAAAGTTAAAGAAGGCGGTAGACTAGAACTAGTCTATGAATATCATAAATAATAAAAAGATCCCCATGGAGTTCAACTCCATGGGGAACTTATATTATTTTTTTTTCTTAGGATTTAAATCTGGATAGTTGATATAAATTCTATTATAGTCAAAACGTAAAGTTTCTTTACGTGCTAATTCTTCGCGAAGCTTTTCATACTTACTGTAAAGAATAGAGTATTTAGAACGTAATTTATCATCAAGGTCATCTTCTGATAATACCCCATCGATAATAGATAAACGAGTATTGATAGAATGAAGCATAAGTAATGCATCATTTTCATCTTCTACATTACGTAAACGTAATTGGTATTCATAGAGATCATTTTCATAATCTCTGACTGCACTATATCTGAAGGATTTCGATGTGTCCCTATATTTCTTCATAGCCCAGTCAATAGGACCTGCTTCTAGTAAAGAGTTGTCATCGATACGACTCAAAGCAGTAATTACACGTTCAATTTCACGTTTTATCAATCTAATAGAAGTATATTCTAAAGATTTACGTAATCCCTTGATAGTAATAATGCGGTTAGACAATACATCATTATACACAGATAAGCACCATGCAATAATAGTAGATGTATCTTTCTTACCACCAGTTAGATAATTAATATATCCATAATCTTTAAGCTTCTTAATAGAAGTTTCAAGATCCATGCCAAATCCACAACTAATGAGGAAATCATCAGCAAGTAACGTACTATGATCTTTGAACATCACTGAAGTTATCTTCCAAATAAGATCTTTAAAGCCGAATGTCAATAGTACTGCATAGTTAATAGTGCTAGCTCTACGGATAGTACTATTAGTTTTATCCAAGTATACATCAATTTCAGCTCTAGCAATATCTATAGCAGAAGATGAATTTACTAATGCTCCTACATCATGTAGGATTAAAGCTAAGATTTCTCTATTAGATAAGTTGATGATTGGATCAAACAACTTAGAATCTAATTCTAAATAATACTTAGTAATTTTAGATTTATCTTGATGATCAGTATCATATGCAAACGGATCACTTAAGATGATATCATAAATATCGTTATCTTTAATGATAGGCATTACGCAAATACCGAAGAAAGCTTTATCTGTATTACGAGTATATAAAGCCACATTACAAGATGAACCAGTGAAAAACATATTTAGCTCATGAGCTAATTGTCTTAATAGTTCTGGATCTTGATTAGTGCGGAGTTGTTCAATAATAGATATACAATCATGAAAATCATAATTGTTCATATCTAATCCCCTTTCCTTTAAAGTCAAGGAAATGCCTAGGGTCTATAATGACCCTAGGCGTTTATTTCCTAGATTAGATTAAGGTTTTACATATTCAACTTTTTCTGGAGCTGTGATGTCTTTCTTAGCATCGTTTACTTTAGTGTAAGCGGAAGCATTTGGATAGCCACCAGCTGTACCAGCAGAAGTCATAGTATCAGGAATGTAAGTAGTGTAATCGTTCATGAGGTTACGTCCGATAGGATCAGTATTTTCATAACGAGTACGTAAACCAGTAGGGTTGATGATTTTTACACGACCTTGAACTGGTTGATAGCTTACCAATTTGAAGCGTTCGAACGCATGAACTGCTGGCAATGCATAGTTTTGTGCGTTGCGAATTTCATTGGATAAGTACAATTGATAATCGTAAATGCAATAGATTACACGATCGCTATTACGAGGGTTTAACAAGATAATCAAGTTTTGGTTGTTACGAAGTTTATCAGATGCAACGAAGTTGTAAACGCGTTTGTCGCTAGTTACAACTGTACGGTTGAAGTCTAATTCAACAGGACCAATGGAACTTGGAGCTTGGTAAGTGTAAGTGGTAGGAGTGATCTTACGGATCAATGCAGGGTTACCAATTACAGAGATAGTGATGTTAGGGTCATTCAATACTTGGATCATTGTTTGAGCGTAGTTGTCCAAAGCATCCATGAATGTTTTGTGACGGTATTCTACTTGATCCAATGCATAACCTTCTGGTGGAGCGAAGTCAAATACTTCAGCAATTTTGTTAGCCATAGGCATAGTTTTGAAGTCATTATCCAATTCTTTATGGATTTTGTCATCTTTCCATGTACCTAAAGCTGTTTTGAACAAGGAAAGGATATTAGTCAATTGATCTTCATTATAAAGAGCTTGAATATCTTTTACTTCTTCAGGGCTTATTGGTGTATTGATTGGGAATGCATCAGGAATTTCCACGATGTTTGTTTGAGAATCCCAACGTACAGAGCAAGTATTAAGCATTGCAGAGGAAGTATCACGACGTACAGACAATACAACTTTAGTTACAGCTAGATCGGAGCAGTAAAGCATGAATTTATTGTCTTTCATGAAACCAGATAAAATGCCTTCCAAAGTTTTAGAAGTGCCCGCAGTTTCTTCATAAGTAACAGAGAAACGAGTCATCATTTGACGATCGATTTCACCATAGCTTGGGTCGAAGCGGCATTCTTGAATAGGAAGAGCTACTTCAATTGCAGTACCAGCAGCGATTTCAGTTTGTTCAACTGGTTTCAATTGATGAGTTGCTGTATCTTCTTTCATCATACCAGCTTTAGGAATAGCGGATACGATTACATGAGTTACTGCAGATTCGATAGAGAAGTTATCAATGTTTGGTACAAGACCAGAAGCACCGAAAACAGCTTTACGAATTTCAGTTTGTTTGGAGTCATCACCAGGGTTCAATGGCAAACCAACTACTACGTTTTTAGTAGGAGCTGCAGATTGGATCGCATCAAACATTTCATTTTGTTGAGTGAACATGTCGATTTCGCGACCTTCTGGAGTAACCAACTTACGAATTTTCATTGTAAGTGTGAACTTAGGAGTTTTAGCAACTGCTTTGTTGATAGCGCCTTTATCGAAGACGTTGTTCATCAACAAGTTTTTGTGTAATGGGAATACAAGACCCATAACTGGATTGTATGCAGACAAAGCGGAAGATTCTAAGAACGCATTACGGTCATTGTCGAATTGAGCTTCCATCATTGCCATATGGTCAGCATAACCATCTGGATTACCTAATGCTGTATATTCTTCAGCATCAGCGGAATTTTCAGTAAAGAAATTTTTAACAGTTTCAACACAAGTTGGATCCATCATAATACGGCGCATGTCTGTAAAGAATTCGGAACCAGATTCGTGCTGAATATCTTCAGCCATTTCACGAATAGCTGTAGCGTATTGGCGAGTAGCAGGAGTCACATAACCACGACCCATAACTACGTCAGCGCGAGATTCACCTACAACTGGCATAATCATTTTCTCCTTTCGGGATGTACAATTTATTTTTATTATATTAGGTATCTATAGGGACACCAAAATATTTACTATATTGTTATATCGCATAATTCTATACCATTTACTTTTTAACAGGTTCTTCTGGTGCTATAGACTCAATTAGAACTACAATTC
>QWBZ01000041.1_pt1 | contig 70265 bp, 56 predicted proteins | sample 1972441 | NCBI WGS metagenome assembly QWBZ01 (sample SAMN09866721, study PRJNA288562) | Human oral metagenome isolate term6_saliva, whole genome shotgun sequencing... | isolation source: mouth | host: Homo sapiens | place: USA: California
AAGGTAAAACAACTCTCTGTTGCCGACATGTTTGCCGAAACCATTCGCCGTGTGGTAGATAACGAGAGCATCTCATCACAATATTTGGTATAAGATTAAAATTCCTATATGACATCAAGCGGAGAAATGCACCATGCATCTCTCCGCTTTTTTTATTCTATCCCTCCGTAAACCACAACTCGCCTAATCTTTCACAACGCTATTTTGCCCCTCTTTCCCTCACGCAATCTCTGCCAATTCACACAATGAATCAGCAGAGATGACTTCCTTTTTCATAACAATTTACCGAAAAATAGGTATTGAATTACATTGCATTTTTACCTACCTTTGCATCGTCCACATCATGTACAACTAATGTTAGAGACATTTACTACAAATCATAAAAAACCATATCAACGAAAAGTTTAATGGACAATAGAAGAAAAAAACAACCCTTCAACCATCTACATTCACCAATTTCACGCTCCAAAAGAAGAAGTTGCTTGATTGCCTTAGGCCTGTTTCTTGGGGTTAACACCTTTGCACAACAGCCTGTTACGTTAGACACGACAGTGGTAATCAAGGAGGTTACGGTGACCGCTCGTAGTGAAATTAGGAAACTAAAAGAGTCGGCGATGCCCATATCTGTCATTGGTCAGCGCCAGTTACAAGGCACAGCATCCAATATCAATGACGCCCTTGCACGCACTGTTGGCGTCACTATTCGCAACACCGGAGGTTTAGGGAGTGCCTCGCGCATTTCTCTTCGTGGCTTGGAAGGAAAGCGAATGGGAATGTTTGTCGATGAAACCCCAATGTCACAACTCAATAACTTTGTAACACTCAACGACATTCCTACCAACATGATAGAACGCATTGAAGTGTATAAAGGCATTGTTCCTTATAAGTTTGGTGGTGCGGCATTAGGTGGAGCCGTAAATGTGGTGACGAAAGAATACCCACCTGTGTACTTCGATTTCTCCTATGAACTGGGTTCTTTCAATACCCATCAGGTGTCAACGGTGTTTAAGCGTACGGATAAAAAAAGCGGATTACAATTTGGAATAGGTGGCGCTTTCTCGTTTTCAAAGAACAACTACAAGATGTTGCTATCCAATGTAGGCAACCGCACGGTTGAAAGAGACCATGACACCTTTAAGAAAATCATGACAGGAATGTCACTCAAGGCCACGAAATGGTGGTTTGACGAAATGAAATGGGAGCTTATCTTTCTCAAAACACGTCAAGAGATACAAGGAATCGACCTTGATGTGCGCGAGGCTTATAACCATTCTATCATTGGGGTGACTGCACTCACGCTGAAACGAAAGAACTTTTTCTTAGACGGACTTGACTTTGACTTCAACATCGGATATGCGATTGGCAGGTATGGCCTATGCGATAAGGCCATGAACCGCTATGATTGGGATGGCAACAAGTTGCCCCCGGTCTCTCCTTATGGTGGAGAACAAAACAACTATCCCTCGGATGGAAACAACCATTCAAAAGAATTGACGTCTAAACTCAATTTAGAATACACGATAGACAAGCACCATGGTGTAAATCTAAACGTTTATTTCGACCGAAATTCACTACGTCCCAAAGACCCGTTAATGGACAAAGCATTGGGCTTTCAATCTAACTTTCCAAGCCGCATGAACACATTAACCTTAGCCTTGTCCTATGATTTAACGCTCTTTGAAAGCCGTTTTCAAAATGCGTTTACGTTGAAAAACTACAAGTTTTCTTCTCATTCGCGCTCCATAAACGTTTATTCCGTCAGCGCACCTGAACCAGTGAGCGTGTCGAAATCTTATTTTGGATTCAATGATGCCATGCGATATAAGTTGACAAATGACTGGATGGTGAAGGCTTCTTTCAATTCAGAAGTGCGCATTCCAACCAATGAAGAGCTCATAGGTAATGGCTATTCTATCCTCGCTTCGCCAGCCTTGAAACCCGAACGCACGTCGGGAGTGAATGTGGGCATGATGTATCGGCATATCAAACAGAATGGAGGATTGGTAGAAATTGAATTTAATGGCTTTTACAATCAACTCAAAGACATGATTCGATTCACCCCCGATTTGATTCCAACAATGGCACGTTATCGCAATTTTGGAAGCGTTCGCACACGTGGTATAGAGTTAGATGTGAAAGCAGATGTATGTTCTTCGGTATATCTTTATGCCAATGGAACGTATCAAGACCTACGCGATGTGCGCAAAATGATTCCAGGCACGGCAGTAGAAAACCCCACTTATCTGAAGCGAATACCCAATATACCTTATCTAATGGGTAACTTTGGAGCTGAATATCATAAAGAAAACCTCTTCGGAGGCAAGAATCAAAACACTCGTTTGTTCTTCGATGCCTCTTATGTGCATCAATTCTACTATGATTTTGAAGTGAGTCGCTATCAGGATAAGAAGATTCCGTCTTCATTTACAATGGATGCTGCTGTTGAACACAGTCTAAACGATGACCAATGGGTATTTACGTTCAAGATAAAAAACCTGGCTAATCGCCACATTGTGTCCGAATTTAATCGTCCACTACCCGGAAGATACTTCGCATTCAAGGTGAGATACCTGCTAAAATAGAAACTTTATATTATATTACTAATAATCATTTTAATGATGAAAATTTTCAAATTATCTCTTTCAGCCCTCCTTTTGGCGTCACTCTTTATTTCATGTGACAAGGGCAATGACAATCCTCCTGCACCCAAAGGCGGTGAGGGCAGTTTCAAAGGTGTAGTTTTTGCTGCCGGCATTACTAATCCCGAAGGCAATGGTGGCAATGTCTATATGCAAGCGTTACCCGGTTTTCTGCCAGGCATTTACGGCAACACAAACGCTATTCCCGTTGGATTTGGCTCAACACCTATCGTAACTGAGTCGAACAATATCTATGCTTTTCCCGACTACATGGGCAATACGAAAGCTGAAATCAAATGCTATAATCTCAACGAAAAAGGCGAATGGCTGAAGAAAGGAGCACTTCAGATTCCTGCAAATGCCGCAGCTTGCAACATTGTTGAATTGAATAAGGAAAAGGCTTATGTGAGTTTACAAGGTATAGGCATTGTAATGGTGTTCAATCCAACGACAATGAAGAAGATTGCAGACATTGATCTCAACAGCTATGCCCAACAAGGAGCGAGAGTTTCGCCTGCCGCCATGATTATACGCGACGGAAAACTCTTTGTAGGACTTAGCCAAATGAATGCCCAATTCATGCCTACGGTCAACAAATTAGAGTTTGCCATGATTGATACCAAGACAGATAAGGTAGAGAAACATATCGTAAATGAAAGCTTAGGCATGTGTTTTGCCACACGCCCCATTGATGCTGGCTCTATCTTTATGGACGAAAACAAAGACATATACTTCAATTGTATGGGGGCATTTGGCATGCTTCCTCAATTACATGGTGGCATTGCACGCATCAAGAATGGCTCAACCGACATTGATCCAAACTATTCTATACGCCTTGATCAAACAGAAGTGAGTGGCCTTTCAACGAAACATGCCGACTATATCTGTACAGTGATGTATGCAGGAGATGGAAAAGTCTATACCTATATCAGCTCGTTTGGCTTAGATCCCCATGCTTTGAACAATCCATACCTTACGCTTTCCAACCTTCCTGTAGTCATAGACTTGAAGCAAAGAACACTTAGTGTCATCAAAAACACGGAGATTTCTAACCCACAAGGTATCGCTGTAGCCAAATATAAAGACCTGATTGTGTTTGGAAGTGCCAATAAGAAGGCAACAGGTTTCTACACTTACAACCCCAAAACAAAAGAAGTGGCTGGCCCTGTGATTCAAACTCAAGGCAATCCAAGCTTCTTCCACAGCTTTGAATAATAGCTTTTAGCTTTTGGAAAGCCTAAGAAGAGCGTTCCTCTTCACCAAAAGCATGGGCAAAAATTGATGTGCTCACGATGAAAGTTGACACATCCCACTTTGAGAATTATAAGAAACAACTCACTACGCGTTGAGGTTTTGAAAACCCGAGGTTGCCAAACAACAGTTTAGGCCACCTCGGGTTAATATTTTGAATGAGGGAAACAACTCGCCACTCGTTTTGCTTTCTCGGTATCATTCACACAGAAATACAGCGCAAGCGCTATCCTCCTTTTCCACGAACAAACACCGAAGGAGCACGTTTATAACTTGATATACACCTTCTTTTTCCACAACACATACCCTATTGCAGCATGTATCAGCATGAAGAAAGTGGCATATTCGAGAGAGGCCAAATAAAGATTAGGCGTGAAAGAAGCCAACCTTTCATAGAGCATGCCCTTGATTCCCCAACTATTGAATAGGATTGCAATGACTTCACTGACGACATAGAGGAACAAAGGGTTGGTTCCGAAGACCAGGAAGAACGTCAAATGACTCACTTTTATGCCTCTAATGTCAATGCAATACATGAGTAATCCCTGGATGAAAGCAGCCAAACCACAAGTCACAAAAACGTAGCTGGGACTCCATATTCGTTTGTTCAGTGGCAAGACGAAACTCAAAATATAACCGACAACCACAAGAATGAGGCCAATAATCAAGAAGCGTCGAACCTTTTCGGCTGTGCTTTTGGCTTCACACATCCGTCTACCACAATAGAAACCGATGAGCGTATGCGCAATTGCCGACAACGAACTGCACAATCCTTCGGGGTCAACAGGGCTTTTATGATAAAGGTGATTGATGCCGAAAAGATGAATATCAATCTGTGCAAGCATATTTTGCTGACTGTCATACGCATAGCCTTTGCCCCCAAGGAGCAACAGACTATAAGCCACGAGCAATATGATGATGGTGGGAATTGTATAGCGATGATTACAACAAAGGGCAAAAACGCAAACCGCAAAATAACAAACAGCGATGCGCTGCATGACTGCCCAGATGCGAAGATGACTGAAATCAAAGGCTGTTCCACCTATGGCCATATCAAACCAATTAATCAACAGGCCAATGAGAAATAACAAAATCGTGCGCTTAGCAACCTTGAAGGCCACCTGTTTCGTCCAGGTGAAATTGGTTTTCTTCAAACTAAGATAGGTTGAAATCCCCATAATGAAGAGGAAAAATGGAAAGACAAGGTCACAAAGTGTCATGCCATTCCACTTACTATGCTGTAAAGTGGTGTAGATATATTTGCCTGCTCCATTGTTGACGAGTATCATCAAACAAACCGTTGCACCACGTAACACATCAAGAGAGCGTAGTCTTTTCTGTTCCATTCCAGCCTATTTCAAAAATGCTATCACTTCTTTTGCCATGCTGATGCAGTCACCCTCGGGCCTACTGCTATAACGATTGTGCTGCAAAGTCCATGGCTCCTCAATGCTATACCAGTCAATCTGCGGTCCTTTGGGCAATGCCATGGCAAACAATTCGCTGATAGTTTTATTGGCATTTGCGCCTGTTCCAAGAGCCTCTTCATTCGGAAGTGTGTCGTCTTCCATCTGTTTGGCAAGCGCATCCATATAGATTTTCCACCGCTTATAATAGAAATCTTTCAATATCCCCTGCCATTCTTTGTGGGCATAATCACGCAATCCCCCTTTGTCAGCACACTCGCGATTGCCCCAAGTGGTAATCTGCACACGCGCGTTCCATTCATACAAGTCTTTCTCTTGCGGTGTTTTTCCCAATTTTCGGGCCGCTTCCGTCCAATGGCCCAACCGAAATTCAGTGCGCGTTCCAAGCAATTTATCTTGTAAAAGAATCATTTCGAGAAAACGACGAGCATCATGCTCAAAAGCCTTTCGACTGAAACCATTATAGGCTGCAATGGTCTTTAGATATTGCAAACGCCCTTGATCAGCAAGTGCCTGACGGCAGATGTCTACCAAATCATATTCAAAATTATCGTTTCCCCGATATCGATCAGCAACACTTGTCATCAGTTGTGCGGCCTCAAGTGTGGCTTGTGGATCATAGTAATTGTGCATTTTAGACCAGCTTTTCACTTGAAAATTGTTCAAACTGGGCCTACCACAAAAGATACTTTCATGAGGTCCTTGCTGATTGTTGCCTGCCGGACAATTATAAATGGTAGCTGAAAGTAGGCTCCACGCACGTTCAATCTCGGGCAAACTCTTGCCATATCGTGCTTTCACATAGCCTTTCACCCAAGTTTCTTTCTTACATTCCGTGCGCCAAGGCAACTCACTCATGAGTTCAAACATCACGGGATTGTTTTCCGAACCCTCCATCGTGAAGCCAACACCTTTCAGATATTGCGTGTTGGGCGAAGCCTTTTTCGTGCTGTAGAAGTTATGAAGCAACTGATCCATACGGCCATGCAAGCCAACGTTTGCACCGAAATTTTCGAGCATACAGAATAGCCAGTCGTGCTGTTCATAGCCTTTTTCGCGTTTCCATACAGAGGGAAGGCCAAACATAGGCCTACATTCTGAGAACAAATCCAACACCAATAAGTCGCCATTCTTCATGTTTTTAATCATCTGCGGACGTGGATTCTCCGTCCAACCCTGTATCACCCATGTGGCCTTTGGATTGACTCGCTTCATGGCCTCCATCACCTTGCGCCCGGCTTTGGCATAGTCCATGCCCTCATCATCGTTGGTTTCATGAAAAGGATCCATGCTATAATAGTTTGCTTTGCCATATAGCTTGGTGAGTTCAGCGTAATATAGGTCGGCAATCTCATCAAAATGAACATCGGTTGGCGATAGATTTGCAGGCCGCGTGTAGCCATTCCACCTTCCTCCATCGGTGACATTAAGTCCTAATTTCGCCTTAGCGTCATGAGGCATCATGCCACAAAAGCCGGGGAGAACAGGCTGCATACCATATTCGTGCATGCGTTTGAGTATCTTCTTTTGTAGAATTGCCTGCTGATTATACCAGGAATCAGGAAGCGGACCGCCCCATCCTTCGAGGTTATTCATCTCCCACCAGGCCAAGAAGGCAGGGCCGGCGATAAACTTTCCGATGTCTTCTTTCGTGTAACCCAATTTCAACAGCATGTTGCGCCAAGCCACTTCTTCACCTACAATAGCCAAAGGGAGGTTGACACCATGCAGTGCCATCCAGTCTATTTCAGTCTGCCAACGTTGCCAATCCCAAAAAGCCATGGAGTAAGAGAACGTGCAATAATTGAAATTATAACGCCATTTGAGATTGGTTTCATGGCGTTCGGGGCGCACAACCTTAGGAAGAGCAGCCGGAAGATGGGCATTCATGTTATTCCAAGTAAGGTGAATGCCGGCATAATATTTAAGATACCAGTTCACGCCCGCAGCAATATTCACCCACGTATTGCCTTTGACAACAACGCGATTGCCTTCTTGTGACAATTCAAAAAAGTCGGTAGAATCAGCTGTTAACACTGTCTTGAACTTCTTACTTGCCCCTTTATCAATGCGTTCTAATAGGTTATTAACAGGGTTAGCCGATGAAAAGACTGCACAAAAGCAGAAAAATAGCGTAACAAAGGTTTTCATGTTTAATGATTGTTAGACTACAAAGATAATGATTTTTCCCTATAAAAATTGAAAGATTCATGACTTTATAGGGCAAAAAAACTAAATAAACAGGAGGTCAAGGGCCATGTAAACCTCATGGCTTTGCATGTCGTGCCATGAATGTTGTTAGGTGAAGAGAAGCCGAAAGAACACAAGCCCCTCCACCATTGCAAGCAATTGGCCGACGATTGCGCCTCTATCCTCTCTCCACAACAGGTGGCAACACAGGCTGTGTTGCCTGCCCCTTGCCCTTAACCCAACTTGATTGAGCCATCAGCGCCTACCTGCAACTTATCTTTTTTCGTTGGTTTCGGCGTCGGTTCTGCCTTTGCTGGAGTCGCCTTTTTAGGCGCAGCAGACCGCTTGGGGGCTGCCTTTACCGGCTTGTTTGTGCGTGGTGTGCGTCTCGGAGCCACGTTTCCATAATGCGTGGGAGCCGAAGGGGCAACACCATAAGGGGCAGATTCCACCACCTCTTTATAGCGATAGCCATCAGGACTATCGGGATCAGACACCTTTCTCAGTGAGGTGTAATAGACTTTATTGCCCACATAGCTCGTGTCGGTCATCATTAGCCCGGCTTTATAGCGGCGTTTGTGGAGGATAGCCCCATTGACTTCATAGACAATCTCCGAGCCTTCTTTCTGCCCATCGCGATAGAAAGAGCGCACATACAATTTAGGTTGCGCGTTCTTACTTTCAGTATCATGATATTGTAGAAACAAACCATCCAATATTCCGTTACGATAGGTCTCGACAAGATTAACATGTCCGAAGCTATCATACTCGTAAGCACGGCCATCTTTCTCGCCATTCACATAGTCGGCCTCACTGGTTTTCAGGCCGTTTCGCCCGTAGGTGACCCAATGTCCCACCTGTTTTTTGGTCTTTTTATCAATAAACCCCGACACGCGTAGCTTGCCGTCGGCATCGTGTTCCATGTATTTCTCTTGCGCTTGAAGGGTGGTAAACCCAAGCAAAAGCACTAATACTGACAATATTTTCTTCATTGTTGCTTTATGTTTTTATTGTTGTAACCGCGTTGAGGGCAACATTTTTTATTCTGGTTTGAATGAATATCGGTCTATAACATCCTTACCTCGTTCCACCTGCCCAGTCTTGATATCAAACCCATAGAGTGTTTTATGATAACCATTTGAAGCATCAGTCCTGCACATCACCCATATTTTGTTTCCACTGCGCACTGCACATTCATTGCGTATCACACTTGCTGGCACCGCCTTTGTCCACAAAACACCGCCGCGAGTGCTACGCAACTGATAGATAGTATTGGAATTTGCCGTGACATTTGGATTGAAAGAAAGCAAGATATACTGGTTGTCGGCAAAAGGAAGTGCACCATAGAAGCCCTCTATCTTATCCGTAGAAGGCCCAAAACTGAGTGAACGATATCCCATTCTTTCAGGGAATATCCGACTCCTATAAAGGTAATCGTCTAATGCTTGCGGGTCGCCATTGTGGAAAACAAAGCTTAGATGCCACACCTGTAGCAATCCATCTTCGTTTGAATTGGCGTTAGACTTATACACTTTCAAGAAGTATGTTGTTGAGTCGCGCATCTCTCCATTCAACTCACTCGGTGGAAGCATGCACGCATAAGAAAAGGCTGCGTCGTCATAAAGCCTGTTGGTGGCAGGAAAATAATAATAAGGTACGGCCTTCGTGTCGTTCACCAAGAAGCCCTCTCCATTGTCTTTATCGATGAAATCAATTTTAGAGAACCCCGATTCCAACACCTTTTTGCCCTCAAACATAGACTTTGTGATGTTCTTTATCTCTAAGTTTGCGGGGTCGATGCTATATACATAGTGGCCACCCACAATGAGATAAAACTTCTTTGCCTGATAGAAATATTGCAAATCTGTTTTATATTCCCTGTAACCTTGCTTGTCAGCATTCTCATTTGAAACCAGAAACTTCTCGTTAACGACTTCACCTGTCTTCACATCGCGCAAACCAATGTAATAGCCATTGACATATTTTGGATCGTCCTCATACTTATAGGAGAGATAATTTCGATGCGAAAAATAAACAATGTAGGCTTTATTCTTATGACTCAGCAACGCATATTGTTCATAGTTTTCATCCACAGTGATTGAATCAGCCTTACTTCCAAGGTAGTCATAACTATTTGAAGGAGAGAAGAGTAGCTGTTTGATAATCACAAACAAGAACAGAAAAGAAAGGACAACAGCTATCGCTATAAACTTTTTTCTCTCTGCACCAAATGGGTTATAATTATCTGCCTGCCCCGAGTCGAAGTCGTAATGATGATTGACATTGATGTTGATATCGTCGTTGTCAAGGAAGAATTCCGTGCCACAATTCCTGCAACGAAACTTCTCTTCGCCTATTTCATCAAACTTTTCACTGCCACACTGCGGGCACTTTATAGGTTTTATCTTCTTTGTCATGCGTTGAGTGAATAACTTTTATCAAATATTAAAAAGCGGCACTAAGGTAAGACTTTCTTTGAAAACATCCAAATTTCCGACCTAAAAAATCATTTCTCATGCCTCGCACGCTTGCGAAAATTGTCTTAAAATCATGGCCTATGTGATACAATCGTATGATACACGCCGCCTAACCGCCGTTTTTCCTCCTCAAAAACTTGCAAACGCCGGGTGAGATTTTGTATCTTTGCAGAAGCTATCACCCCACGCGAGACCGCCTGAAACCATTCGGCACGCGCCGTGGCAACATAGCGATTGCAAACAAATTATTCAGGATAATCAATCTTTAACCCGTTCATCATGGTAAAGCATACAAACCAACAAGGGACTGCGGCATCCCCAATGCTCCGCAACTGCAAGCGAACAAACGTATTTGTGCGCTTAGATCTTGAAATGCTTAATAACTTTGACATGACTGTTGTCAAAGAAAAATATGGTCTTGAAGGCTGGGGTATCGTGATTTATATCATGAAATTTCTTGTCGAACGCCGTACCGATTGCCGCGCACCGATATATGCTGTGAGCGACATTGCACGTGCCTGCCACCGCCACAAAAGTTTCATCTTGCAGCTCATTGGCGACTTTCCTTCGCTCTTCACTATCGAACCCGGAAACCAGGTGTTTACAAGTCCGTATTTAACTCAATTTTTCCGCGAAAATTCTACAAAAAAAGAGAAAACAAAAACAAATTTAGATAAATTAACAAATGAGACACCTGATAATCAGCAACTTAACCCTTCTAAGAACAAGAACAAAGAACAAGAACAAATAAAAGACGAAGAAAAAGAAGTAGAAAAGTTCGACGTCGCCGCCGATGTTTTTGAAAAGAATAAGTCGTTGGAAGCTGATGCCAAGAAGACTTGTTCCGCCATGGCTCAACCCTCAACGGCAAAGGCAGCACAAAGGCGCTGTTGCGGCAAGAAAAAGTCGGCTGTTAAAGGGGCAAAAACAGCCGCAACAAAGACAGAAAAAGCCACAGATGACCATGCAAAACAGGCCGAATTGCAGCCTAAATCAAGTGGTTCTGCCGCGAGAAATGCAAGAAACCATGCCGGCGCCGACGCTGATTCCAAGTCTTCGCCAACCATTTCGGTTGCCCCATCGACAATAGCCCCATCGACAACAACGGCTACGCTATCGTCAAATGCCTTCGTAAACACCTTGCGCAAAAAGATTCGACAGGCTTCGGCAGCCGCTGCCAAACGCGAACAAGCAGCCATCCAAGTGCCCACTTTGCCTGCCACCAAGGTCCAGCAACCTACTGCCGAGCCTTCAGCTACAGCCTCTTCGGCCCCACTAAGCATCAATCGTGAGTTGCTCGCCCAACTCTATCACGACGAGGACTACATGGCCAGCCTCGAACACATGGCCAATCTTGCCGTGCACAAGAATCCCACCTTGCGCCGCAACCTCCTCTACTGGTTCTGGCACTACTGTCAAATGCATGGGAAAGCCATGCGCAGTGCCGCCGATGCCAAAGACTATTTGGCCAACCTCATGCGTCCCGGCAGCAACACACGCGCCCGCTTCATGGCCTATCAAAACCACTTTTACGAGCAAAACTATCAGGTGGAACAAGGCTGCGACCATGCGCCCACACGACAAGTGGGCCGCAATGTTGGCAGCGTATGAGGCGAAGTGCGTGGCAATATTATGAGATGTGATGCAGGGAGGCAATGTAAGGTAAACAGCCATAACCATTTTATAGTATAGGTTTAGTAAGGAACGAGCCTATCTGATGAATGGAGATTGCGCGTGACCACAATACAACGCTTGATACTTGGTTCGTTCTCTTGCATAATTACATAGTGATAACACGTACAACGTCTACTGCATTGCCCACTACATACACTCTTTCACCCGCAAAGCGCCCACAATTCGGAGAGAAGAGTCTAAGATTTCGGGAGAAAAAATGGGGCGTTTTTTGGTGTGGTTGAATATTTTTATTAAATTTGCGTCTGCTATTTTCATCGATACCTAAACAAGCAACAATGATTGACCATGGCCTAAAACTAACGCAAAGCAGAGTAGAAGCCACATAAAGGTGCGACGGAATTGTAACTAAAAATCAACTAAGACATATCTATATTAACTTAAAACAATATGCTACAAAACTCTAAACATGGTAAGAGACGTATGCCTATAATGCATCTCTCTTTATCCACCTTGTTGTTGATGGCACCCTTAAGTCTCATGGCCTCCCCCTTGGAGGGTCATCGAGTGGCTGACATCAACGAAGCAATGATGGCACAGCAGCAGTCATCGAAAGTAAATCAACGCACAATTACAGGCACTGTGACCGATGCCAACGGCGAACCCATCGTGGGAGCAACCGTGGTTGAGCACGGTAAAAAGTCGGGAACAATCACCAATGGCGACGGAAAGTTCACGCTCACTGTTACCCCCGGCAACACCCTCACTATCTCTTATGTAGGTTTTGCGACCCAAACCGTGAAGGCACGCGATGCGATGCGTGTCACCATGACTGAGGATGCGCAGGGACTTGACGAGGTGGTTGTGGTTGGTTATGGCACAATGAAGAAACGCGATCTTACGGGAGCAGTCTCCAGTGTCAAGGGAACCGACCTTGCAGTAGCCGGTGTTGCCTCGGCAGCCCACATGCTTGCAGGAAAGGCAGCAGGTTTGTATGTGCGCCAAAACTCGGCACAACCTGGTGGCGGTCTTGACATTCTCATCCGTGGTGCAGGTTCGGTGAACGCCAGCAACGACCCTCTCTATATTGTCGATGGCTTTCCTATTGCGAAACTCGACCAGCAAAAGGGCAACAACGATCGCATGGATCCTGGAACGCAGGGCGTGCTCAACTTCCTCAATCCGAATGATGTGGAGAGCATAGAAGTGTTGAAAGACGCTTCGGCTACAGCCATTTATGGTTCACGAGCAGCCAATGGTGTGGTTATTGTTACCACCAAACGCGGACGCGAAGGCAAGGCGATTGTGAACTATTCATACAACTATAGTTACCAGCATTACAGCGATAAGTATGACATGTTGTCGCTACATGACTGGATGATTGAGAAGAACAAAGCCAGTTGGGAATATTGGATTTGGGAAAACAATGTTGGTCCTTGGGGTTCAAGAACACTCGAAGAGGCACTTGCCGCACCAAAGAGTGGCTTGGCATATACACGTCCTTACACCGACGCTCAAATCGAAGCAGCAGGCAAGGGCACCGACTGGGTGGGGCTGATTACACGCAACGGCCGCATTCAAGAGCACAACCTTAGCATTCAGGGCGGTTCAAAGGACACGCAATATATGATTTCTTTGAACTACTATGACAATGAAGGTATCATCAAAAACTCGGGAATGACGCGCTATACCGTGAAGAGTAACATTGATCAACGCTTCTTAAATATCTTCAAAACCGGTGTAAACCTGACGCTCACACGCATTGATAACGACAACACTCAATTGGGATCAAAGCAATATGAGAAGTCGGGCATCATCCGTTCGGCTGTACAGATGGGACCAAACATCTTGGCTTACGACCCCGTGAGAAAGATTTATCCTGTCAATCCCCTATTGGGAACGCAGCCAAACCCCTACTCTCTGCTCAACAATGTAGACCAAGGACGCACTGACCGATTGCTCGGTAACATCTATGTTGAAGCCAGACCAATCGATGGTTTGATGCTGAAACTCAACGCAGGCCTTGATAGAGCCAACATCAGTCGTAAGACTTATGAGCCTAAAACAACTTTGTCGGGAAAGAATCTTCAAGGCAATGCCAACATCTATACCACCGACAATAACCAGTATTTGCTTGAGGCGACCGCCACATATAGCAAGACTTTCAAGGAGATGCACAAGCTAAATCTGCTTGCCGGAACTTCTTTCGAACAGTTTAATGTAGAGTCTTCGAACGCAGGGAACAACAACTTCCTGACCGATGGCTTTATCTACAACAACCTGAATGCCGGTGTTGGCACGAAGTCGGTAGGCTCAGGGAGTTCTAAAAACAAGATGGAGTCCTACTTCTTCCGTGTAAACTATATCCTCAAAGACCGCTACTATCTCACTGGAACCTTCCGTGCTGACGGCGCTTCTGTGTTTGCCAAGAACCACAAATGGGGCTACTTCCCCTCTGCTGCGCTTGGCTGGACCTTCTCAGAAGAGCCATTCATGAAGCCGCTTGCATCGTGGTTGACCATGGGTAAGATGCGCCTCAGCTGGGGACAGACGGGTAACTCGGACATTGGTTCTAATGCCTTTGCAAGCTATTATGCTCAACCCGCCTACAACCGCGGTGATAACACGCAACTCATTGGCGTGTTCCAAGGCAAACTTGAGAATCCAAACTTGAAGTGGGAAACCACAACAGAGTGGAACTTTGGACTCGATTTTGGTTTCCTGAACAATCGAATCTTGGCAAGTGTAGAGTTCTATCATCGTGTGATTTCAGATTTGCTCAACTACAAACCACTGAACTATTACCACGACATTTCAAGCGTAATGGCGAACATTGGCAAGACACAGAGCACGGGTTTAGAAATCACTATCAACACCACGAACGTCAAAACACGTGATTTCAAATGGACAACCAACCTCACTTTCACTACATATAAGGACCGCTGGAAAGAGCGTACACCCGATTGGAAGCCTGCTGTCTATGAGAAAGTTGACGACCCTATACGCCCCATCTATTCGCGTCGTGCCGACCACATCTTGCAGATTGGCGAGGCAGTACCGGCTGCTCAGCCCGATCTTCGACCGGGAGAGTTGGTCATCAAAGACCTCAACGGCTATAAACGTGATGCAAATGGTCAGCCCGAAGTAGACGCTAACGGACGCTTTATCCTTACAGGTGGCCCCGATGGAAAGATTGATGACGCCGACGTTGAACTCATTGGATCTCAAGATCCGGGTTGGATGGCCGGCATGGTCAACACCTTTAACTATAAGGACTTTGACCTAAGCTTCCAACTTAACGGTATGTTTGACCGACGAATGGAGGACCCCACGGAGATGACTTATGGCCTTGGTGGAGGCGAACTGGCTCAATATGGCTACAATGCACTAACGATTATCAAGAAACGTTGGACCTGGGATAACCCTTCAACGAAGTATCCTTGCTCCTTCAATGGCTGGAACACCACCTACACCCACGGCGACTGGTATTATCAGAATGCATGGTTTGTGCGCCTCTCTAATATCACACTCGGCTGGAACATGCCTAAAGCGTGGGTTGCAAAGACGAAATACATCTCACGTGTACACCTTTCTTTGAGTGCAAGTAACCTCTTCTGCCTCACTCCCTACAAGGGTTTAGACCCAGAAACAGACTATTATACGGCGGCTTATCCTAACGCACGCACCTATAGTATTGGAGTAAATATCACATTCTAAAACCCTAAACGCATTCAACAATGAAAAAGAATAACTATATATTTGCACTGTTACTGGCTTGTGCGACAATGACTTTCAACAGTTGTTCAGACTTAGAGCCGGTCGACTACGCTGAAATCAACCCCTCAAACTTCCCGAAAACCGAGAGCGATATAGAGTCGTTAGTCTACTCTTGCTATTATCCTCTGCGCGGAAGCTGGTGGGATGGCATGTTCTCTACATCAGAACGCGGCATACAATTCCTCAATGATGCCACCACTGGCATATTAACGGGAACGTTTGGAGAACAAAAGAAGTGCTCGGAACTAAACTATTTCCCTGAGACTACAGGCATTACGTGGTTCTATTACACACGAAGCAAGCAATATTCTGGGGGATATTCGCAGAAGATTAGCCGCTGTACGCTTGTGCTTGACGACATTGCAAACAGCAATCTCGATGAAGCCACAAAACAAAAGTATGAAGCTGAGGTGCGCTGTGCACGTGCTTTCCTCTCTTATATGCTTTATGATATGTATGGTCCGTTGGTCGTTGCTCCATTGGAAGTATTGAAAAACCCCTTAGCCGAAAAGCCGTTGCCCCGACTTTCGCGCGCCGAGATGGTGAAATTCATTGAAGACGACTTGCTCTTTGCTGGCGAACACCTTCCTCTTCCGGGCAATACCGAGTATGGACGCTTTAGCCGTGGCTTGGCAAAGATGCTGTTAATTCGCCTCTATTTGCATGAAACAGGCGACTATAAGTACCCAGAAGGCCTCACACATGGCGACAAATCAAACTATGACAAGGTTATCAAGTTGGCACGAGAACTAAAGGAATCGCAGTATGGCTATGCCCTACAAAGCGATTACAACGCCATGTTTGCACGCGGAGGTCAAGGTGCTGGCAACAAGGAAATCATCTTTGCACTGCCTTGTACCTATGAAGGACCAACCCAAAACCAGTGGCACATGATGGTGCTTCCTACCAACTATGCCGACCATGGCATGGGCTCTGGCTGGGGAACTGTTACAAGTACGTGGTATTTCTACAACTCTTTTGAACCTGGTGACACTCGCCGTCAAGGACTGGTCACCTCATATAAGAGTTCGGATGGCACGATTATCGACCGCAATACGCCTCAATCGCCATTGGCAGCTGGCCCAATTCCTTTGAAGATTGGCTATGACACAGGCGTGAAAGGCTCGGGAGGATACACCGATATCGATATCGTGTTGTTCCGTTTTGCCGATGTTTATCTCTCATTGGCTGAGGGATTGTGCATGCATCAGGGGGCTTCGACAGCCGATTTGCATGAGGCTATCGACAATGTGAATGTCGTTCGCAACCGTGCAGGCTTGCCCAACCTCAGCTATGCCGACTATCCAACAGCCGAAGACGTGCTCAATGCCATCTTGAAAGAACGCTGGCACGAGTTCTGGTGTGAGAATGGACAATATCGTTCGGATTTAATTCGCTATCATCGCCTTGTGCCTTTGGTGAAAACCATTAACCAATCGCCTTATGCAGAGGAATATAAAGAGATTTATCCGCTGCCACTTGAGGTGATTACCGATGGCAAAGGCTTGGTGAAACAGAATCCCGGCTACTAATCAAAACGGCGAATCTTGGCGTTTATGCCTTTGCAACAGGCCATGAAAACCTGTCTTGTGCGCATAGCAACAAAGCGTAAACGTCAAGACAAACGCAAAACATATACACATAAAATGAATCATAGTAAACACGAAAAAATGAATAAATTCTTAAACATATCGGTGCTGTTGCTGTCGCTTTCGATGATGGCCTGTGGCAGTAGTGACGACGATAAGCCTACACCTACCCCCACTCCTGACAAGGAAAAGGTTGAGTTGGAAACAGTGAAATACACGCCTTCAAAGGAAAACTTCTTCAATCCTGAACGTGGTATGTATGTTATGGTGGAGAGCAACATGGCTACTCCCCTCTCAGAATCACGGCTTAAAACGGCTAAAAGCGAGCAGGAGTCGCTCGTTCAGATTGTTTATTATCTGAAAGACCGACGCAATCAAGCCCTCACAACGGCCGATTTGGCAAAGATAGATAACGATTTAGCCACCGTGCGTAAGGTCGGAATGAAGGCGATTTTGCGTTTCGCCTATACCTCATCTAAGGATGAACCCGATGCACCTATGGTGACAATCAAGCAACATTTAGACCAACTGAAACCGCTGTTGACCAAAGACAAGGACGTCATTGCCTGCGTACAGGCTGGTTTTATCGGTGCTTGGGGCGAATGGTATTACTCTTCCAATGGCCTAAACAACAATGCCTCACGCAACGAAGTGTTGGCAAAATGGTTGGAGGTGCTGCCTACCGACCGCTTTGTTCAAGTGCGTACACCGGCTTATAAGCGTAATTTCACGGGCATTCAGACGCCGCTTGATGCCTCTTTCGCCTATAAAAATAGTCCACAGGCACGCATTGCGCATCACAACGATGCTTTCATGGCCGATGAAACCAACATGGGTACCTATGAGGATGTAGCGAAAGACAAAGCCTATTTGGCACAAGAAGGCCTCTATACTCCTATTGGCGGTGAGACAGCTCGCCCCTCGTCAACTACTCCTCCAAGTCGCGGCAAGGCAGCTTTAGACGAGTTGAAGACGCTGCATTGGTCGTTCTTGCACGATGGTTACGACCGCGTGGTGTTGAAACAATGGGAGAAAGACGGCGTGATGGATGAGATTCGCATGAACTTAGGCTATCGCTTGGTGCTCATGCGCGGTAAATATTCAACCCAACTCACACCGGGAAGCGACCTCAACGCTATCCTTTCGATTTATAATATCGGTTTTGCAGCAATGTATAATCCACGTAAAGTGCAGCTCATCCTGCGTTCAAAGGATGCTACTTACATTGCAACGCTGCCTGATGACCCACGAACCTGGAAGCCACGCCACCTGACCAATCTCACGGCCAAGGTGCAACTGCCGGCGGATATCCCTGCAGGCGACTACCAGTTGTTGCTCTTCTTGCCCGATGCCGAGCCTTCTATCGCTGCAAGAGCCGACTATGCGGTGCGCTTAGCCAATAAAGAGATGTGGGAAGCAACCACAGGTTACAACAATCTGGGTGTTACTATCAAGGTTGAAAAGACGGGCACAGCACCACAAAGTACGGCAGCTGTGAAATTCATTAAGCACTAACGATGGAGTCAAACACTACACTTCAAAAGCCAAACAGACTGCTTTCGCTCGACATTTTGCGTGGAGCAGACTTGGCAATGCTCGTGTTGGTGCAGCCCATTTTGCTCAAAGCACTCGAGACAATGCAGCCTGCCGAAGGAACAGTTGGCCACTTCATCATGGGTCAACTGTTGCATCTGCCTTGGGAAGGCTTCTGCTTTTGGGACATCATCATGCCGCTATTCATGTTCATGTCGGGCATAACGATTCCGTTTGCCATGGCACGTTACAAGCGTGGAGAGCGCATTGATGGCAGCTTTTACCGCCGCATCTTGAAACGCTTTGTGGTGCTTTGGATCTTAGGCATGGTTTGTCAGGGCAACCTTTTGGCGTTTGACTTGCAACAACTACACCTCTATTCCAACACCCTTCAAAGCATTGCAGTGGGCTATGTTGCCGTGGCTTTCCTCTATGTTTTCTGCTCTTTGCGCACGCAAATCATTGCAGTGAGCCTCTCGTTCTTGGCCTATATCGCCATCTTTGCCATTTGGGGAAACTTCGATTTCACCATCGACAGCAACATTTGCGAGGCCATCGACCGCGCGGTGTTAGGGCGTTTCCGCGATGGAGTGATTTGGCAGGGCAACCAATGGCATTGGGATCCCACCTATCATTATACGTGGATTATGAGTTCTCTGAACTTCATCGTGACGGTTTATCTGGGTACTTTGGCAGGCTATCTGCTGAAAAGTGAGCGCACAGCGATGCAAAAATTCTACTGGCTCATTGCTGGTGGTGTGGCCATGATTGCCGTATCGCTTTGCATGCACCCTTGGATTCCCATCATCAAACACATCTGGTCAAGCTCCATGACACTCTTTTCAGGAGGCATTTGCTTTATCCTGATGGGCTTGTTCTATTACATCATCGACGTGAAAGGATGCAGAAAAGGCTGGATGTGGTTGCGATACTATGGCATGAACTCATTGGCTGCGTATTACATTGGCGACCACATTGACTTCAATTCTATCACCGACTCTATCTTCTTTGGCTTCCACCAATGGCTCGGCGACTATCATCGTGTGTTGCTGGTTGCCCTGCAAGGGGTGTGGGTATTGCTCATTTTGAAGCTGATGTTCAAATTAAACTATTTCATAAAAGCATAAAACCGATTGATTATGTTCAAAAAAATAAGCTATCTTGTCCTTGCAACAGCAATGCTGTGTGTAATGGGTTGCAGCGACAATGACGATAAATTTGTTTCTAAAGACAAAACAGGACCAAAGCCAGAAATGGACCTTATGGTGGTGCCTGATAATTATAAATATGGTGACAAGATTGATATCACGGGCCTCTTAACCGATGAACGCAACCTGGAACACTATGAACTGTTGTTGTTAAACAGCAAGGGTGACACCCTGACTACAAAGTATCAGATGTTGCTCGGCAAGCAGTTTAGCATGGATGACAACATCCAAATACCACTGCCTAAGAATGCTTCGACCGACGATTTGCTGTTGGTGGCGAAGTTAGACAACACACGCAATGGCGAGGCGGTAGAGACTTTCACGATTCCTTCCGTATCAACGCCTACGTTTGAAACGCTGAATCTCATTCTCGGCAACGGCAATGTTATCGAACTAACCAAGCAAGGCGAGGTCTTCACTACGCCCAACGAGCAGCTGTTTCCTGCCAAGGTGAAAGGCATTATCTCGACAACGACGAGCAAAAACGGCATTTATTGGGGAACGCAAAATGGCGAAATTGCGTCAATGACCAATGATTCTATCACGATAGGTGGCGATGTTGAGTCTTCGTTTACGGTGTCTTTCAATCCTAAAACGTTTGAACTCTCCTTTGGTGAGCGCCATGTTTGGAAACCGCTTCCCACGACAGATTGCTACTATATCTTAGGAACTATCTCAGGACACTGGCAAGATGGCGAGATAACAACCGAGAAAACAAAGATGCGCATGCACGGATATGAAAGCAAAAACGATACATACTACACCTGGACTGCCCCAGAAGGCGACAATCCTGAAGTGGGAATGTGGGGCCAAACGGCTGCAGGCAACTTCCGTTTGAAACAAGGTGGCCACAATGGTTACATCCTTTGGGACGGACATAAGCTTGTTCAGTCGGCTACTGACGATGCATCGAAGAGCTTCCACCTCACTGCCGGCGGTGCGTTTACCATTAAAGCAAATCTCACTTCGGGCACTTGCACGAGCGTAGAAATTACGGGTAGTGGCAAATCCTTAGTCTTTGCAAACAATAAAGTGACGGTAAATGGCATGGTAGCAACGCCTTCTATCGGCTTCTGTGGACAGCAATTACATCTCAAAGCAGGTGAATCTTACATCTACGAAGGTACGATGACACTGCAAAAGGGACAGAAAATCACGTCAGACTTTGACTTGTCTGGCTACACCTGCAACCCTGATTTGTTTAACGGAGGCGGTAACTCTACGTGGACATTAAAAGGCAACAGCGGTGCATATTATGTTCGCATGGACATCTTTAGCGGTGCCTTCTATGCCTGCCCCGTAGGCGGTTATCCCGATGTTTTGTATATGGATGGCTGGAGTTGGGCACCCACAAAGAACTCAACGGCTGTGGTATGGTCTGACGAAAACGTGCTGCCGGTGGTACACACAACGGGCAATCGCTATGAAGGTACCTTCTATAACTTCGGTTGGGGAGGTGATGTGGCCTTCTATGTTGTGCATCCTTCTACCGGACATAAATATCGTTTGCCCAATAGTTTCTTCCCCGCTCCCGTACGCACGGGCACTGATGGTTTCCTCATTCCTACGGCAGCAGGAAAATATAAGGTTGTCATCGACTTGAAAGACGGCATAAACGTGGCTGCAGATGGCGTGGTTTCACCGAAAGGAAACAGTCATTTCACCATGGATTTCGTGGCAGAATAGGCGGTAAAACGACACAAAACAGACGCGTCCCTGGGGTTGGATGGTTAGCCAAAAGCAAAAAATGCATTTCCAACCCCGCGGAAAGTCTGCCAGCAACGAAAACGATTTATCCAAGCACGAGGATGACTTGCCAATAACAAAAAAAACATTTTATTTCATATTCATGCACCTACGTTATTCTTTTTTACTGCTCATGGGACTACTCTGCACGTCATTGCAGGCCCAACAGCGCACCGATATTCCCATGCTTCCCAATGAAGCGTGGTGGGGAGGAGCAACAGCGCTTGGCTCGGCGATGCCCTTTTCATCGCTTACCCCCTTTGATCTTTCCAACCAAAATGCCAACAACCAGGTGTCGGGGATGCTCATTTCTGACCAAGGACGCTTCATTTGGAGCGATAATCCCTTTATCTTCTCGGTCAACAACAACAGCATTCACCTTGATTCACGCTATGAAAAGGTGGGCGTTAAGCAGCAAGGAAAGACTTTGCGCGATGCCTATCTCGGTGTGATGAGACAGCATTTTCCACCCAATGACAAACAGCCCGACGCGCTCTTCTTTTCAAATCCGCAATACAACACGTGGATAGAACTGATGTATAACCAAAACCAGACCGACATCTTAAACTATGCTCGCCACATCATCGACAACGGATTTCCTCCCGGTATCTTGATGATTGACGACAACTGGCAGCGCTATTATGGCAACTTCGACTTCAAAGAGGAACGCTTTTCCAATCCACGCGCCATGGTCGACAGCCTACATGACATGGGCTTTAAGGTGATGTTGTGGATTAGTCCGTTTGTATCTGCCGACAGTCCTGAATATCGCGCGCTGGCAAAAGAGGGGCTGTTGCTGCGCGATGCCACCGGAAACCCAGCCATCATTCAGTGGTGGAATGGGCAGAGTGCATGCTTTGACCTCACCAATCCCACAGCCCTTGACTATTTGGAAAAGACACTTCGCAAGATGATGCACGACTATGGAATCGATGGTTTCAAATTCGATGGAGGCGATAACACGTTTTATGACCGCGCCGATCTGCGCCCGTTCGTTCATGGCGCGCGTTCGGTTGACCAGACAAAAGGCTGGGCTGAGTTAGGATGTCGCTTTAATTTCAACGAATATCGTGCCTGTTGGCAAATGGGAAACCAACCACTTGTGCAGCGCTTAGGCGATAAAGAATATTCGTGGAAAGCCGTTCAGCAACTCATTCCCGATATGATTTCGGCAGGTTTGCTGGGCTATGGCTTTGCGTGTCCCGACATGATAGGCGGTGGTTCGTTTGCCTCCTTCCTCAACATCGATGCCGATAAGTTCGACCAGGAACTCATTGTGCGCTCTACCCAAGTGCATACCCTCATGCCCATGATGCAATTTTCAGTGGCTCCATGGCGCATTCTAAGTGCAGAAAACTTAGAGATTGTGCGCAACATGGCCCGTCTTCATGTCATGAAATCGCCGTATATCACACTTTGTGCACTTGAATCTGCGCGCACAGGTGAGCCAATTGTGCGCAACTTGGAATATGAATTTCCCCACCACGGCTATGCAAACGTGAAAGACCAATTCATGCTTGGCCACCAACTCATGGTGGCTCCGATGACAACATCAGGCACCTCACGCACGATTATCCTTCCTCCTGGCCGCTGGCGTGACGATCAAGGCCGCGTCTGGCGTGGCAATCGTGTCATCAAACAGCAAGTTCCCCTCTCCCGCTTACCTTATTTCGAGCGCATCCACCGACAACAGAAGGAGCAATACATTTACGATCTCTCTCGCTTACCTTATTTCAAGCACATCGGCAAATAGCTTTTCTTCACCCGTTGCGCCCCCCTCAATGCGCCATGGGGTAACAAAAAAAATGGCGAAACCATCCCATTTTCGCATCGAAAAATAATCCTCCACTCCCCTTCAGTATCCCAGTGTTGGCCAACAACGAGCCAGCGCTGGGATTCTCGTTTGCAGGTGCTTTTCCTGCAATCTAAACCATTTCACACTGCAATTTAAACCATTTTACGATACAATCTAAACCAAAACACAACACATAAAACCAACATTTAATTTCCATTCAAATAGAATACTCAATATCAAATGATTCTAAAAGAACATCCTTATCAAGCTATATAAAAAATAAAATATAAATAAATTATAGTTAAATTTAATAGAATTAATGTAAAGGTATTTTGAACCAATGTGATGAAATATTATATTTGTGCCATTAATCTTATTAATCGGACAAATATGATACACGGAAAATATGAAGGATTTTCAATCTCAAATTCATTGAATCTTGTAGATAAAGTTGAAATAGAAATTATATCTTATTTCATCGAACATGGCTATAAAATTGGAGATTCGATTCCCAATGAAATCCAACTGGCTTCAGAGCTTGGCGTAGCTCGTAGCGTATTGAGAGAAGCATTTTGAGGCTTATCGAATGTTTATGAAGGCCGATAGAAATAAAGGTGAAACAAAAAACACGATGAGTTAAAAAGATAATCCATACAAATGAAAACAACAAGCCATGCGAAGCAGTATGCACCTTGCAACACAAAAGAACTAAGCAGTCAACACAACCTTGTATTTCAAATCGTGAATCTGAAAGAATTATTATGAATAGCGGCTTTCCTTTCCTCTGCAATCCACAGAGAAGGAGACAACATAACTAACACCTTATCTTATATAATGAAAAGAAAAAGAGATTAAATCTTGTGTAATTACATATCCATTAACTTTTATGAAAAACAAATCTCCATTCAGATTGCACCGCTTAAGCATTGGGGTTGCAGTCGTTTCGGCACTTGCTTTATCACCTGCTTTGGGGGTTCAGGCAAGCCAACTAACCAAGTTGAGTCAAACGAAATCTAAAGAACAGCTTATTGTAAAAGGAAAAGTTGTAGATCAACAGAACAAAGAAGAGTTGATTGGGGCATCCATTGCAGTAAAAGGACTCTCAACAGGCGCAGTGACAGATGCCCATGGCGACTTCACAATTTCAGTCCCTTATGCCGATGCTACGCTTGTTGTTTCGTTTATTGGCTATCAACCTGTAGAAGTAAAATTAGGCGGACGCTCTACACTTACAATTGAATTAACAGAAGATGCAAAGGCTTTGGAAGAAGTGGTTGCCGTTGGTCATATCAAACAACGCAAAGAAACGATGACTGGAGCTGTTGCAACAATAACGACAAAAGACTTGGCCCAAAGTCCAACGGCTAATCTAAACAATGCTTTAGCAGGTCGTTTGCCGGGCTTAATTGCCAACCAATACGCAGGAGGTGAGCCTGGAGTAGACAGAGCTGAAGTGTTTATACGAGGCAAAGCGACTTTTAATGCACAGAATCCCATTGTGATTATTGATGGCATTGAACGCGATATGACTTATCTTTCGGCTGATGAGATTGAGACATTCACCATTCTTAAAGATGCATCGGCTACGGCTCAATATGGTATTCGCGGTGCAAATGGCGTTGTTGTCATTACTACTAAGCGTGGACAGAACAGCGATAAGGCAAGTGTTAACTTTAAGGCTTCTTATGGATTCAATAAGGCTGTGAAGTTCCCGAGCTATTTAGGATCGGCTGATTACATGGTGTTGCATAACGAAGCAATGATTAATGATGCCCGAATGAACGGCTTATCTGATGATGAAATATCCCGATTGAATCTCTTTACTCAAAAGGCTATTGACGCACACCGCGCGGGAATAGGATATAATTGGGATTATTTTGACTATGCTTTCAAAACTGCTCCACAACAAGATTATACCTTATCTATACGAGGCGGCAATGAACGTGTGAAGTATTTTGTTATGGCCAACTATTTCAATCAAGGCACAAATCTCAGACATAACTCTGAAAAGACGAATGGATCTGAAAGTAGATTCAGACGATATAACATCCGTTCGAACATTGATATTAACATTACAAAAAACTTCTGGGCTAAGTTTGATTTGGGAGGACGAATCACTGACCGTACAAGTCCGGGCACTTCGGCGGCTACAATCGTAACTATTGCCAATACGCAGCCCCCTTATTTGCCAATAACATTAGAGGATAATGGGAACGAAGCAAATCGGAAGATATTTGCACAAAACCCTAATGGCGTGCTCTTTGGTACGCAACTTTATCGTTATAACATTCTTGGAGAACTGAGTCGCACGGGATATCAGAATGAGAAGAACACTTATTTTGAGGGTGCTTTGACGTTAGGCCACAACTTAGACTTTATTACTAAAGGACTGAAGATTGAGGGAATGATTTCCTATGACTTTCAAGGCAGTCGCTGGATTGTTCGTGATATCCCCTATTATAATGAGGGATATAAGCGTTTTCCGGGTTATGCTACGTTCGAACCTGTAGCTGGAGTCGATGTATACAATGACCCAACAGTGCCTTATAAAGGTGCTTACGGGGGCGGAAACAGGTATAATATCGACCAAAATCGCAACAATGAAGCCAGAAACAATCCACAAGACTCTCGCTATTATGCGCAGGTGAAATTAGAATATAACCGCACTTTCGGCCACGATCACGAGGTCGGTGCGCTGTTCCTCATCAACCGTAGTGAGCGCAATTACAACAATGACCCTTATTATCGCTATCAAGGAATGACCGGCCACGCTTCATATTATTATCAAAGGAAGTATCTGGCAGAATTCAACTTCGGCTATAATGGCTCTGAAAACTTTGCCCGTGGCAAACGTTATGGCTTCTTTCCTTCTGGTTCTTTAGGCTGGGTGATTAGTAATGAGAAGTTTATGCGCGCCACACAATCATGGTTAGACTACTTAAAGATAAGGGCTTCTTATGGTTTGGTAGGTAGTGATATGCTGCCCAGTGACCGTTTTGCATACTTAGCTTACTATGGAGGTGACAATGGTTATCATTTTGGTCCCAATCTCAACTCATGGATAGACGGAAACGGCGAAGCTCGTTTGGCAAGTACAGCACTGACTTGGGAGAAAGCAAAGAAGGTCAATTTAGGCATCGATATGACGCTGTTTAGACAACGATTAAGCATTAGTTGCGATGTGTTTACAGAGAAACGATTTGATATCTTGACGAACTTGAATACCAGTGCAGGTGCAGACATTCAGCGAATGAACTTCCCTGGCGTGGTTGGTGCATCTGCTCCATGGATTAATTCAAGTAAAATCAAGAACTATGGTGTTGACTTTGAAGTGACGTGGCAGGACAAAATCGGTCGTGACTTCAGATATTTTATTAAACCAAACTTTACCTTTGCTCGCAACAAAATAGAGTATACAAACGAGATTGACTGGGGAAAGAATACATGGAGACAGGCAACAGGCAAACCCATGAACAGCAACTTCACATATGTTTTCGACCACTTTGTCGCAAACCAAGCCGAAGCTGATGCCCTAAACGCCTCAGGAATACAAGGCTCATTCGGTAAGTTAATCCCTGGGGATGTGGTTTATAAAGACATGAACGGCGACAAAGTAATTGATGATAAGGACCGTGCGGCTCAAGGATATCCTCGTTGTCCGGAGATAATGTTTGGCATTCCGATGGGCTTCTCTTACAAAGGGTTTGACTTTAGCATACTTTTCCAAGGCGCAACCAACTCTTCTATCCTCTTAAATGGTGCTGCAGTGTATGATTTTCCCAATTTCCATAACGACAAAATGGGTAAGGTTAAGCCGATGCACTTAAAGAGATGGACGCCCGAAACAGCTGAAAATGCAAAATATCCAGCCCTCCATTTGGGAACACATAACAACAACAAGAACGCCCAAAGCAGTCTTTTCTTGTATGATGCAAGCTATGTTCGTTTGAAGAATATAGAGATAGGATACTCCCTCCCCTATCAGTTGATTAAGGTTGCAAACCTACAACAGGTTCGCTTCTATATCCAAGGGCAGAATCTATTGACTTGGGATAAACTCGGAGACGTTGATGTTGATCCCGAAACCAATAGCAATGGCACATGGTATCCCATTCAAAAGGTATTTAATTTTGGCGTAAATATTACATTCTGAACCTAATAAACACGATAGAATATGAAAAAGATATATAAACTATTCCTTTTATTTGGAATACTTTTCTGCCTCACTTCATGCAGTGAAAGCTTCTTAGACAAGGAGAAAGATGATAAGAAGTCGGAAGAAGAAGTGTACAGTCGATATGAAGAAGTGAATAAAAACGTCGCAACAGCATACTGGAATGCGCGTTATGCAATGAGGCCTTTGGTGTGGTTGGAGCACTTCTCTTCCTCGGTCATTACCGACGAATGTGAGTCTTCAAACGTAGAAGGCAACATCGGAAACAGGTATAATCAGGGTGACTGGAGCCCCAATTCAGACTTCCCAGGCAATAATAGACAGTTCTGGAATAGCATGTATTCTGCCATTCGTCACATCAATCTAACACTCGAAGGCATTGAAAAATATAAAACACCTGATAATCCTTTGAGCCCAGGTGATTTGGAAAGGCGCATCGGTGAGCTTTATTTCTTAAGAGGATATATGCACTATCGTCTCATGATGTTATATGGTGAGATTCCTTATATAGACCATAGTATCGCAACAAATGATGCAATGAAGTTCGAACGCGAAAGCATTCACACCGTCGTTGATAAGATTGTGGCTGATGCAGAGACCGCTTATAAGAAGGTAGCTGAGATGTATAACCGCAGCGATGAGCACTTTGGACGAGTTGATAAAGGTGCTTGTTTAGGATTGATTGCAAAAGTTAGATGGGTGGCGGCTACTCCTTTATATAATGGCGCCACACAATTTGGCTATCAAGGTGAACGAATCTTTGAGAAAGAATATGGCTATAAAGTTGAAAGATGGATTGCAGCAAGGGATGCAGCCAAGCGAGTTCTCGACATGACTGTCAATGGATCACCGCGTTATAAGCTATTCGATAAATACGATAATCATAACTTTCAGGACGATGGTAACCGCAATTTGAATGGTTCTTTGCTTTATAGACGCTTGTGGGATATGTTCTATGACTTCGAAAGTATACAGGATGAGGGCGTCTTTTTCGTGACTCTCGACAAAGATAACTGGTGGCAGGGAGACCAATATGCACCAAGTCGTGGCGGAGGATCACGCCAACAACCGGTTCAAGAGCAAGTAGATGAGTATGAATATATGGCTCCCGACGGCTATGGCTATCCAGTTTACAGCAAGGAAGCACGCGATGCAGGTTATGATGATAGTAATCCTTATGTCAATCGCGACCCTCGTTTCTACAGAGATATTATCTATCATGGTGCCCCTTACCGTGATAATAACAACAATCCACGGCAGATGAACACCGCAGAAGGCCCTGATAAGATTAATGCCAACAATGCAACAACAACGGGTTATTATCTTAGAAAGTTCATGAAAGACGGCTATAACAAGAGCGGTGGCTTTGACATTCATTCGCCAGCGATATGGCGTTTGCCCGAATTTATTTATATCTATGCGGAAGCTGTGAATGAAACCGCAGGACCAAATCAAGAAATCTATGATATGATTAATAAGGTTCGAGCACGCTCTTTCATGAATCCGATGCCTCCTTCGACTTTAACGAATAAGCAACTAATGCGAGAATATATCCGACGTGAACGCAGAGTGGAGCTGTTCTATGAGAATAAACGTCCTTGGGACTGCCGATTGTATCTTGAACCTTCGTCAAAAGTGGAATTAGATAAAGAGAAAATATTCAAAGCTTCAGGTCATGATAATACAGAACGCTCTGTGAATTACTGGAAACAACATCATGGAGCATATCCTAAATGCCAACGCATGATCAATGGAATGCACCCTGTTGAAGACCCAAATGGCAAGATTGAAATTGATGGAAAGAAGTATCGCATGGAACGGTTCTGTAAAGAAGAAAGAGTGTTTGAAGCTCCAAAACACTATTATTTCCCAATTCAGAATACAGAATTAAACGTGTGTCCATCGCTAAAACAAAACCCAGGATGGTAAATCAAAAGGCTATCGATGTTCTGATTGATGACCATAAATAAGATAAATCACAAACAGAAGTACTTTATATAGCTTTTAGTTACAATTACCTTAACATGAATTGATCACGGCAGGTCAGCGTCTGCTGTGATCTTTTATTTTGTATTCCTATCAAGGTTCCATTAGTTTCAGCCTTTGTTTTACATGTTTTATATAGACGAACAAACATGAGTTTATTTGCTAATATCCCAGCGTTGGCCAACAACGAGCCAGCGCTGGGATTCTCGTTTGTAGGTGGGAATCAACGCGGTGAACACGTTGCATCATGCCTACTTTATGCCGTTTCGTTGTCATTGCATGGACATACGAAGGTGGAAGATAAGGAGGGGCGACGACATAGGGCTGCAGCAAGTGGGTCGTATAACAGGAAACATGCGAAAGAGCATGGGATTTTAATGTGGATTTCCCCATAGGTGGCACGTCATATAACAGGAAATGGGGGGAGGAAATAAAAAAGAAATGCTCCTTAATGTGTTCATAAGAGCACAAAAAGGAGCAACAATTACAATCTAAATTAAAAAAATTTTCCTATGATAGTATATGTTTTCAGATTGTATTTCTATTTCTTTTGATGAACAAATCTGTTGAATAAACCACATGGGCAGACTGAATCCAAACGGCACGGCAGCTTTATGCAGTAAACAATCTATGTCATTTCGCCGTGCAAATCAGCTTGTTTTACACTACTGTTTGAGCCGCCTTGGCGAGTCATTCACCTGCTTTCACTTCTGCGCGAGGCATATTTTGAGGGAGAGACTGCGCCTTGATTCAACCCCACCCGCCCGACAAGTTTAGGTCGTCAGGCGGAGATGGGGTATTAATCAAATTATCATGGAGTTTTTATTTCAAACCATTTGTTCATTCGGTTAAGCCGCAACACGGCCAAACACCAACGATTGCAATCGCTGAGCCATTACTTCTTTGGCGTCTCATCCTGGTAATATAGGTCGCCAGAGAGGATTTGTTTCACGCGCGCCACCAACTCTTCACCCTGCAAGGTCATAGAGATGAGTTTGCCATCAGGGGTGATGAGGAAGTTCGTGGGCACATGATTTACGCCGAAAAGCTTTGCCGCTGAGTGAGCATCTGCCTCATTATTGCGCGCTTGCACCCAGTTAGGACGCTCTAAATGCCATGCTTTCAGCGTGTTCTTCCATGCCGTTTCGTCTTTATCTACAGACACACTGATGAGTGTGAGCTTTTCTTTGCCTTGCTGAGCTGCATCATACAGGGTTTGCAAACGTTCCATTTCTTCTCGGCAACCCATACTTTGTGCATCCCAGAAGGTCAATAACACATACTGTCCTGCATACTGATTGAGTTGCTTTTGCGTGCCATCAGCAAGATATAACGTTGCATTGGGCACATCATTTCCCTGCATCAAACTCATAGCTTTCACACAATTGTCTAAGTCGCGTGCCTCTTTTGACGACTGAATTTCAGGCGCCATAGCATTCACAAACAAGCGACCATACTCCTTGTTAAAGCGTGGTAGCATGTCGCGCTGCACCAAAACAGGATATGCCACCGCATCATTATGCTCTAACAACCATTGCAACTGCGCTGTCATCAAATCGATATCAGCCACCGCGCGAAGGCGTTCTACAGCTGCTTTCCCTTCAGCTGACGCCACATATTGTGCGCCTTTTTCGCGTTTTAGCGCTGCAATTCCGTCTGAAATCTGCTTATCGTGGGCCACAGAAAGCTCTCGGTAGGACGCACTTTGCGCATCATGAGCAAGCATTCCGTTATCTTTCACGGCAAACATAGCACTATTTTCCTCTGCTGCGCCAGCCATTTTGGACTTCAACTCACCACTCTTGAGCTTCCGAATGGTGTTAATGAGCTGCTCACCACGTAGGTCAAAGCCCATGATATAACCCTCTGGACTGATCAACACCGTACGAGGCACAGCCTCAACATGGTAGAGTTTCGCTGCAGGAGAACCCCAACCTTTCAGTACAGAGATATGCGTCCAGTGAGGTTGTGATAGTCCGTTCTTTGCAATACAAGCCGTCCATTCAGGCTTTTTGCTGTCAATTGAATAGCTCAACACCTCAAATGGCACCGCACCTTCAGCCTCTTGAAGGGCTTGTTTGACTACAGGGAACTCGCGACGGCATGGTCCGCACCACGAAGCCCAAAAGTCAACAAGCACATATTTGCCTCGGAAATCCGACAAACGCAACGTCTTTCCTTCGGGAGTTTGCCCCTCGATATCGGGTGCAAGCCTTCCTTCGGCCAAGTTTGCAGCCCGTAATTGATTCTCCAACTCAGCGTACATAGGGTGTTGTCGCATAGCCGTTGGCATGGCTTTCATAAAGGTTTCTTCCAACACTTTTGGGGGAAAGAAACGGAAAAGGTCGTATTTGATAATATAAAGTACAACGGGTGAGTTGAGATGTTGTGATGCAAACTTCATTGCTTCGGCACGATGCATGAGGCTATTCACGTAATAAGTAGAGCGCTGATAAGGGTAAAAGGCCTTCTCATCGTTACGTTTGTCAGCCGGAAGTGCCGCAAAAGCCTTGTCCATTCGCACGCGTGCACGTTGTATTCCAGCCTCACCAAACTCCTTATATTCATCAAAAACATCATTCGATGGCGTGCCTTTTACGTGTGCTCCAACAGGATAACGCGCGTCAAAAGGCTGAATTGTTATTGTTCCGGGCTCCAAAAACACCTGTATAGTGCCGTTATCGAAGCCTGAAATGTGATAAGGTGACATGTACTTTGGTGCCTTTCCACGGAACGAAAACGCTTTGTTGGTGACAACAGCAGAGTCAACCATCACCTCTTCGCCATTCACTTCATGGCTTAAATAGACTTTTTTCACGGTGCGGGGTGAGTTGCGTAGCGAATCAATCTTCATTGTTCCCTGAATGAGATAGGACTGATTGGACTGCGCAAACACCCCACTGGTTGAACATAATAATAACAATATTAATTTTATTTTCATCGTTTTATTTGATTTAGTGCTTGAAAATATCTTTCCTTTTGATTCTATCCTTGACGCTGTTGGCCGTATTTCTACCTGTTACAACACCTTTTCAAGGGTATCTTTTCAGGCAAAAGGTATCATTATTGATGCCATTTCAGCCAACATCTTCACGTTATTTTTCAAACTGTTTGACTATGAATGCACGCAAAGCCTCACCATGTAGGCCCGAAGCCAGGATGTGGTTGTCGCTATCCAAGATAAAGATTGCGGGGATAGCCGACACACTATAGAGTCTCGCTACCTCGTCTTTCCATCCCTTTAGCGATGAAACCTGCGTCCAAGTGAGGCCATCTTTCTCGACAGCAGCCAACCAACGGTCACGCTTTTCGTCTAAAGAGACGTTGACAATCTCTAAGCCTTGCGCATGAAACTGAGTGTAAAGTTGCCTTAAAATGGGGTTATTCAGACGACAAGGACCACACCAAGACGCCCAGAAATCAACGATTTTAATCTTCCCTTTCATCTTACTGAGCGTGAAAAGTTTGCCATCTGGCATCGGAAGAGTAAAGTCGGGAGCCAGTTTTCCGGCACTCGTTCGCATGAGTCTTGCCACGCGTTCTTTAAGAATCTGCCCACTACGGCTTTGCTTTGCACCTTCTCCCAGCGCGTCATATATTGCTTTTGCTTCGGTCAAAGCCATGTCGTTTTGCTCTACAAGCATTAACATCAGCTGTGCAGCAAGTAGATTATCGTTGTCAGCAAGAAAGGATTTGCGCGCCGTTTCCATGCCTTCTTTCAGCTGTTGAATGCTATCATTGAGCTTACTTGCACTGCCATAGCGCGAGTTTCGACGCAAACTATCGCACGCTTGCTGCATCTTTGCAATGCGCAATAACGTTTGTCGATTGTGTTGTTCGTAGCTACTCATGCGATCTTGCAACACACTTCCCGCAATCGACCAATCGTCTCCATTCTTCAAATGCACGCGATATGTGCCACCAGGTTCAAGGATAAACGAGAAGCCTCCATCGTATCCAACCACCGAAAGGCGTGCCGGCACAGGCTCGTTTACGCTCACTTTCTGCATAGAAAAGCCTGAGGTAGAGAACGGAACAACCGAAAGGGTGTCCCAATGGGTTTCAGAAGTTCGTGCCGTGAGGCAGAGTTTGCCAGATGAGATGCCTTCAATGGTACCCGTCAACGACGCATTTGACTGCGCCGATAGCGTGGCTGAAGCCATAAGAAAGCCTGCAATTGCAATAATTTTCTTCATTGTTTATTTTCGAATAGGTATTTGATAAGAGTATTCACGCACGAATTGTACATCGAGGATATTGCCCAATCGCTGACCATTTTCATCCTGGTCATAGAATCGTGGGGCATAAGTTTCGTCGATATCAGAGGCGGTATTCAACTTGATTTGCGCTACTCCACCCTCTGTTCCGCGGTTCATGCCGATGACCATATAGCGTCCTAAGTCGCCAGAATACAAGAAATTGTCATCCGAACAGAACTTCATGCAAGAGATAGTATAGCCTGTTGGCGCACTATAAAGCACGGTTTTGTCGCCATTATTCAAATCAAACCTCACCACATCTGACCCATCTGCATAGAACACATAGTTCGTTGTGAACCACGTATTGTAACAGATTGTGGCAGTAGATGACGGGGTGAAGCCTGTCAACTGCTTGCCTTTAATCGTATAAGCAGGCTCGTTGCTATTGGCATTACCGCCTCCGTCCTCATCTGTTGCTGTGGAAGTGAGCTGATAAAGATAATACTTTGTTCCGGCAGCATCACTGAAAATGAAATAAGGTTGAGCCTTGTTATAGTTCTCACGGAACTGAATGAAGCCATAAATGCCCTTCTTTCCAACAGGAGAAAGCCCTGCTGCAAGTGACGAAAAGTCTACATGTGCATCTAAAACAGGGTTGTTCAATTGCGCCTCATAAGCCTGTCGCTCGGCCCAAATGCCATAACTATCCTCCTTATTCACATGCAAGAAGCGATTACTTCTACTGTCCCAGAACACAAAATCGGCAGCCGTTATCGTTGCAGCGGTCACATTATAATTCGTCACCGAAGAGGCAGTAGCAGGGAATTTGAATGAAGGAATTGTGCGAGCTGTGATAAATCGGCCATCGCGACCAAGCATATAATAGAAGTCTGACTGGTTAGAAGGGTCACCTACCATACCGATTTTCGATGGCAAGAACGTGCCTTGATCACTTTGTGGGACTACAAAGTCGCGATAATTCGTAAAGCATGGCTTCAAGCCAAAGGGGTCGTAGGTCTTCACTTTGCCATCGGTTTCGAAGGCAATAAGGTTATAACGTTTCACGAAATCACGCCTTTCAGAAACCAAACCATATTGGAACATCAGCTTATAGGCCTTGGTGAAGGGATTAACTGCATCGGGATGCACCAACTTATAGGCGTCGCTTCTGACCTTTGTCGATGCGCCCACCACCTCAACATTACCTAAACGCACATTACCTTGACTGCCGTGGAGGAAGAAAAGGCTGTTTTTGAAGATGGGACGAGTAGCAACCTGGAAGTTAGCATAACGCGAAAGCTTCGTCGATTGGTCATGAACACGCAGCAAAACTGTAAAACTTGTGTCGCGCCCTAATGGCAAATCAACATCCAAGTAGCCTCGCGTGGTCAGCGTATCATAGACCGTTTTGCCATTCTTCTTATGGCCTTCAATCCATGTAAAGTCTAAGTTTTCAAGTCCAGTTTGCTTCGATTGCTTCACCTCTACCTGTATTTTCTTATGGGTTTCGGCAGCAGTCAGTGGCTGAGTAAACTCAATTAACTTGCCCGATAGCGCCTCGACAGTCCCTGGAGTGAAGATTAACGTGTCGATGGAATTCATGCTATCGAAACGATAACTATAGTTACCTTGGTCCTCATAACATGAAGATAAGGCCACAATACCTGTCATTAATAAAACCGTTCGTATGTTCATATATTTCGTTATTTTTCGATGTGTGTTGTGAAATCGGCCTCGTTGCGCTGCCTTTTGATTCATTTCACTGCATGAAACGACTGAGATTGCAACGCCAAACGAGTGCTTTCATTTCTCATACTCATGTGAATGGAATCATATTTTCCGATGAAGAGAAATTCAACTCCGCTTAGGGCACGACGGGAAAACTAAATGAATAGCTGCCGTGAGCCACCGCATCGCGGAAGAGTTGGTTGCATTGCTTGATGGCATCTTCCCCTCCTATCGACTCATCCCATGACACATTGCCCCACTCATTCTTAACAGGGAACATCTGGTTGAGCACAAAGTTTGCGCCCTGATGAGCCATCCAAACCTTTATCATCAGTCGATATTTCTCGGGAGAATAGCTTCCATAGTATTTCTCTATCATGGTTTTACCTCCTTGTTCGTCATCCCATGCCTGCGGTTTGACTACGTTGTAATCGACATCCGATAGCATTGGCACATAGAAATTATCCTTATAAGAAGATCCCGGGCGCCATCCATCTAAATAATAGGTGTTGTATTTTGTCATCATCTGTTCTACAGCACTCTTATTCAAGGCTTTCATCTTGGCCTCATCTCCGGTCAATTGTGCGTGCTCATTAGCCGTTGTGATGTCTAAAGCATTGCAAAGACCAACAAAAGCATTGCTGTTATAGGTTCCAAGATAGCGGTCGTGGAGCGGTGTCCAGTACCATGGCTTCTCATAAGTATTGTCGTTTGTAAACGGAATATCTATCGTAACAGCCTCTTGTGGATGTGCCTTTTGATAGGTTCTCAAGCTATCTATGGCGGCCAAATTCCAGCGAACGAACGCATAATAGTCGTAAGAGGCATAGAATTTATCTTGCTTTGTGAGCTTCACTAACATGATTTGCTTGTCTGCCGACCATGGACCGAGATAGATAAGTGACATGTTATCCCACTGCGCGGGCTTGGTATAGCTTTCTTTTGCATAGAGTTTGAACGACTGAAAGCCCTTTATTCCGGCGCCAATCTGTGAGCCAGCATCCTCGCTGTCGATATAAACCTCGACACCAAACACGGAGTCTCGCATCGTAGGACGTTGGAGTTTAACCTTCACTGTCTTTGTGATTTCTTTCGGACTGAACACAACTTCGGGCAACACCACCTTTGCTTCGCCGCGTCCTTCCATGGCCTTCGCCTTCAAAATCACCTTGCGTGGCTCGTCAGATGCCCGTCCCATGACCTTCAACTGCAACGGAACAGCAATTTCTTTCGGTTGGGTTAGGATGGAATCTCCAAAGTTTACGGTTGCCGTTAGTGCGTCTTCGTCGGCATAATTGAAATAGACACCATCGCCATCTGCCGAATAAGTCTTCACCACTTCTTCTGAACACGACTGCAAAAGCAGACTGCCGAAGAAGAGGGCGATGATGAGTTGATATTGAGTTTTTATCATGATGCTTGTCATTTTGAATGAATTGAAACTTCGATGTGCTTGCATTATTGTTCAGAAGCGGCTGTCCAGCCATACTCTTTTTCGGCATCAGGCAATGGGAATACAAAGCGTTCTTTCGACAACTCCACATTCTGTGCATAAGGAAGTTGGGTGATTCCGTGGCGTTTTAAGAAGAACCAATATTGTCCTTCGGCATAAAACTCCTTGCGGAACTCCTTGTTCAACGCGGCCAAACGTCCTTCAGCATTCGTATAAGAGACATTAACCGACTTGGAATATCCACGTTTATTGCGCACGAGATTCAGGTATTTTGCCGATGCCGTCATATCGTTTGTCATCTCACAAAGAATGAAATACATCTCAGGAAGCCTGATTAGAGGCACTGCCTCATGGGGATTCGTGTTATATTTTCGTGAGATTGCCGTCTTCGTTGACGAGTGTTCATAGAATGCAGCGCTCTTTGTGCGCATGTCTTCACGCGTAGTTCCCGACACCTCGAAATACTTATCGAAGCGTTCTTGGCGTATAAAATACTGCGTAGAGAACTTATCTCCGTCGGCCCAAAGACGCGAAGTAGTCTCTTGCATGTGGTACATGTTCAAGGCAACTAAGCACTCTGAGAACAAGATGGGGTCGTCTTGATTGGATGAACTCAAAAGAAGTCCGCAATGATCAATCACATCCTGTGCGCAAGCGATGGCATGTGGGGCGTCGCCTACATAGCAATAGACGCGTGCCAACAAGGCATTCACCGCGTGATAGTTAAAGCGGAACCGCCTGTTGCTATCCTCAAGACGGAGTGTTTTCTCGGCTGCGAGCAGTTCTTTTGCCTGCGTTAGGTCCTTCAACACCTTCTCAATGACGTCTTTTGCGGGTAATAATGGCATCTTTTCCTTATTGGTTTCCACGCGATAAGGGATTGACTTAGTCGACGCTGCGGCTGCATCAATGCCATATTTCCATGGTCCCCAGGCGCGCAATAAATCGAAATGACAATATGCACGGATAGCAAGCGCCTCGGCACGATAGCTATTTCGCGTGTTCTCATTACGGATAACCTGCTCTCCTTTGCTATCAAGCCACTTCAAAAAGTTATTGCAATTGGAAATCACATTATAGAGTTTAAGCCACGATTGGGCTAACTTCTGCTTGGTGGCAAAGCCTGCTGAGGTCGTCGTAGCATAGTTATAGATGGCTGTTTGGTCTACCGCTCCATCAGGAAGATAGTCATATTCTTGTGCCAACTGGTCGAGAAGGCCAAATGACATGTTACCCCCGTAGGCCTCAGTGGTAACCATCGACAGATAGATTCCAGTCAAAGCACTCTCAAATCCCGATTCCGTGGAATAGAGTTTTTCGGCGGTTAGGTCGGTTTTGGGTGCGACATCAAACCAATCAGAACATGCCGTGAGCAGACAACATCCTATGAGACCTGCGGCAACACGACGCACATGGCGAAAGATATATTGAGACTTTAGTCTTTTCATAGCGTTGAATTTATTTAAAGATGATAGAGAACGACATCGTATAAGAACGTGAGAAAGGATAAGAAAGACCACGTTCCATCTTCACAGTAGAGAGCCTTAACAGGTCGTTTGTAGTGAAATTAAGCGTAAAGACATCAATACTCAGGCGACGTAACAATTTATATTGCGTCTGTTTGAAGCGATAACCTAAGTTGATACTGGCCAGTTTGAGTTCATTATCTTTCATAATGAAGCGATCAGAAGCAGGAGTTTCCGAGCCATTTACATCGATTCTCTTGTATTTTGCGATATCCATTGGCTTGTGCCAACGGTCAAAAGCTGCGCGACGATCTAAGTTATAAGCGATATTACTGTTTTCAATCTTGTCGACTAATGTTTGATTATAGACGATGCCTCCCCACTTAAAGATGAATCCTAACGTACAAGAGAAGTCGCGCCAGTTAACAGATGAGCTAATGGTTCCATTGACTTTCGGTGTAGTTTCGCCAACAGGAACCTTATCAGCAGGGTTCCAAACGAAGGTCTTTTCACCGTCTTTGGTCAAGAATACCTCTCTACCCGTCATCGGATCTATACCCAAAGAGCGCACAGCATAATACGTTGTAGTAGACTTTCCCTCTTGATAGATGGGCAAAGGTGCCGACTTTGACTTCAATTGTTCCTCGTTCATCTTGCGTAAGTAGTCTGAGATCTTGCGAATCTTATTGCGATTATGGTTCATGCCTACAGCCACAGTCCAATAGAATTGCTTTCGAATGTTCTGCAAAGCAATAACACTTAACGTTGCATCGAAACCCTTGTTTTGTAGTTCTCCAGCGTTAATATACTGCGACTCGAAGCCCGTTGAAGGAGCTAAATCGTAATTAGTTAGCAGCTGACGACTAATATTATTGTAATAGTTGAACGACAAATTAACTCGGTTTTTCCATACACCGACATCAACACCAAGGCCTAAATTGTCGGTCTTTGTCCATTTAATATCTGGATTATTCAGGCGAGACAGAACAGCACCCAGCGTAGAGAACGAAGTGTAAGGACGCATTGTGCGACTGAAAGTGTAATATTCGATGGCATCAGCTTGGCTGGAATTCTGCGAGCCTGTTATGCCATAAGTAGCTCGGAAGACTAAGTTTGAGATGCGACCTGCCAGCCATTTCTCGCGATGTGCATTCCATCGGGCACCTAAACTCCAGAAAGGAGTGAGATGATGGTCGGCATAACGTGATGTGATTTCACTGCTGACATTGAAGTCTACCGAGTATTTATTGTCGTAACTATAAGACAACTGCGTGATGAATCCCATTGAACGGGAGATTGCTTCAGAACCACTTGGCGTCGTAGTAAGCTTATTTCCGAAGATGAAATCATCCATATGATTGTCTGGATAGCCTACAGCAAAGAGGTTAACATAATTGCTTTTATCTTCTGAAACGGTCCAGTTGCCGAATACACTCAACAGATGTTTCTTGAAAGTTCCATTCCAATTGAAGCCTATATTGCTTGACCACGACTGCATATCACCCGTGTTTTTCGAGTAACTTCCACGCAAAGTGGGATCTAACTCGGTTAAGAACGAGGTGTGATCAGCTGGCAAGAATCGTTCCGTGCGTGCCATTCCACGTACAAAAGAGAAGTTACCTGTCATGCGAAGGTTCTTCCACAACCGATATTCTAAGTTCAATCCAGCCGATATATTGGTGTTAGATGAGAAGTCTTTTATACCAACATGCGCGTTATACAAGGGGTTACTGATAGGTACACTGCCTGAACCTGTGTGGTTATCTAACTGGCGAAGATACTCTCCATAGTCATTCGTTGGACGATAATATGGGTTGACACGCGTGTACTCGGAGAACGAACCATAAGGTGAATTGTAGCCATTGCTGCCGGCAAGATTAATGTTTGCCCCTACAGAGAGTTCCTCTTTGCGGTAAGACATGCTGAAGTTCAGACTCTTCAAACCTTGACTTGAGCCTTTCATCACACCCGGTGTAGAGGTTGCATTGACGCTCAAGCTGTAACGGAACACCTCAGTTCCACCTGCAGCGGTAAGCGTATGACGATGTGCAATGGCTGTACGTAGCGGCTTACTAAGCCAATACGTGTCGACACCTGCCAAGACATTGCGCAACAAACGATTGTAAACGTTCATACTTTGCGCTGAAGTGGGGTCATAAACTCCTGCATCCCACTCCATCTGTAGTTTCTCTTTGGCATTCATCAGCTTGTAATCGGTCAAGTCGGGCACTTGAACCGTGAGGCCACCATTATAGTTTACGGAGAGCACTCCATCGGGAGCGACCTTCGTTTCGATGACAACCACGCCATTAGATGCACGAGAACCATAGATGGCTGTAGCCGCTGCATCTTTCAATATCGTTACATTTTCAATGAGTTCTGGGTCGAGTTGCAACACACGACTCATCGAAACGATAAAGCCATCGAGTACAAACAAGGGGGTATTTGGGCGACTTGACACATTATCCAACAACAAATCCATGCTGTTAAGCGATGAAGTTGTGCCGAGATTCTGGTCACCTCGAATAAGAAATTCAGGCTGAGCATTGGGGTCAGAGCCTTGAGTGTTGCTCTCTAACACCTTGAAACTCGGGTCATAGAACTGCAAACTCTTGAGAATATTGGTAGGATTGAGCTTGCGCAAATCGGCTCCTTTCACCGAAACATAATTGCCTGTAAAGCTCGATTTCTTGCGTTTGCTCAAACCAGTTACAACAACTTCGTCGATGGTTTGCCCGTCTTCTTTAAGCTTTATCTTTAAGTCTACCGACTTACGTGTTATCTGTATAGAGTAGGTTTCATAGCCCATATAGGTTACTTTGATAGAGGCCTTTGGCGGAACCTGCAAAGAAAACTTTCCATTTACATCGGTAACACAACCATTGATGCCACCACTTGCGGTGCCATCTGTAACAACTACCGTTGCGCCGATAAGCGCTTCACCCGTCTTTGCATCAGTAACAACACCTTCAACGGCGTACATATTCTTTGCAGGGGCAGCGTTGCGCTGGGGTGAAATGACTACATGCCGACCGCTTTCATACCTTATCCATACGTTCTGATCACCGATAAGGCGACCCAACACCTTATCCAACGAGAGATCTTTCACGTTTAACGACGTGGGATTTGTTATTCCTACCAGCGTAACATCTTGGAATTCTAACGTTGCTCCGGCTTGTTTCACAGCCTTTTCAATGACAACTCCGAGAGGTTCATTACTGATTCGCAACGTGACGGGCGTGTCCTTCCACTCGTCTTCGGCTGACCTTTGCGCAAGAAGTGGAAGTTGACACAAGAAAAGGAAGCACAGCAAGGCGAGCCATGCATTAGGGGATAGAATACTAAACTTTAGCTTCTCCATAAAAATTAACGTGTTTATGGACTTTAATGACTATTAGATTAACTACCGAAAATAACTTATTCAGCACATGAGAGATTAATCATTGCAACAGTTTTTCAAGCGTTTCAATGTTGGTTTTATCAAGATTGTATTTAGATTTGTACGCATTCAAAAGAGGTTTAACGCGTTCAAGTTCCTTTCCATTACGGATAAAGTTCACCAATAACTGGTAAAGCACGGCGTCACGCTGCACACCTTTATAATAAGAGGCTAAGGCTTGGAACATGGTTTCCAATGTTTGTGGCGCCTCATATTTCTTTCCTTGTTTCACCGCCTGCTTCTCATTTTCATAAAAACAATAGCGCATCAAGAAACTAATATATTCAGGGCAGCGCATAGCTCCAGGCCCTTTGCGCAGTGAAACGCCGTCCATCAGCTTCCAATAATCACCTATTTCTTGGTCTGAAATGGGAGTCTTTCGCATGTCAGCATACATCTGTGGATACTCCATGAACGAGGTATAGGCAGCTGCTTCGGTTTCAGCAAGGAGATATTCTGCTGCTGTTGGCTGAAGCTTTTTATTGTTTTCTTTGACCATTTCCTGTACTTTCGTAAGCAAAACACGCGAGTCATCAATGCGTTGTTTGGGCTTTATATCGACAACGGCACACGCCAACAACTGGCTCTTATAGCGCATTTGGCGACGCAAATCAGCAATCTTTCTCAGCAAACGGTTAGCTTCTACGGCTTTCTCCGTACCGCTAAAAGCAACCGAAGAAACGCGCTTCTCGTCATATTTCACAACCACATGCACGCTGTCTCCAGGCATAAGCAGAACATTAGTCTGCCCATTGATTAACATACATTGCAGCTGTGAGGTCTTAAACGAATAGTGATGTTCCTCTCCCGGGTTTGTATGAAACTCGGCAGCAATAAAGGGTGACTGCACGCAATCAAAGTAAACCATGTCACGTTGATAACCAAACACTTCAGCACTCAGCGTAGTTTTTGACTGCGCATGCCCCATCAAAGAGAAACACAACATTGTGCCTAATAAAAGATTACATCTCATAAATCCCATTATGTGTATTTTTTAACAGATAGATTACAAGCAATAAGAAATTCACATAGTATGTAAGTGTTGGTCAACTTAACAACAAACTAAGTATTTAGAATTTCTAAGGTTGATACTGCGAAATTAACTTTATTTTCTTTTCAAAGTCACAATATCGCGTTAAATAAATTTAATTTCGTGAATATTTTCGAACAACCATTTTCTCATTCACGTCAAATCATCACGCAAAGTGACTGAAAACATGGGACGAAATGACTTGAAACGTCGACTCATTCCTATCATTTCACGACCGAGAAACACAAAAAAAGGAAACCGACGCAAGGTCAGTTTCCTTTAGAATTTATTTGAATTAAATCGTTATCTATTAGTCAAGCCACTTCACATAGCAGAAGTCCTGGCGGTGAGGAAGGTTGACATTCTTCGGATACATACGCACACAACTTCTAAACGCGCCTGCAACATCGGGCTCAATTACAGCTTCAAACGTATAGAGATTGCCTTCGTGACCCTTCACTTTGAATGGACGAACGCTATAAACTTCGTGGTCATCCTGTGAAGTATTGCTCTTTAGGCTCACAAGTTCCAAGCCAACAGCGTCGTCAAGTCCTTGTTCATCGATGACATATTGCATCGTATATTTCTTTCCAGTCTCGCCTCCTGTGTCCAACAATGACGTATCTTTGCTGACAACATGAATCTCATCCCAGCGCTCTGCAACGGTTTCTTTCCACAAAGCGATGTCCTTTGCAAGACGATAATCGTTCTCTTGGAGCTTCTTGAAACGCAAAGCTTCACGATTATAGAATCGATCGAAGTAGTCATCCAACTGACGTTTCATCGTATAATGAGGTGCGATGGTAGAAATAGAGTTCTTAATGACCTTCACCCAATCGGCACTATAGCCCTTCTTATTGCGGTTATAATACATTGGTATGATGTCGTTCTCTAACAAACCATAGATAGTTGCGGCGTCGAGTTGGTCCTGATAAGCCTGGTTTTCGTAAGTACGTTTCTCGGGAAGTGCCCAACCTGCGCCCTCACGATAACCCTCAACCCACCATCCATCAAGTACGGATAGGTTGACAACACCATTCATTTCGGCCTTCTCTCCTGATGTTCCAGAAGCTTCAAGCGGGCGAGTTGGTGTGTTCATCCATATATCTACGCCAGAAACTAAACGGCGAGCGAGTTGCATGTCGTAGTCTTCGAGGAAGATAATCTTACCTAAGAACTCCGGACGTTGACTGATTTCGTAGATCTTCTTAATCAAACCTTGGCCTGCTCCGTCTGCAGGATGGGCCTTACCAGAGAAGAAGAACAAGACAGGATGCTCTGGGTCGTTGACAATCTTAGCCAAACGGTCAATATCTGTAAAGAGAAGGTGAGCTCGTTTGTATGTAGCGAAACGACGACAGAAGCCAATCATCAACGCGTTGGGGTTGATACGCTGCAACAAAGAGACTACACGTGCAGGGTCACCCTGGTTGCGAAGCCAGTTCTCGGTGAACTTTTCACGGATATAATCAACCAACTTTTGCTTCAAAGCCATACGAGTTGACCAAACCTCTTCATCGGGAACATTATTGATAGCATGCCAAATCTCTTCATTACTCTGGTCGTTCATGAAGTTCTTGTCAAAGTACTTATCGTAGATTTTACGCCATTCGGTAGCCGCCCATGTAGGGAAGTGCACACCATTTGTTACGTAACCAACATGATTTTCCTCTGGGAAGTAGCCCTTCCACAATGGAGAGAACATCTTCTGGCTTACCCAACCATGAAGCTTACTAACGCCGTTTACGTCCTGACATGTATTGCATGCGAAGGTACTCATACAGAAACGTTCGTTATGATCATCGGGATTTTGTCGGCCCATTCCAATGAGTTCATCCCATGAAATGCCTAATCTTGCGGGATAACCACCCATATATTTGCCAAAGAGAGCCTCGTCAAAGTAGTCGTGTCCAGCAGGAACTGGCGTATGAACTGTATAGAGAGAAGAGGCACGAACGAGTTCCATTGCCTGATTAAATGTTAGTCCACTCTCAACATAATCACACAAACGTTGCAGATTACAGAGTGCAGCGTGACCCTCATTGCAATGATAAATATCTTTCTTTATACCCAAACGCTTCAATGTTAAGATACCACCAATACCGAGAAGTATCTCTTGTTTGAGTCGGTTTTCCCAGTCACCACCATACAAGCTGTGGGTGATAGGCTTGTCAAATTCAGAGTTCAAGTCGTTGTCGGTATCCAAAAGATAGAGACTTATGCGTCCAACGTTAGCACGCCAAACGTATGCATGCACCATATAATTGGTGTAAGGAACATCTATAACGAGTGGATTTCCATTCTCATCCAATACGCGTTCGATTGGCAGTGAATTGAAATTCTGAGCTTCATACTTAGCAATCTGCTGACCATCCATGCTCAAGCTCTGTGTGAAGTAGCCGTAACGATAGAGGAATCCCACGCCACACATGTCAACATTACTATCAGATGCCTCCTTAAGATAGTCTCCTGCGAGGATGCCGAGACCTCCGGAATAGATCTTTAGCACTTGAGTTATACCGAATTCCATACAGAAGTATGCCACCGATGCACGCTCCTTGTTTGGCTTTACATCCATATAAGCGCGGAACTTGGCATAAACGTCTTTCACTTTCTTCATGAGTGACTTGTCTTTTACTATGGCTTCTTTGCGTTCATAGCTTAAACGCTCAAGTAAAACGACTGGATTGTGTTGCACTTCTTCATATAAAGCCTCGTCAAGGCTCTTGAAAAGGTCTCGTGCTTCATAATCCCATGCCCACCAAAGATTATGTGCCAGTTCGTCAAGACACTTCAATTGTTCTGGCAGACGAGATTTGACTGTCAACTCCTTCCATTGAGGAGTGTTAACGTAATCAGCTTTAATTTTCATAAATCTCAATTTATATTAATCTCAATAACTATTTGTTTTTCTTGCTTCTGCTTTGTTAAGGGCAGCATTATAGGCCTCATGATAGTAAACAATGAACTTACTCCACAAAGCTTTTCGAGAGAGTTTATCGGCATTTGCACGGCAAGTCTTCACCTCGTTTGCCGAGAACGAGGCGAAAGTTTCTATCGTTGTTTTAATTGATTCGGCCACATCGGCATAATTATAATCCGTGCGATGAACAACTTTCACACCGTCTTCAATCTCACTATCACAGCCTTTCACCTGATTGGCCCATAGTCCAAACCCTGCCAAATCGGTGGTGATGCAAGGCACTTTGAAAGCAACGGCCTCCAAAGGAGTATAGCCCCACGGCTCATAATAAGACGGATAAACGCACAAATCGTTACCCAACACGATATCATAATAGGATAAATCGAAGATGCCATCATGCCCAGTGAGATAACACGGCACGAAAATCAGCTTCACACGACTATCTTTTTCATTGTTCATTCCAAGCGAATTCATCATTCCTAACACGCAATCATTGTCCTGATTGTGTAGCCAATGCGTGTAAACAGGATGAGAGAGCGGACTGTCGAAAGTCTCTTCATGACGCAAACGGGCTTGCAAGTCTTCACGAGGACCACCTACCCACCCCGGCACTTCAATGAAAGCAACTACCTTTTTATTGAGTTTCTCGGAGAAACGCAATCGATTTATAGCCTCAACAAACACATCTATGCCTTTATTTCTAAACTCATAGCGCCCACTGGTCGATACAATCAGCGTGTCGTCATCAAAGCAATCGCCCGTCAGTGCATTCGCCACACGAAGCAACCTCTTGCGTGCCTGCTTGCGTTGGGCTGTAAAAGTCGACCCCTTGGGAACGAAATCATTTTCAAAACCATTAGGAAGTACGAAATCTACTGGCTTATCCAACAACTCTTTACACTCCAAAGCAGTGATATCACTCACGGTAGTGAAGCAGTCAACAAAATGTGCTGTCTGTTTCTCTATTGAGTGTTTGCTTTGCATATTGAGTTCCGCGGCCATCTGATCACCATTATAAGCCCACAGATATTCATAGAGAGGCTTGTTATTTCCGGCTATACTTCGACCAATACTCGTGGCATGTGTCGTGAAGATTGTAGCGATTTCAGGAACCTGTTTCTTGATATACAGCAAGCCAAGACACGTCATCCATTCATTACCATGATAGATAACACGCGCATCCCGACTAAGATAATAATGATAAAAGCTTTCAACAACCTTTGCAGCTGCATAAGAAAACATGTTGGCTTCATCGTAATCACCATATGCATGAAGGCTATCAACCTTGAAATCTGCCCAAAGTTGACCATAAATCTGGTCTTTTTCAGCATAAAAAGGCTGGAAATCTACCAACACTGCAATAGGTTTTCCGGGAACATCCCACCGACCTATTTTCATCTTTAGCCCCTCTTCAGCCTGCGCTTTCAGTCGCCATGCCGAGAATAAGCTTTCATCTTCTATGAAATAAGGACTGGAACTCTCCTTCCAACAATCGGGACCAATGAATATTATATGGTCCTTCATCTCGTCCTGCAAAGTTTTTGCTCGTGTAGATAGCACGGTATAGATACCGCCTACCTTATTACATACCTCCCAACTTGATTCAAAAATATAATCGGGAATACTCATCTTCTTACCCATTACAAAGACTAATAATGTGTCGCAAAGATAATATAAAATTCTAAAAAAACAAGTTTTACCACCTATATTTTTAATAATCATGCCGTTTTCTTGATGAAACAATATATCTTTGTAACTAAAACTGAAAGATAAATGATAAAGAAAGTATTACTCGTTTTATGCGCTTTCTTTGCTGTTTTGACGCTACACGCACAGAAAGACAATGTTTTCAAAGGATATTTATATAACGATGAATATCAAGTTTACATAGAAATGGATTTCTATCATAACACGATTAAGGTGCCAGGACAAGAGATTTTTGGAGACCTTCCGGGCTATTTTGGAGCAAAAAGAGATGTGCGTAAGTGGCTCTTTACCAATGTAGAACTCAAAGATTCCACGACAGCTAAGATCGCCATTACCAACGACTATGGCAGCGAAGACCTTGAAGCCACACTGAAAAGGCTACCTGATGGCACCTTCGAATTGCAGCAAGACGGCGGCAGTACGCTAAAAATTGCAGTGAATCGCAAGTGGGTTAAAATCCCAAAACACCTGATTTTCAAAAAGAGATAGCGTATTTTTGCAACGCAAGTATTTATGAAACCCACCGCGTGCAGAATGGAATAACGCCATTGGTGCCATGGGTTAGATGGCCAAGCGTTGCCAAGCGATAGCGCAGGCTACCCTGGGTTAACGTTTGTTGTGTGGAGAACAACGCCGTAGGTGTTGCGCTTTCTAAGCGCAATCCGCTATGAATTCAAACGCGAGAAAACGTGAACAAGGATATAAAAAGAATGTTTCAACGCCGTAGGTGTTGTGCTTTTGATAGCCCAGGGTTGCCAAGCGATAGCGCAGGCTACCCTGGGTTAACGTATGGTTTGCATGGACCAACGCTGAAAGTGTTGTACTTTTTCGGCGCAATCCGCTATAAATATAGGCACGAAGAAATATGAATCACAATATAAAAAGAACATATCAACGCCGTAGGTGTTGCGTTTTTGATAGCCCAGGGTTGCCAAACGATAGTGCAGGCTACCCTGGGTTAGCGTTTGTTGTGTGGGGAACAATGTTGTGTGGGGAACAACGCCATAGGTGTTGCGGTTTCTTTGCATAATCCATTATTAATAACATCGTCGTAACCATGCTTTCTCAGAAAAAGCTCAACACCTACGGCGTTGAATCTCCTTGCGAATGCTTACCCGGGGTAGGCTCGTTCCTCGCCAACCCTGGGCTATCAAAAGAACAACACCTACGGCGTTGCACGATGAGCGCATTTATATCGCCAAATACATTCATGGAAATATTGACATAAATTCCACGGCGTTGCATCATTATAACATTCGCAATGGCGGATTCATTCATGGAAATATTGGCATAAAACTTACGGCGTTGCATCGTTGTAACATTCGCAATGATGCATGTATCCATCAGAATATTAGCACATTTTGCCATTTATTTATTAGGATATTGGCACCAATTGTATTATAAAATGAACATATCAACGCCGTAGGTGTTGCGTTTTTGATAGCCCAGGGTTGCCAAACGATAGTGCAGGCTACCCTGGGTTAGCGTTTGTTGTGTGGGGAACAAATCAAAAGAACAACACCTACGGCGTTGCACCATGAGGGCATTTATATTGCAAAATATATTCATGGGGATATTGGCATAACACCAACAGCGTTGCATCGTTGTAACATTCGCAATGGCGGATTCATTCATGGAAACGCTGCCATAAAACCTACGGCGTTGCGTCGTTGTAACATTCGCAATGCCAAATACATTCATCGGTATATTGGCATAACACCAACAGCATCGGTGATTAACAAACAATTTATTGGGTTATATTAATGTAACTATTATAATATGTTGTCAATGATATTCCACTGAATCATGCCACAAATAATAAATCAACACGCATTTCTCAACGCTGTAAGCGTTGTGCTTTTGATAGCCCAGGGTTGCCAAACGATAGTGCAGGCTACCCTGGGTTAGCGTTTGTTGTGTGGGGAACAACGCCATAGGTATTGCGCTTTCTAAGCGTAATCCGCCATAAATTTTGGCGCGAAAAAAAGTGAATCATATTACGAGATACACGTTTCAACGCCGTAGGTATCTATAAAACAGCACCTATTATCTTCTATGCACCACTTTGTCTTCACTAAAAGCGGAGGGAGAAATGGCACAAACGACCGCATAAAATGATAGCAGTTACTGCATGAAATGATGCAAATCGTTGCATGATTTGGCATAGATGATTTTATGGGTAGTCCATATTCCTTTGACGAAAAATGATTTGTCGTCATTTCATTTCGTCGGAATGGCGCTTCGCATCCTATTTTTATCTCCCATATCCCCTATCCTATCAAACAAGCAAATAGCTTGTGTTAATACGCATTGTGATAATTATCAATGCCTCATTACTTTGTGCAACAACTTCAAAATAACCTTTGTGACATACCCACTTGCTGCGTCTAACACAGAAAAGGGGTGCACACTGCAACGCAATGCACACCCCTTGAATGAGATTATCTAATGAATAACAGGATACTTATCCTATCGTTCAGCAGCCGAGTTAGCTGTTGTCGGCCAGTAAAGATTCTGATACAGATTGCTGTTTGCAGCCGTACCATCAGGAGAACACAATATCATCTCTTCAATAGAGAATGGAGAAAGATAGTGTGCCTGATAGAAAGTGTATCCATTATACAGGTTATACTTGCTGTTAATCTGGTAAGGATGGATATACTTTGATAGGCTTTGAGCCGACATTGTGGCTTTATCTGAACCATCAGCAACAATTGTACTCACCCCATTTTTCACGAAAACAGGATTATTGCGCATTTGATCCCAGAAGTTAGCACCCTCAATCTGATAGTTACGTACTTGGTCTAAAGCTGCCCAACGGATAAGATCATCGTCGCGGAAACCTTCACCTGCCAACTCACAACGACGCTCACGACGGATGCAATAGAGGGTCTTGTCTACTGCAGTTCCTGCTGAAAAGGCGCCCCAATCATAAGAAGGGCGGTTCACATTTGCCTCATAACTCATATCAGTTGCATTGATAGTCGTTTGTATTGGGGCTGTGATTCCAGCACGATTACGCAATGAAGTCCAGTATTGTGTGGCTGTAGCGTCGAGACTACCAGTGCGTAAATAGCTTGCTTCTATATAGTTAAGCATAGCTTCTTCCACACGGATGAGGATCTGACCAGATATATCTGAGAAGCTCTGTCCAAGCTGCATAGCAGGGTCATAGTTATAGAATTTGCGCTGACGATAGCCCGTAATGTCCTTTGTTTCCTGCTCACTTGTGATGATGTTACCTATATTAAACTTCACCTTATTCACGTGTTGAGCAGCAGGTTTGTCGCGGTTTGCCAAGTCAATACTTGCCTGATCGATAGCCAAAACATCTGATTCACCAAATACAAAGAGTTGCAAGCGCTCGTCACGGTCCTCTTTTGTTGCATCAATGGTAGCGTCGCCATGATATCCAGAGCCACTATCGTAGATGGGAAGTCCGTTCTTCATCAAGAACGATTCAACCAAACCACGTGTCCAACCCGTAGCAGAACCTGTGCGAAGTTTGTTAGAAGTGAGGTGAGTCACACCTAAATCAGTATTGAACTGACGCCACAACAGCACTTCAGGAACCTTTGAAAGGTCTGCCTTTGCAAACATATCATAATAAGGATTCCATCCATTATACTGGCCAACAGAAGCAGGATTCATCACATGACTATTCGTTGTAGACAAAGGAACGGCTGTACATACGCGCTTAGCTGCGTCCATCGCCTGATCAAGGAAGAAGTTAACTTCGTCACCTTGATTAATAGTGAAGTTCTTGTTCCACTCTTTATTCTTTCCAGGCCAATTCGCATCACCAGGCACTCGGCCTGTACCGCGGTGATATTTCTCAAAGGTTGCCTCATAGAGCGCTATGCGAGACTTGTATGCTAAGGCTGCATACTGGTTGATACGCAACTTATTATTTGGCGCAACCTGCAACTTGCTAATGGCTTTATCCATATCTGTTAGGATCTGACGTGCCACTAAGTTGCGTGGCTGTCGCTTGCTTGCAGCAACCAAGTCTTTGTCAACATTGAGTTCATCGAGTACAATTGGGAAGTCACCATAGGCGCGAAGCTTGCTGAAATAAATCATAGCGCGGATGAAATAGGCCTCACCCATGTATTGATCAATAAGAGCTTTGTTGCCCGAAACTTTCCCTTCGGCAATCTTTGCCTCTGTTTCATTGATGAACTTATTTACATCTCGTATCGTATTAAAACCTATTCCACCCGATACAGGCACAAGCCATTGGTCGGGTAAGAACATTGCTCGGTTACCATTTACAGCTGCTTGGTTATCTGTTCCGTTATCAAATGTGGCAACACCTGCCCACCATCCAATGTTATTTGGGAAGATAGAACCATAATAATTCCATGTAAATGTGCCGAGTTGATCGGCAGTTGTATAATAGTTTTCAGGCGAAATCTGATCAAGTGGCGGGCGATCTAAGAAGTCGTTACATGAAACAAGCAACGAAGCCGCACTGAAAAGAGTCAGACTAATGCCGAATATATTCTTTATAATCTTTTTCATATACGTTGTTTTAGAAGTTTAGATTTAAACCAAAAGATATCGTACGCTGTAGTGGGTAGAGTTTACCTGGTCCCCAATCACCGCCTGTTGCTTCTGGATCGAAAATCTTATTCATCTTTGTAAAGGTGCAAAGATTCTCAGCAGAGAAGTAAACACGCACTCTGTTTACACCAACTTTGCGAACTAAAGCCGCAGGAAGCGTGTAACCTAACTGGATATTCTTGATTCTCATATAAGCCGCATTCTGTAGATAACGGTCGTTGGTTTGGAAGTTCTTAGAACCACTTCCGAACAAAGGACGTGGGTAGAAACCCTTCGTATTCGGTCCAAAGTTCGTGTCAGTTTCAGGGCGCCAGTAGTTCAAATGTTCCTTAAAGGCAGCACTTTGCCATAGACCCGTGTTAGCACCAACGCTATATGGCGATGCATCCCAGAAGTCTCTCTTGAGTACTCCCTGCATGAAAATCAAGAAATCAAAGCCTTTCCATGCCGCATCTAAAGTGATACCGAAGCGATAACGAGGCATAGAGTTACCTATTTTGCGTAAGTCTCCCGTGTCATCATAGGTTCCATTGCCATTGTTTACTTTCTTATCACCATTGAGGTCCTTATACATTACGTCACCAGCAGCCCAGTTTGAACCCCAAGAGGGTTTGTTATTAGCCAACCATTCGTTCATTTGTTGGTCGCTTTGTGCAAGTCCTTCAACCTCATATCCCCATATATTACCCATACGTTGGCCTTCATACCACGATGAGAGTAGACGGTTAGGGTTGTAATAACGCGTAATAGTTTGGTAGTCATCTGACATCACCAATTTCGCACCATAGCTCACTTGGCCAATCTGATCGCGCCATCTGAGTTCCAATTCCCAACCATTTGAGCGCATATCGCTATTGTTTTCAGCGGGCTGAGTAGCACCTAATACAGATGGTTTTGCTGGAGCTGGGCCCACCATATCTTTCGTTGAGCGAACGAAATAGTCGAAACTTCCTTGCAAACGATTATTGAATGCGCCGAAGTCTACACCGAGATCCCAAGATTGAACACGTTCCCAAGTAAGATTAGGAGAAACCAATCCCGGTACACTTGCTATTGTTTGACGCTCTCCATTGATAAGCCAACCTGAGGCAGCTGCCGATACTGGCTGACGTAAGAACCATGGATAGAGTGCTTGAATGTTAGTGTTTCCTAAAGAACCCCATGAGCCACGCAACTTCAATACCTGCACAACGTCCGTCAAAGGCTTAAAGAACTCTTCATTAGCAATGTTCCAACCTGCTGAGAAAGATGGGAAAACACCCCATCGTTTGTTTCCAATGAAGCGAGAAGAACCATCGCGACGGATAGAGAACTCAGCCAAATAGCGGTTATCATAAGCATAGTTGATACGACCGAAACAACCCACAGTAGCCCACTGAGTGTTACTAAACCCAGGACGAACATTCTTATTTGTTGCGTTGTTTAGCGTCGGAACTAAAGGTGTAATCAAGTCAGCTCGTGCTGCACTTAGATAGGTATAGATATTTGATTCCATATCTAAACCGCCAAGAACCTTAAAGTCATGCTTGTCGTTTAGCGTGAAAGCATATTCTGAATAGAATCGACCATTGAAGTAATTATTCTTACTCATCGACTCACCTACATCCGATTTACCAGGTGCATAATCGCCACTCCATGCTGCCGCTACAGGCATATTATTGGGATCATAGTAATAAATTGGCAATACATCCCAGTGATTATGATAGTCGGTTGTATTGTAGTTGCCTTCCAAACGAATCTTCAAACCCTTCAAAGGAGTTAGCTCTAAGGCCAGCTGTTGATAGAGTTTGTCTGTTGAAGTCCTATCAAGACCACCGCTTTCCATCTGTAAAATCTCATTGCCATGAACGTAATGACCGTGTGGATCATATACAGGATTGGTCGGCCATCGACGTGCAATGTTGTGGAAGAACAAGCCCGTCATATAAGAAGGACGGCTATAATTCTCGCGACTCCACTTCGTATTGTAAGTTACAGTAATCCAATTGGTCAGCTTTGCAGACACCTTTGAAGAGAAATTATAACGTCTCATGACATCTTTTCCGTGGCGAATCAAACCATGCTGATCAAGTAATGCGCCACTAAGATAGTAGTTCACATTCTTCGAACCGCCACTCACTGAAACATTATGTTCTTGAGATGGAACACCCTTTCGATACATTTCCTTGAACCAATCAGTATTAGCCCACGAACTGGTATACATTCCCCATGGTTCGTTGGCAGCGTAACCGCGCCAAACGGTAGGCACTTCTTCACCTGGTTTCGGGGTACCATTGATATTGTTCTTAATCCTTTCCAACATATCATTATCGAAAGGAGCTGCTTCTCCGTTATTCGCTGCGGCGTCATTCCAGTAGCGTGCGAAGTCATAAGAGTTCGGCATTTCAGGTACTTGCGTTGCCGTTGAGAAGCGAACATTACCATTATAATTAACGTTTACACGCCCATCGTGGCCACTCTTCGTAGTAACTAAGATTACACCAAACGCTGCACGAGAACCATAGATAGCACTTGATGAAGCATCTTTCAATACAGAAATGTTCTCAATATCATTCGGAGAAATTGAATACAAATCGCCTTCTGAACCATCAATGAGCACAAGTGGCGCTGCGTTTGAACCTGCACCAATTGTTCCTGCACCACGAATGTTCATGCTAAGTTTGCCATTCAGCGCACCACCGGAATTGCTTACGTTGAAGTTTAAGCCTGGAACGGCACCCTGTAATGCCTGTGCTACACTCGTAACGGCACGTGACTGTAGACTCTTAGAATTAACTACTGACACTGCGCCGGTTAGGTTAACCTTCTTCTGACTGCCATAACCGACAACGACAACATCGTCTAATGTCCCCGCGTCTTCAGCCAAACTAATGTTTAATTCCTTACCATTCCAAACGGCATGTTGCGTTTTATAACCGATATAAGAGATGGTTAAGTTCGTGCCAGGCTTTACTCCTGGAATGGTGAAATAACCATTCAAATCGGTGATTGCGCCCTTTTTCTTAAGGGGCATAAAACGAAATGTAACAAAATAGAAGATGATAGAAAACGACTATATACGTTGATATTCAAATAGTTATAACGAAATTAGACAAAGGCGACTTGCAAAACGAAATGTTACATTGCGTTACATTCGTGTTACATTTAGGGGATTATTTGAACAGCGTTTGAAGCATAAATGTTACATAGGTGAAAAATAAGGCTACATGAGACGGCGTTTTGATTGAAGACGGGTAATTTATAACATGAAGGCGATAGAGGACGGCACAAGCGAAGAAAAGGGCCTTACTGGGTGAATTGAGAACGCTTGAAGCATGGCAGAAGCAGTTGCATCCTGCCTTTTATTTTGTCGCAAAGAATAAAATATAAGTAATTGAAATATCGTATATAATTATTATTTTGTATATTTGCAGCAAAAAGAAGTAAATATGACTAAGGTAATACATGTACAATTGATGCAGGGACGAAAGAACTATTATTTCGGTTCTATTCCTGCGATTTATAGCGTTCTAACGGCTGAGGAGATAGGGATAAAGCAGTGTTCATTAGAACGCGTAGGGTTGAGCAAGGGAGGCGTTGTACTGAATAAAAAGGCATGTATCAGGGCAGGCGAACTTATACGCTCTAAGGCAACAAAATAAGGAGGCGTTTGAACAGCTAAAACGCTGATTGAACGACACTTGAACGGTTTTCGACACGTATTTGAACGGTCGGAAGCCGTTTTTTCATTTTATAGGGTCTTTAAACGGGTGATTTTAGGGCAAAAAATGGGATTGTTTATTCGTTTGTTTATTCGTTTGTTTATTCGTTTGTTTATTCATTGCAAAACGAAATGTAACGATTGTTTATTCGTTTGTTTATTCACTTTTTAGTAGAATAGGGGTACATTCACCCCCCTAATAAGGACAAAAAAAAGCGGATTGATGCCGTTTTTTATCGTTTTACCCCCCCCTTTATTCCACAAAACAGGGGGTATAATACCACGTGATGAATAAAAATAATTTCGTAGAACGCCCTGTTTATCGTGCTTTTTAGCTATATTTGCGGTGTTAAATCATAAAAAGTGTGCGCGCGGCGTACAGGAGGAGGGAAATATGGACAGAGATTATACCGTATCAAACGAACTGCGTGACAAACTTGATGAGGAAAATGCTCGTTTTGTGTTATCACGTGCAGATTTACTTGTGAACAGTACGCTGGAACAATTACGCAAATCTACCGATCGTGCCTATACCTTGTTTGGGTTGCTTATCACTGCGTTTTCCGGATTAACTGCTTTTGCATTATCTGCAAGTTCCATTTATTTACTTATTCCATCAATTATCTTATGTGTGGGGTTAGGATATGCTCTTTATATTCTTTTTATCAGAGCAATTTGGATACATCCATACAGAGATGCAGGCAATAGTCCTGAAAATCTTTTGAGTGAGAGGAATGTGGCCTATCTATACCGGAAGCATAACAATAATGGAGCAAATGCAAATAAGGAATATCTGATAAATACCATTTATGACAGTATTGAGGATGCTGCATACGCTATTCGTGTTAATGACCAGCAACTGGAAGAACGCTCCGCAACAATAGCCAAAGTGATGAGGGCGTTGAGGGCAGCAATAATTATTACCACCCTCAGTGCCTTAGTGGGTATGGTTTGTAAATTTCTTATCTGAGGAGTTGGTCATTCTGACATCTCTCCTTTTTGTCTTTTCCCACTGTTCCTGTTCTTTCTTTTCTTCTTCTGTCATAATTGTGGTGTTAAAGTGAATATTAAAGTTTGGAATGAAGTTTACGCGTCTATCTCCCAATCCTTGTAGCCTTTTGCACGCAGTTCTTCTAAACGTTTTGTATAGGCTGTGATATCATGAACCAGCGGAACCATTCTGTACTTATCATATAGCTGTTGTTTCTCATCATCTGTGAGTATGATTGGGTTGTCAGGATGTAACTTGTTCCAATAGTTCTCCACGAAGAACACTGCATTGCAGCGTATTCTGGTGTATTCTTTTATGAACTCTTCAAGTTCGGTCTTTTCTGGGTCAAACATATATTATAGGGTTTTTACATGAATCTGCTTATGTTTCCGAGCACCTCGAAGATGCGGAGGATGCGGGAGTTGTCGTATTCCTGCTCATCGTAGTTTTCCTCGTTGATGGGAATATAACGCATTCTGTTCGGGTCCTTGGACTTGCGAAGTATCTTGACGGTGCGAATAGTATCGAGGACAACGGCATAGATCTCGCCGTATTGTACATCTTCCAGTCGGCATTCCTTAAGCGCAATAATATCCCCATGGTTGATTTTAGGTTCCATAGAATGGCCTGTGATATTCACCCAGGTGACCCCTTGCTTATTGAAAGGCTTGAAATCGATGTTGTATTCTGGGGTGACAGTCTGATCATTAAACGTGAGGTCAAAGCCTCCAAGGAAGTCCACATCATAGTATGGTGCACCTTTACTGGGAGTGTATGAGACGGAGGGTTCAGAACGAATAGCCTCCGTTATAGAATTTTCTCCTTGTTTTTTGGGGTAAATCGCCTTATTTTTCTTATCTTTATGGTCGAGAATTGTGGCTTCAGCTACACTGCATGATTGGTTATTATCTTTCGTTTTGAGCATAGGACCGCAACCTGTGAGAAGCCACTCTGCAGATATATTCGCATTTGCGCATATTTTTGATATTACGTCAAAAGAAGGCTTGCCTTTCCGTGCCCCTACTACGTTGGCAATCACTGTAGGAGTAACTCCAATAGCCTTTGCAAAGGCACTCTGATTACCATTGTAAACAGAGTTTATTATAAATTCAAAGCGTTTATTGATATCCATTTGTTTAATAATTTGCGCTTTTGCGTAAAATAATTGCGAAATAATTTTGTTTATTCGCAATTGCGTATTATCTTTGCAACGTGTTTAGTATATAAACAGCGCTCAAAAATACGAAAAAGCGTTGTAATTTGCAAACTTTAATGATTAAAAGAATATGAATAAAGATTTATTGTTCAAAGTTAGCACTGAAAATTTGAATCAGATGCATAAGGCATTGTGCAAGATTATTGCCGACATGCAAGACGCTGAACCTGACAAAGCAATACGCTGTAACAATGAGATATTTGTCGGCTGTTTGATGTTTTCTCGCATTATTTTAGATATACTCAACCAACGCATAAACAAAAATGGGTGATTAGATTGTAGGATAACTTAAGGCGGCTACGTCCGAATGGTAGCGGACCAGAATATCTCAGCAATTGGGGTTCGATTCCCCTCCGCCTACAAACATAATATTAATAAAGAAAAAATATGGAAAAGAAGATTTATGTAAGTGACAAAGCAAAGACGCAGCTTTGCAAGATATTCAGCTGTTCTAAGATGATGGTGTGGTTAGCTCTGAATTTCAAGCGCGAGAGTGACCTGGCACGGAAGATACGTTACACGGCCCTGACGCAGTTCGGTGGCGTTCCAAGCTGGAAACCCGAGGAAATGGAAACCACTCACGAGGAGGTGGAAAAGACCATGACGCAGCGTTATGGAGAACGTGTAAAATTGGTGTACAACCGCAATGACGGCAGCACGAGTATTCTTGTTGATGGTAAAGTTACTCGAAAGGAACAAGACTTGAGTATCCCTGCCTTCATGAAGTTGCAGAACGAAGTTGAAATAATGGCAATGAGCCTGTAAAACCTTAACGGGATGGAATATTACAATAAAATGCTGTGCGTTACACGTGAGGAACTCTGCATGGGAACAGACCCGGTTATGAAGCAAGGAACCTTCAATACCAATCTGTACCGCGGACATCTCGTCTCCGTGAACAACGGTGGCGGAGAGGGGAATTACACACTCTACGCATGGAGTTCCCTCCCGGAGAAATACAGGAAGCGGTATATGGAACGATACGGTGATCCAGAGCAACGAATGAAGGAAGCAATGATGCGTGACCGCATCAAATTAGATAGCGAGGCTCGCGAATGGTACGAAGCGTTCACCTACGAGAAGAACGGCCGGGCGGAGCATCTGACTGGCGAACTGATAGAAGAATATACTATCAACGCGAGTGTACTTGGCGAATTGCAGAAGATGATGGCACAGCGTCAGGCCCTCCGTCAGAGTCTGAACAGCAGCATGGCGGGTGCATGGGAAGTTATCTGTCAGAGTTCGGAGGCCATGCGCGAGGAATATCACCATACACTACCAAAGCACATAGCACGCCTAAAGGCGAAAATAAAAGCTTTCAAGGCCGACGGCTATCGTAGCTTGATCAGTGGTAAGGTGGGTAATCTGAACACCATTAAAATAACACCCGAGTTCGGGCAGCTGCTCATCGCCTTGAAACGCTGTCGGGTTCCTGTATATACGGATGCGCAACTCTTTGAAGAGGCAAACCGCCAGGCTGAAGCAAACGGCTGGAAGCCGTTGAAGAGCCTTAGCGGTATGAAACGATGGCTGAACAGTGCTGCGATTATGCCACTGTGGTATGACGCAGTATATGGTGAGCAGGCCGCGCGACAGAAGTTCGGACGTAAGCACCGCACGGCACTGCCAACGAAGCGTGATGCGCTGTGGTATGGCGACGGCACGAAGCTGAACCTATATTATAAGGATGATGCTGGCAAGGTACGCACCACGCAGGTCTATGTAGTCATTGATGCGATGAGTGAGGTGATGCTTGGTTGGACAAAAAACTTGACGCTGACGGACTGTTTAAGAAGCTTTGCCACGTACATAGGACCACGCAACCTTATAACGGCGAATCGAAGACAATTGAGGCGGTGTTCGGCCGCTTTCAACAGCAGGTACTACACAAGGATTGGCGCTTCACAGGTCAGAACATTACGGCAAAGAAGATGTCGAGCCGTCCGAACCTTGAATTTATTGAGGAGAACAAGGACTCACTCTATACGCTTGAGGAACTGAAGGATGCTTACGCAAAGGCTACTAAGGAGTGGAACGAGATGCAGCATCCTGCATACGGCAAGAGTAGACAGGAAGCTTACGATAACAGCGTGAATGAGGAAACACAGCAGGTTACGGCACACGATATGGTGGATATGTTCTGGGTGACAGCTAAGCGTATGAGCACGTTCACCGACCAGGGTATCAGCGTTACCATTAAGAAGCAGAAGCGACAATACGAGGTGATGAGCCAGCCAGGCATGCCAGACCACGAGTGGCGCAGGCAGCACACTTACGAGCGGTTCGTAGTCAAGTACGATCCTTACGACTTCGGAAGCGTCCGACTCTATAAGAAAGAGGCTGACGGCAGTCTGAGGTTTGAACGAGTGGCAGAACCTTACGTTGTGATACATCGCGCGATACAAGAGCAGACGGAAGGCGAAGCTGCATTCATCAGACAGCAGCAGACTGCGAATACCACTGACCGTATTGAGCGCACCGTTGCTGGACGTGAGATTGAAAAGGCTCACGGCGTAATGCCAGAGCAGCACGGATTGCGTAGTCCAAAGATAAAGGGAATGACAGCAGCTGAGCGCCGACAGATTGAACGTCGTACAGGTATCTATAGCAAAGAGCCTGAAGAGTATAAGATAGGACGAAAGACGAAGCAAGTGAGCCTTGAAGACTGGGCGGAGGTTGAGACGACAGTGGTCGACATGGCTTATGTGGCTGGTAAATCATAGGCAGCGAGGTGGTGCCTCACTACACAAAATAAAAAAATAACAACTAAAATAGAAAAGATATGAGTAAGTTGACAAACAACGAAAAGAGTCAGATCCAGGAGTGCTTGAAGCAGTATGTCAGCAAGTACCCAAGTCAGAATAAGGCTGCGCAGAGTCTCACGGGTATCAGCAGCGCAACATTGAGCACGCTGTTGCAAGGCAAGTGGGAGAATATTTCGGACGACATGTGGCGCAACCTCGCATCGCAACTCGGCACCACGGCCGCAACCGACTGGCAGGTGGTTGAGACAAAGGCTTTTCAGGAAATGACCCTCGTCATGAAAGATGCCCAGGCTGTGAAGAATGTCACATGGATTGTCGGAGAGGCAGGCTGTGGAAAGACAACCACGGCGCGTCTCTATGCTTCTGAGCACAACGAGGTGTTCTACATCTTGTGTTCTGAAGACATGAAGAAGAGTGACTTTGTACGGGAGATTGCACGCCGCATCGGTCAGCGTACAGAAGGCTACAGCATCAGAGAACTGCTCGACAGGATCATTGATGATCTTATTCAGATGGAGGCACCGTTGCTTCTTTTTGACGAAGCCGACAAACTGCCGGAGCGCGTTTTTCATTATTTCATTGACCTTTACAATCGCTTGGAGGAGAAATGTGGCATCGTCTTCTTCTCAACAAGCTACATCAAGCGACGCATGACCATGGGGCTGCGCTATAGCAAATGCGGTTACAACGAGATTCACTCACGCATCGGTCGCAAGTTCTACGAATTGGAACAGACCGCCCCTCATGATGTGTATACAATCTGCATGGCAAACGGTGTGACAGACAAAGGACACATTTCGGAGGTTGTTAAAGATGCAGAGGAATATGAATTCGACCTTCGGCGCGTGAAGAAGAATATTCATAGAGTTAAATTGATGGCTGCTCAAACAGCGAAAAATCAGCGTTTGAACAGCGGTAAAACAGCAGAATAATGAACAGGGCAATGTCAGTAACCGATATGCTGCGTATGAAGAAAGAAACCTACCCTTTTGAAGGAGAATGGGCAGACGCCTTCGGAGCACCGGAGCGAGGAGGCGTATGGTTCATTTGGGGACGTTCTGGAAGCGGTAAGACCAGCTTCACGATGAAGCTCTGCAAAGAGTTGGCAAAGTACGGGAAGATAGCCTACAATTCCTTGGAAGAAGGTTTCTCTCTGACAATGAAGAATGCACTTATAGAGGCAGGTATGCAGGACGTTGCACGGCGGTTTATCCTCATCAGTGAAAGCATGAAAGACCTTGACGGCCGTCTCAAGAAGCACAAAAGCCCGGATGTCATTGTGATAGACAGCTTTCAGTACACACAGATGAGCTTTAAGGATTATCAGAAGTTTAAGAACCGACACCGAGATAAGCTGCTCATCTTCATCAGTCAGGCAGAAGGAAACAAACCTTCAGGTCGTACAGCGGTGAGTGTGATGTATGATGCAGCCCTGAAGATATGGGTGGAGGGTTATCGGGCAATCAGCAAAGGCAGGTATTTCGGAAGCAAGGGCTATTACACGATATGGGAGGAAAGAGCAAACATATATTGGGGGAAAACTAAAGAGTAAAGCTATGGCAAACAAGCGAGACAACCTGTTATACAGGCTACGAAAAAAGGGCGTACAGGTCAACACCCGCAAACGCGTTATCTTCTTCGGCGTTGGTGGCGAGCCGTTCAAGATAAAGCAGATAATACGGCTGTGCCGTGAGTTTCATTTCAATGTGCAATTAGTAATACAATAGACAAATGAATACTTATATTTTAATGTTATCAAAAACCTTTCCAAAAGGACATCTCCATGCCGGAGAACAAACCTTTTTTAAGGAGAAGCTCAGTATAAGCAAACTGCATACTATTCGTGCAAATTATCCTCTATGGGAACAGCGTATTGCAGAAATACAAGCAGGTAAAGGTGTATTGTCTATCCGGCAATGGGTGGGCGAACCATATAAGAGCAAACAGGTTGAAATTGCACAGCTGACTGCAAATGAGGGTGTTGGTATTCAGAAACTAATATTTATCGACAATAATATCATGCTACCTGTTATTGAATATGGGTCAGGTAACGAATTCAAATCAATAGATAGATACATGTTTGCAAAAAATGACGGCCTTTCTTTCAAAGATTGGAAAGCGTGGTTCAGGAACTATAATTTATCAAATCCGTTGGCAATCATTCATTTTACAAATTTTAGATATTAATATTAAGATGAGCAAGGAAAGACGGATAAAGAAAGTATATATCGCAGGAAAGATAGGTGAGGATATTCTTAGTGATACAACTCGCAACAAATTTTCCGATGCTGAAGCGTGGTTGAAAGCAAAAGGATATAAAGTGTTTAATCCGACTCAAAGCGGGCTTGGCATCATGGCAGAGAACTACGCAAAAGCATGTGGCACGAACTTCTATGAAGAGATACTTCTTCTTGACATTATGCAACTGAAACGGTGTGATATCATCTGTCTGCTTCCTGACTGGCGCGAAAGTCCGGGTGCTTTGGCAGAGTATTACTTCGCTATGGCAATAGGTAAGAAAATAAAACAGATTACAATGTCTGAAAATAAAATAGTAGATTGGATATGAGCAAGGAAAAACGAACAATAGAAATAGCCCCCGGGCTGATGAGTCCAGGAGGGCGCATGGGAGAGCGCTTTTTGAGTCGTGGGCACGTGTGCACCTATTGCCAAGGCAACGGCTATTTTTGGCAGGAAAACTGCTATCGTGAACGCTACAAGCAAGGATGCCCCGTGTGTAGAGGCAGCGGACGGCTTGATGCCGTGGTGACAATTGAGTGGAAAGCAGAAGACAGATAAAAACATAAAAAACAAAACGAATATGACACAATTAAGACATTATTCAATGATACCGCATGACAAGCCCGAATGGCTGCTGCGGTTGCAAATGGAGGTAAGTCAGCGCTATGCCATGCGTGGCATTGACAACACGCCCGAGGAGTGGATGGATCTGCTTGATTTCATCGACGCATTCATTCACAGCCTCTACACGCGCCGCGACATCAACGTGAGAAGTGAGGTGACAACCGACTTAATGACCGAGGATGGCAAGACACAAATACTCATCAAACGCAATGGTAAGCTCTTGCAAGTGTATTACATGCAACCCTCAAACGAACAGCAATGACCCACGAACGCAACTACGCACGCTTTTATACCCTGCTCAAGAAAATGCCCGGTGCAGATAAGGAAACGCTCGTGGCGCAATACACCGACGGCCGAACCACCTCGCTGCGCGAAACTACACCGCAGGAATACGACCTGATGTGTGGCGACATGGAATGTCTCACGGGCCCCGATGCGCAGCGCGAAGCCTTGCGCCGACAACTCCGGCGCAGACGCAGTGAGGTGCTAAAGCTCATGCAGCAGCTCGGCATCGACACTACCGACTGGAACCGCGTGGATCGTTTTTGCAGTGATAGCCGCATCGCCGGCAAAGCCTTTCGCCACATCAGCATCGACGAGCTCGAGGCCCTTGCCTTAAAGCTGCGGGTGATAAAACGGAAGGGCGGGCTGAAAGAGCAAGAGAACAAAGATAAACCTGGCACTACCTCTTATGTCTTCATCAACATGGGGCATGCCACAAAATGTTAAGTATATGAATGAAGAAACAAAAGTGACCGTTGAAATGACGGCAGAGGAGAAAGCCCGCTTTGAGGCTTTCCAGAAGTCTGAAGAAAAACGCGCAGCAGAAGCTAAGGCGCGTGCTGACCGCGAGATGTACAAACAGCTGGTAGATGACGAGATAGAGAAATCCATCCCCGTGCTGCTTGCAGTAAGCGAAAAAATCAAGCAGAGCAAGCAACAGGTGCTTGATAATTTCAAGACAATCCTTGAACTCAAGGGGAATATATTCAAGACCATCAGGGACGACCAAAAGAGCCACACCTTCACCAACTCCGAAGGCAGCAAGCGCATCACGCTTGGCGTATATGTAACCGACGGCTATCGGGACACTGTCGAGGACGGTATCGGTATCGTGAAAGAATACATCGAGAGTTTGGCCAAAGATGAGAAGACAAAGTCGCTGGTGAGCATGGTGCTACGTCTGCTTTCACGTGATGCTAAGGGAACGCTCAAGGCTTCGCGTATCGTACAGCTGCGCAAGGTGGCAGAGGAGACAGGAGACAGTCGTTTCCTCGAGGGCGTTCGCATCATAGAAGAAAGCTATCAGCCCGAGGTGAGCAAGCAGTTTATCCGAGCAGAACAGAAGGATGTCAACGGCATGTGGAGAAGCATTCCGCTGGGCATGACGGAAAGTTAAAGCTATGATATGCTGATTGTATGTAAAAAATCCCTGTAACGCTTGTAGTTGCAGGGATTTTTTTATTACTTTTGCATATATTGATTAATGAATGAGGGGAAAGATGGCAAAAGGAAGAAACAAACAGCTCATAGAAGAGCGCGACAAGAAACTTTTCGAGCGGTTCTACTACTGGTCTGAGGTGCAGCGTTTGCGCTTCGACGATGTCATTCATAAACTTTCGACAGAAGAATTTTTTATTTGCGAGGCCACCACGCTGCGCATCATCAAGCGTATGCTGATGGAAGGCGCGACTGTGGACGGACAGACCATTAAACGGAGCCGGTACATGGGCTTCAGGTCCTTACGGAAACAGAAATCGTCTTCTTCGCAATTGTCGCTCTTTCCCGAGTAGTTTCTGACGTGGCGCAGGTGTAGGTCGCCTCATACACCTTTATCCCGTGATTGAACGTAAAGAACTTTGAGCGGATACGTATCAAAGCCCCCTCGCTACTTGCCCTATAACCCTGCAACAATGCGTGCAGGGCTTTTCTTTTTTCCTCACGCTGCATAATTCGGTCTGTTGTTTGGCTTCCGGCATGCGTATCGTCGTAGCAGTCGATAGCAAGCCGCACACGCACTTCGCATACGCCGCGCTGTGAAAGGTCGCCCGCGTCGCTCCATTCTGTGCCCGGCAGGTCGATTAAGATGGCCGGAAAAGTAAGCGGATACATGTCGACGTTTTCGTCGTCGAGGGCCTCGAGCTGGCCGTAGTCCTCGTCCACGGTACGCGCCCAAGGCAGCTCACTGGCAATCTTATTGATGAGATTAACGAGAAGTGATTCCATTTTTTATTTCATTTAATTTGTTAATGACGATTTGATTAATCTTTATACGCAGTTCTTTACTATCACCGATAAACTGTCGCCGGTGTATTTTTGCGGTAATATTGAGTTTCGTTTTCTTGGTTAGTGCCAGCGCACGCCACTTCCTTGCTTCTTCGGGCAGTTCTTTCGGCAGTTTACCTTTACCCTTTACGCCTGCCAATGCATATACTTTAGCCCATGCCATTTTGCGCATTTTTGGTGTAATAGTAGGATTTGTGTGAATGGTGCCACCCTCGTTGTGAATACGTGCATACGGCACAGGGTTAACAACTGTCACCTGTCCCGGCGCAGATACGGCATCGACGCTGTTCATCAGATGATTACGCTCTGAGGTCAGCGGCTTGTAAGGGCTTCCTGCTTCTTGCCGCCTTGTCTTCTTCCAGGCGTGCAGTCCGTCATCAGTAAAGCCACCATCACGGAAGTTCTGACGGAAGTGGTTCTTTGCTATGGTGGCCGCCTTGCGTGGTATTTCGTCACGCATGGCACGTTCCACCTGCTTCGGTGCACGGGCGATGATGTCGGCTATTTGTTTACCATTCATAAAAATAATTGCTTAAAAGTTTGTTTGTAACGAAATGTTTTGTATCTTTGCATCGGTACTGGAGAGCCGGCTTGCCGTCTCCGGAACCTCCCATAACGTTAGACTCCATAAGTCTAACGTTTTGTTTTGCCTCCATACACCAGTAATTTATTCTTCCAATGCACCATGATAATCCGTTCTTTCCTGCTTTGCGAAAGGTAGCCGTTAACAGTTCGGTGTATCATTTCCCTACCTATGAAACTCGGTATCTCCAGCACGATGTTGTCTGCTTGCCTCTTGGCTTTCTTAATGTGGTTGATGATAGCGTTATGCTGTTCCTTCATGTTGGCATCTTTTTTCAAGCCATACATGGATTTTCCGTCGAACAGCAGACCGTTTATCAGGTAGTCAGGGTTCTTTCCCTCTTTTACACCAGGCGGCAGCAGTTTACGGCGCAACCTACGTCCTTCCTCGGTTGTCTGTTCCAACCGGGGCAACAGATATACCTTTGTCTTCAGTTTGTCAGCGAGGAAGTTTGCAAGGCGTTTGTTGTCAGCAAGCTCATTTTCACCGTGATAAGGACTGATAAGTACCTGCCCTTTGTGTGTACGCTTGTAGGTGCTTACTTCGGGTGGTTGAATGCTTGAGTTGCCCCACTCTTTACCCGGCAGCTTGGCATCAATATACGGGCAATGGAAACAGTCTTTTTTGCGATTCTGAAACACTGCCTTAATCCGGTTCCTAATACCCTTCGGTTGATAGAATGGGCAGTGGGCACAGTTCTCGGGGAAGTAGGGGTGCGTGTCATTAATGAGGTGCCCGTCTCGTCCGGGATTGTTATCCAGTCCCTGCTGCGGACTCGGAGCCGGCATATCCTCCACCAGGTCCTCCGGTGAAGCAGGCTCGTCAGTGGCCTCGAGCGAGCACTTGCAGTTCCACCGGTCCTGTGGGTGATGTTTCGCCCAAAATGGGTGGTCCACGGGCAGCGTGAGTTTCTTTTCCCAGTAGGACCGGTGCGAAGCCTCGGCATCGGGCGATGTGGTAGGCATCCATCGCAGATTAGGCATTACGTCTTTATTGCGGACAAACTCCTGCCAGTCTGCCGCAGCATGTGCCCGCAGCACGGCCGTATTATATTCAGTGCGCAACCATGCGCCAACATGGTGCGATGAGATGCTTTGAACATCATTCAACCACTGTTCGAACGATTTTAGATAGCCGTTCGAGTCCAATAGCTTGGCCGCCATCGCCTCACCCATGGCGTGCACCTTGAATGCGGCGAACACCTCATTGCCGTGCCGCATGGCGTTTAGAAAATCGTCGTTGTGCCGTGGTTGGTAGTCGCCACGTGCCAATCCATGTACCGCAGCCTCGTGCATCAGTCGCAGCAGCTCACGCCACATGCCTGGTTCAATCTCGGTGGACGTGTCGAAACCGTCGTACACCTCGCGCAGAAAGTCGCTTAGAATGTCGGCAGAAAAGTTCACACCCTCACCGACATTGCGGAAGTGGCTGTGACATCCGCACTGCCCACCGCCGTAGTAGAGGCCGTCGATTAGAAATCGTTGTCCGCCCCGACAGGCTTCGGGGCTATGCCGAAAAAACGGCTCAGAGTGTTAGTGGGCAGTGTGGGTTTGGTGGGAGGTGTAGGTTCTGTGGGTTCTTGTTGCATCCGTTCGCGCAGTGCTGCACGCTCCTCCTCTTTCTTTGTTTTTAATTCGCTGTAGTTCTCGGGCTTGGCTATACCGAAGGTCTCGTACAGATAATCGTCGTCGATGGGCAGTCCCATGTTGGCGCACTTCTGCACGATGTCGATTTGCTGCGCCACGTCCACCTTGTCCTTCTTGGCATAGACGAACTCTCCGCCGTCGGTATTGAAGCCCAATTCGGCGAATATGTCGCGCATCTGATAGTTAAGAATGTCTAAGATAAACTCACGGTCGTCCGCGTTCATCTCGTCCTCTTCTTCCTTGTGTATCGTGCCGAGAGCCTGTGTGCCAGTACTCTTGGCATCGGTGGTGAGGGTATTGCCCAGCACGCGGATACTAATCTTGCTGTCCCAATATTCTGCAAAGGTGCGATACAACTCGCTGCTGCCCGTCTTGTTGGCCGCCTCGAGCAGTTTCAGGTCGCTGTCCTTAGGATGAATATACACCGCGTTCGTGCCCTGTGAGCGTGCTTCTCGGATAAGCGTCCTGCGTGCTTCTTCGTCGCCCGCATCGTAGGTATACTCGCGGATCGGCATACCGAATATGTTGCAGAACCGTGCCCAGTCACCCATATTCCCTTTTTTATAAAGCACGGCGGGCAGTATCTCGGCAAAGATACCCAGCCCGCGTTCCGAGCCGACAAACAGTGTATTGGGGTACAACTCAATAGGCTCGCCCTCTATATCGCCCTGGTAGCGCAACAGGAGGCGGTGCACGGGGTCGTAGTGCTTGCGGTCGATAGAGTCGACGCGGATATTGCCGTCCTCTCCCATGCGGAACTGCACCAAGGTGAAGCCCCAAAATTCGGAGAGAATGAGTTCCTTACGCAGCTCTTTGAACCACGGCGAGCGCAGCTGCTTATTGATTGCCTCGTCGGGCTTGCCGTCGCGTTTAAACTCAACCGGGATTTGCGTCACTCCGCGCAACCGCTTCGCCATGACACCCGTGAGGTGCAGGTCGAAGTTCGCACTCTCGTACATGTCATACAACCGCACGCGGTTACTGTAGTCGATACCCTGCGCCGACGTGACGGCATTCATATAATGTTGCAGGTTGAAATGAAACAGTTCCGGCATCTGCAGCACCACGTCCGGCTGCCGTTCTCCCGGCTTGGTGAGCATACCACCCTGTGTAATACGGCGGTTACTTGCCCGTTTATCTCTTAGATTTCCCATTTTGCTTAACTATGATATTGTGAATTATACATGATGAATTACCCCAACACCGGCCTTACTTCGTCGGCTTTGATTTGCCAGCGCGACTTATCCTCAAGTTCGTCGGCAGGTAGTAGGGGTGCCCCGTCGATGGTCACGTCGCCGCGCATCACGCCCTTGAGCCACTCTACAGCGCGGTCGTATCGATCCTGTCGTATCTTCGACATCTTATACGGATTATGTTGGCAAAAGATGTGGAAGATGGTGATGTCCAGGGCGAACATCAGGATCAGTGCATGGCGTTCGGTGCCGCGCGCGGAGAAAATCTTGTCGCAGTCGTACTTCTTGTTCAGATACGAGCGCATTTCGGCGACGGCCCTATCTTCGCATATCTCTACAATCTGCGGGTCGTAGTCGGCTGTTCCCTGCCGTAGCAGGCTGTCGAGTATCTCCTTGTGTATACTCGCGTCGTAGTCGGTTATGTCTATAAAGTTGCTCATATTTACAATATAAAAGGGTTGTCTTTGTTCAAGTCTTCGTCGTTGAGCGGTATGGTATAGGTTGGCTCCAGTTCCCCCGTCTTCGTGTCCACCATCGTCGCACCGCCCTCGATGGCATCCGGTCCGTCGGCAGGATATGGAAGCGTCAACTCGAAGAGCTTAAATTGGTTGATGAGTTCCTGCATGTGCGGGTTGTCTTTCTCTTCTTCGTTGAATATCCACGTGCCCAGCCGGTCGAGTGGCTCCAGGTTCGCCTCGATACGCGTGGCCTTGTCGGTCTTCTTTCGCGTATCTTCGCGAATGAAGAGCTGCGTCTTCCGCTTGGCACACTCCTCACGCAACAAGGGCTTGAAGACCTGCTGATAAAAAGGGTCCTGCAACTTGTTGTTTTCGATGTACCAATACACGTTCGTCTTCCCCGCCACGTATTTGTCCAACTCAAAATACCAGCCGATAAAACGGGCGTTGGTTTCATGGGCCAGGAAACCTTTTATTACATAGTAGACACCCTTATACTTACCGATAAGCCACAGGGCCTTGGTGGAGCTTCCTTTTTTCTTGCTGTCCGAGTAGGCGGGGTCGCCATACCCGATCAGGAAGCGGAACTTTTTTAAAGATGGCACTTTTCCAAAGGGCAGATTCTTA